>Ga0209420_1000819_pt1 | contig 15509 bp, 19 predicted proteins | sample BlaSpr_A8_OM1_O1_FD_187972 | JGI IMG/M metagenome (GOLD analysis project Ga0209420, IMG submission 187972) | Forest soil microbial communities from Thunder Bay, Ontario, Canada - Black Spruce, Ontario site 2_A8_OM1_O1 (SPAdes) (version 2) | ecosystem: Environmental > Terrestrial > Soil > Boreal... | reverse complement strand
CCACCGCAATATGAGTTTGGCTTGCTTTTTGAGGTTCTCTAGATTGGGCATGTAGGCCTCCACGATGAGATCGTAGGTGGGCATTGCCCTTTGGCGTCGTGCCGTTGCATCCTATATGCGCAGATTGCAGTATCTGCGACGGTGTCAGTCGTGTCAATTGAGAACGACGCCCCGCTACACGTCGTGGGGGCCGCACTTACGCATTTTGTCGTATCACGGGCCACTCGGCAATTGAGAACAATCGGTCGCAATTTCGTGTAATCGACAAGCCGGTCGCGGACGATCCGGGTTAAAAAACATCACGGCGTCAGCCGAAAGCGAGACTCCCTTCGGCCAGAACAACTGTTCCAGACGCCCGGGCATCTTGCTGGAGGGCAGGGAAGGGTGCTACGTAACCGCAGAGCGAAAGCAGAAAGTGGAGATACGCTGAAAACGGAATTGCTGCGGTTCAACGGCGCTGTCGAGCGCGATCCCGCCATCGATGCGTGGATGAAAGAGCATGCAGGTGGATTGGGAGCCATCGCGCATCAGTGGTTTGAGGTGATGCGAAAATGCGGGGACGAAGTCCGAGAGCTCTTGCATGACGGCTGTCCGGTTGCATGTTTGGGAGATGCGCCCTTCGGCTACGTTAATGTATTCACTTCGCACGTAAACGTCGGGTTCTTTCACGGCGCCGCGCTGCCGGATCCGGCACGTTTGTTGCAAGGCGCCGGCAAGTTTATGCGCCATGTGAAGCTGAGACCTGGAACGGACACAAACGCCGCAGCGTTAAGCATGCTCATCGATGTGGCGTACTCGGATATAAAGGCGCGCGTCGAAAACGGCTAGCTCAGAGAAACGAGTGTGGAGTACGACGTGGGCGTGAACCGCCAGATTCTCACGCGCAAGCGGGAAGCAAACCCGACGTAGAGGTTGCCGACCATCCACGAACTTGGTCTGGTCCCTTGGTCAGAGTTGGTTTCACAGTACAAATTCGAAGGCTTTCCCGAATGTGAAGCGACAATCGAGCTGCGCAGCTTCGCAAATCACCTTCTCCCCCTGGCTAAATATACCTTGACACGTATATGCTCTGCGGAGTATACCAAGCCAATGGAATCTGTGTTCGGAATCATTGCGGAGCCGAACCGCCGCGCAATACTGAGCCTCCTGGTCTCGTCCCAACAGTCGGTGGGAGAGATCGAGCGTCAACTTCGTATGACGCAGCCCACCGTGTCAAAGCACCTGCGCGTGCTGCGCGAGGCTGGTTTCGTGGAATCCACGGTGGACGCACAGCACCGTCTCTACCGGCTGAAACCGGAGCCATTTCAGGAGCTGGATCGCTGGCTGGCTCAGTTCCGCCGGTTCTGGTCCGCTCACCTGGATGCTCTCGAACGCCACCTCGACCGCATGGATCAGTCAACACCAACGAAAAGAAAGACTAAGGAAAAGAGGCCGCGGCCCAAACCGCGAGCGTGACAAAGGAGAAATGAAATGAAAATCAAACTGACCAACCTATACGTGGACAACCAGGACAAGGCCCTGCGCTTCTATACGGACGTACTGGGCTTTGCCAAGAAGGCCGATTTCAGTAACGGCCCATTTCGCTGGCTGACCGTGGCCTCGCCGGAGGAGCCGGAGGGCACGGAGCTGCAGCTGGCGCTGAATAACAACCCCGCAGCCAAAGCGTATCAGCAGGCCATGTTTCAACAGCGCCAGCCCGCGGCCATGTTCATCACCGACGACGTCAAGGGCGACTACGAGCGGATCAAGGCCCGCGGCGCCGAGTTCACGATGCCTCCGACCGACGTGACCGGCTCAACCATTGCGATGCTGAACGACACCTGCGGCAACCTGATTCAGCTCACCCAGCTGACACGCCATTCACGCTAAGGAGAAGAAGGTGACCAATCGCGAGCAGTACACACCGGGTCCGGCCAGCGGAGCGCAGGTACGAAAGGACGGAGAAAAGTGGACGCTCATTCTCGTCAGAGAGCTGCGCCACTCGCCGGAAAAAGTCTGGCAGGCGCTTACCGACCCGGCGCATCTGCGCGAGTGGGCTCCCTTTGAATCCGATGGGAGCCTGGGTACGGTTGGGACCACGGTGAAGCTCACCACGGTGGCAGCGCCCAGTCCGCGGGTTTCCGAAACAACAGTGACGCGAGCCGACGCTCCCAAGCTGCTTGAGTACAAGTGGGGTGGCTTCGATATGCGGTGGGAACTCGAAGCTTTTGGTGGCAACACGCGCCTGACGCTGTGGACCAACATCGGTCACCGCTTCATCGCAATGGGCGCTGCCGGCTGGCACATTTGTTTCGATGTTCTCGATCACCTTCTCAGCGGAACTCCCATCGGACGCATTGTCGGCCCCGAGGCAATGAAGTTCGGCTGGCAGCGATTGAACGCGGAGTACGCCAACCAGTTCGGGATTGAATCGCCCAACTGGCCGCCTCATGCGGCACAAAAGTCGTGAATCGAAGCGGCGTCGCCGATAAATGGAGGACAAATTAATCATGAAAGAGGCCACCAAACGCTCAATTTTTCGCTGGGTTCACATCATCTGCGGCATTCCGATACTCGGTTACATTTATGATTCGCCTTCGGATACTCACAACTACGCCCACAGTGTTAGGTATGTCTTTCTTCCTGTACTACTCCTCTCGGGACTTTGGATGTGGAAAGGCCATGTCCTTCGACGACTTGTTTCGAAGAGATCGGCCCTGAAGGTTACCCAATAAAGCTACTTGTATGAACGGAATAAGAATCGAGGAATAAAGATCCAATGAATCCATCGGAACGTATTGACCAGCTGCTCGCAGGACTCACAGACTGGCGCGGCAAAACGTTGGCCAGCATCCGCAAGAGCATCCTTGAGGCCGACCGGGAGATAATCGAGGAATGGAAGTGGATGGGAAGCCCAGTGTGGTCTCACGACGGAATGATCGCGGTCGGCAACGCCCACAAAGATAAGGTGAAGCTTACCTTTTCCCACGGGGCGAGCCTGCCAGATCCTGACAAGCTCTTCAACGCGGGCCTCAAAGGCAACGCCTGGCGAGCGATTGATTTTTTCGAGGGCGATAAGATTAATGATCGTGCTCTCAGAAATCTCATCCGCGCTGCCGCTGATTACAATCAGATGAAATTGAAGAAGAAAGCACCTGCACGTCCTCGAGCGAAAGTACATAAAAGCAAAAAGTAACGAAATGACTGCTGTTGGCGCTCCATTGCGCCCTCCCACGTTTCAAGCGCTTTGGCTGGGAGCATCTCGTATCTTGTGAAGTGGACCTGAGCGTCTGAGGGGAGCTGAACAGAGGAGTTTCGAAAAACCTTGAACAGAAGCGGGGGAAATGGAATATACATTTTAGGGATCCGTGCATATGCCTCCCAAAGATTCGGTCAACGCGCTGTCTTTCCCAAACGCCGCTGACGTGGCGCTTTCGGCAAAGCCCTCGGAGATCGAGCGCGAGGTCATGGAGCTCTTTGATCAGTTTCGCCACCCGCTTTTCCGTTATGCACTCTCGTTTGGAATTCCGGTCCATGATGCGGAGGAAGTCATCCAGGAGGTCTTCCTGTCCCTCTTCCGACATCTGCAACTACGCAGATCCCGGAAAAACCTTCGCGGATGGCTCTTCCGCGTCGCGCATAATCTCGCGCTGAAACAGCTTTACGCGAACCAAAAATCGCAGGCCAAGACAAGCTCCGACTGGACGATTGCGGAAGAGCAGTTTGACCCATCACCTGATCCTGAAGAACAGTTGTCGTCAGCTCAAAGGCGCCACCGGCTGCTGGCCGTGGTTCAGGCTCTTCCGGCAGGGGATCGGGGTTGCCTCTGGCTGCGCGCGGAGGGTCTCCGCTACCGGGAAATAGCAACCGTCCTCGGAATGTCTCTGGGAGCCGTATCGATATCGCTGACACGCTCACTGGCACGGTTGATCCGTGCGGAAGGGAGATAAAGCTATGCTGAGCAAAGAACTTCACCTGTCGGACCAAGAAATGCTTCTGACGGCAGACGGCGAACTCTCAACCCGCCGGGCCGCTCAGGTTCGCTCCCACCTCACCGAATGCTGGGCCTGCCGCGCTCGGATGGCAGAAATCGAAGGGAGCATTGCCGATTTCACGCGAGCTCACCGAATGGCTCTCGACCCCCAATTGCCACCCATCGCCGGCCCACGTGCACTATTGAGAGCGCAATTAGCCGCACTAGCCTCTGAGCACGAATCGAATTCGTGGCGGTGGTCACTGCACTTCATCTCGGCCCCGCGCGCTGCGGCGTTTTTGTGTGCATTGGTTCTCGTTGCAGGGGGGGTTGGCAGGATTCTGGTCCACCATTCCGCGCTGCGTAGAGCAAACTCAATCGTTGCTGCATTCGAACGCGGCGCCCTTCCGGACCGTAGACTTACACCCGGGGCAACGCGGAGAGTTGCGGTCAACGACGTTTGCTCGATGGCTCACGAGGAAGTGGTCGAAGAGGTACCGACGACGTTGCGTCAAGAGGTCTTTCGGGAGTATGGCATCGTGAACGCCCGTCCGGACGACTACGAGGTTGACTATCTGATTGCTCCGGGATTGGGCGGTGCAGAAGACATCCACAATCTATGGCCGGAACCCTACACATCCCGGACATGGAATGCGCACGTGAAGGACGACCTGGAAGAACGCCTCCACGAAATGGTCTGTGGTGGTGAGCTAGATTTATCTACGGCACAGCGCGATATCGCCACTGATTGGATTGCAGCCTATAAGAAGTATTTCCATACGGATCGGCCTGTTGCCTTGCATGCGCGGCTCGAATCAGTGAACCTCCTCGGATTTGCTCTGGCATTAACCCCGCGCCGCGTCAAGCGGATGGAAACATATCCGCCAGCTTCACAGGGGTGATCACCTCGCCACGCATCACCGTGGCCACGAAGGTCGGCGATCTGCTCTGAGGGAAGCTGGTCCAACGTTGAGCGACCGCCATGCGACTCAACGATCGACCGACTGAAGCGACTAACGGCGGTTTCTAAAGAATGATTGCAGCATGTCCGCACTGCGGCCGGCCAGGACTCCACTGCGAACCTCGATTTTGTGGTTCAGTTGGGGATGATTCAGTACTTCCATTACCGAATGAATCGCGCCGGCCTTGGGGTCGTCCGCGCCATATACCAGGCGCTGGATACGGGCATGCACCAGCGCGCCGGCGCACATGGCGCAGGGTTCAATTGTAGAAAACAGTTCGCAATCCTCCAGACGGTGGTTACCCACGGTAGCACCGGCCTCGCGCAGAGCTATGACCTCGGCGTGGGCGGTGGGATCGGAGTCGGTGATGTTGCGGTTCCATCCGCTTCCTACGATGCGGCCGTCGCATACTACGACCGCTCCCACCGGAACCTCTCCACCTTCCAGAGCGCGCTGGGCGCGGCGCAGGGCTTCTTCCATCCAGATTTCGTCGGGGCGGAATTCGTGGGGAGAGGTCTCGGGTTCGATCCGGGGACGGTCGCTTGCCGCAGTTTTATGTGAGGGCACGGCGCTGACGCTCTGCAGTATTTTAGCCGGTTTTGCCGCAGCGCGGAACTCAACGGGGCGAAAAACTCACCGGTAAGCATCCGATCTCACGATCGTACGATCGAATCTAAATTACACTCAGCACCGTTCGCACGGCTTCCGGTACCACCGCGTGAACTACCGCAGGGACCACAATTCGAGCTACCGGATAGGCAATCACGACCGCGGGCACGATCAGCACAACCCAGATCTTCATCGGCAGATTTGTAAGGTACGCCTTCATAACATCCTCTCTGTTAACAATACGGAAGGGAAGGGGGAAAAGTTCCCATTCTGCTTGGTTCCCCTGACGCGGCCTCTATGATCAGCAAGACCGCGCAAGGAGCTTGGACGTTTGGGAATAAAAACAATCAGAGCCTGGTTTCATAGGAGTGGCGCGGGAGAGTTTTCGCGATTTGCCGGATGGTGTTAAGCTAGCTGCATCATGGGCCTGCCGAGTTTTCTTCGCAAAGTGTTCCTCGTCGATCTGCTGCAGGGGCTGAAGATCACCTTTCGCTACCAGGATCCCAAGGAAATCTATACCGAGCAGTATCCGCTGGAGCGGCCGCAGGTGGCGGAGCGATATCGTGGGGCGCCCCGGCTGAACGTCAATCCCGATACCGACGAGACCATGTGCATTGCCTGCGACCTGTGCGCGCTGGCCTGCCCCGAGAATCTGATCGTGGTTTCGAGCGCGCGCAACGAGCAAACCCGGCGCAAGGAACTCACTGACTTCACCTACGACCTGAGCCGCTGCATGTTCTGCGGCCTCTGCGAGGACGCTTGTCCCGTCGATGCGCTCGAACTCACCCAGGACTTCGAACTCGCAAGCTACACCCGGCAAGGCTGGATCTGGGATCGCAAGACGCTGGAAAAAGGGCCGCAGCCGACCCAATATAAGAGATAACTTTCAGCCCCCTCCGTACAGTTTTCGTTCCGCACCGGAAGGCCCTGCTTTGTGCCTGGATTCTCAGGGGAGCAGAGTCATTCTTGGGCAGAGTGGCGGAGTCTCCCTCGCCTGGCAGAGCCCGGCTTCGGACGGAATTTCTATCCGCCAAAAGGGAAGGGTTCCGCTCGTGCAACTTCGCATTCGTACTGGCAACTCAACGTTCTGGCTGCTGTTGGGTCATGCAGTGCATCGCGCCCAGGCCCCAGATGAAATCGCCGGAGTAGATGGGGACAATCTCGCGAGTGGGGAACAGCTGAGCGAGTGTGTTGAGAGCGACGCGGTCATTGGGGCGATTGAAGACCGGCGCCAGCACGATTCCGTTGGCGATATAGAAATTCGCATAGCTGGCCGGCAGGCGGCGGCCTTCGAAGACCACCGGTTGGGGCATGGGCAGTTCGACGACCGTCAACTGTTTGCCGTTCTGATCGCGCGCGCCTTGTAGACGGCGCAAGTTGGCCCGCAGCGGGGCGTGGTTCACGTCCTTGGAGTCGGGCTCGACCATCGTGATGACGGTGTCTCTCGATACGAAGCGGGTCAGGTCGTCAACGTGGCCGTGAGTATCGTCGCCGAAAATGCCGCGTCCCAGCCAGATGGTGTGCGGCGCGCCCAGGTAGTCCGCAAAGGCCTTTTCGTAGTGGATGCGCGCCATGTGAGGGTTTCGTTCCTGGATTTTGCTGAGCAGACATTCTTCAGTGGTGAGAACCGTACCGGCTCCATTGACATCGATGGATCCTCCTTCGAGGACGATGCGGGCGCCGGCGGCGAAGGGGTGAATCTCGGTGGCGTGCGCGGCGTTCGCCATCCGACTGCCGATTTTTTCATCGTGACGCCAGTTCGAATATTTTGCCCAGGCGTTAAATTGAAACTTTAGGGCCAGAGTAGCCGAGCTTCGCCCGGCCTGACCGGGAGGCCCCGGACCCACATCATCTTTCTGCTCCGGAGAATTTTCATGACCGAGATAGTCCTTCCGACCTTTCGTGAGGAAGATGCAGCCGGAGTCGCGCAGCCACACGCGGTTGGTGGGCCAGCGGTGGAAGCAGATGTTGGCGGAAAGAGCATCGGCTTGCTCAAGGACTTTGCGGGCTTGTCTGGCGCCGGCTGCGTCGTTGACGATCAACCCGACACCTTCCCGTTTGGCGAGGTTGCGGATGATTTCGGCGTAGACCCATGGGATGGGCTCGAACTTCCCCGGCCAGTCGCCTTGGTAGTGGGGCCACGCCAGCCAGGTTGCGGAGTGAGGTTCCCACTCGGCGGGCATGCGGTAGCCGAAGGCGACGGGGAGGGAGCGTTCGACAGTTAAAGTCTTACGTGAAGATCTGTGGGAAGCCTTGGCCAAGTTGGATTCTTATTCTAATCGAGCAAGCGGTTGGTGATGGGAGCATAACTATCGATACGGCGGTCGCGCAGGAAAGGCCAGTTGCGGCGGATGTCTTCGAGCGCCTTCAAGTCGACATCGCCGACCAGAATTTCTTCGCGGTCATGGGAGGCCTCGGCCAGTACGCGGCCAAAGGGGTCGCAGAAGAACGAGCCACCCCAGAATTCGAGTCCCGGGCCCGGGGCTGAATTGCCGCGGACGTTGCCGGTTTCAAAGCCGACGCGGTTGACGGCCGCAACATAAACGCCGTTGGCGATGGCATGGGCCCGCTGAATGGTGCGCCAGGCGTCGTGCTGCGCCGCTCCGAACTCGGCCTTCTCCGCGGGATGCCAGCCGATCGCGGTCGGATAAAACAGCACGTGCGCGCCTTGCAACGCCGTAAGGCGCGCGCCTTCGGGATACCACTGGTCCCAGCAGACCAAGGTTCCGAGGCGGCCAACGCTGGTGTCGGTCGCGCGGAATCCGAGGTCGCCCGGAGTAAAGTAAAACTTTTCGTAGTAGAGCGGATCGTCGGGGATGTGCATCTTGCGATAGAGGCCGCGCAAGGAGCCGTCACTGTCGAAGATGGCCGCAGTGTTGTGGTAGACGCCCGCGGCTCGCTTTTCGAACAGCGACGCGATCAGGACAATGCCGCTGAGGCGAGCGGCAGCAGACAGTTTTTCGGTGGTTGGGCCAGGAATAGGTTCGGCCAAATCGAACAGAGAGTGATCTTCGCGCTGACAGAAATACTGGGTCTGAAAAAGTTCGGGCAGGCACACGACTTTGGCACCGCGCCCGGCTGCATCCGCGGTGCGGCTCAAGGCCTTCTCCAAGTTCTGTTCTGGTTCCGGGCCGCAGGACATCTGCACCAGGGCCACGCGGAACTTTTCAGGGAGCACGCGTTCCGACCTCCGCGACCAATATAGCATCCAAGGTGGGTCGCGGACCTCCTCCCTGCGACGTCAATTCGCCGGACAAATATGCGATTCCTTCCCGGCAGACGAGCGCGGCCAGCGGCTGCACCAGCTGTTCTAAAACCGATCGCAATGGCCCAGACGTTTCGGCGAACGCGAATTTTACTTTCTACGTGTGTGCGGACCAAACCACCTGCACAGCCAACGAGTATGGAGGAACCAGCTTTGCTGCGCCCATGTGGGCCGGCTACCTGGCTCTGGTCAATCAACAGGCGGTCGCCAATGGCAATCACAGCGTGGGCTTCATTAATCCGAGTCTGTATTCGATTGGTCTGAGTTCGAACTACGGCACCGATTTTCACGACGTGACCAGCGGTAGCAACGGCTATTCGGCAACCACGGGTTACGATCTGGCGACGGGATGGGGCAGTCCGAATGGAGCTGGTCTAATCGCCGCTCTTGCCGGAAGCTCGTCAGCACCCGGATTCAGCCTTTCCGCCTCGCCGGCGTCGCTCTCGGTGGCGCAGGGCAAGTCGGGAACCTCCAGCATTACAAGCAAGGTGACTGGCGGCTTCGACTCGGCCATTTCTTTGTCTGCGAGTGGACAGCCAACGGGCGTCAGCGTAACCTTCAGTCCAACTTCCATCACCGGAGCTGGATCTTCGACCATGACGATGACTGTGGCCTCAACCACAGTTGCCGGCACGTACAGCATCAAGGTGACGGGAACTTCGGGCAGCATCGTCGAAACCACCACGGTCTCGCTCACCGTAACTGGGACGACTCCGGGCTTCACCGTCGGCGCATCGCCCACATCCATTAGCGTAGCCAGGGGCAGCACAGGCACCTCCACGATCACCACGACCGTTTCTGGCGGCTTCGACTCGGCGATCCGCTTGTCCGCTTCGGGACAGGGAGGCGCACAAACCGTGACGTTTAGCCCGAGCTCAATCGCGGCGCCGGGTGCAGGCAAGTCGACGATGACAGTCAAAGTGGGTAAGACCGCCAGGACTGGAAATCACACCATCACCATCACGGCCACGGGAGGAGGGGTGACGCACACGACAACGGTCACTCTTGACGTCCTGAACTAGCATTCAGGGTTTCATCGCCAGCTGCTTCTTCAGTCGGTGAAAAAGCCCTGACTCTTACGAGTCCGGGCTTTTTTCCGTACGCCGAATCGGTTCGACAGCTTGGTGGGCGGCGAACACGCTCGCCAGTCGCGGATGGGGAGCGACGAGCTTCTCGAGACGCTTGATCATCTCCGGCGAAGGCATCGAGCGGAGAATGGCTTCGATCGCGGGCTCGGCATCGAGCGAATCTGCGCGAACCAGAGCAAGCAGAAATTCCAGCGCAGCGTCCTGGCGCGTGAGGGCAATGGCGGACAGCAGGACGGAACGCCACCACGGATCGTCAGGCTTCAAGAAGGATTCTCGCAGCGCATCGAAGCCCTCAGGGGAATGCGTAGCGGCAATCGCCAGCGCGGCTTCGGCAGCGTTGTCGTCGCCTGTAGCCAGAAAGCGTCGGACCCACGCAATTGCACTCGCGCCCTCGAGGCGCAAGATTCCGCCGTAACAAGCGCCCAGCACTTCAGGTTCGTCGGCGCCGATCACGGCTCTCAGGCGCAGCAGAAGCGAGGCGCAGGGCGAGCCTACCTGTTCGATCGCGCGCACCGCTTCGGCCCGAACGGACTTCTCTTTATCGCCCATCAGTTCAATGAGGTGCCTCAGCAAGTCGGCGTCGGTCAGACTGCGGCATTGCACGAGCGCCAGCGCACAGGTGGCGCGCAGAGTTCCCGCCGTGTCGGTGATGCCTCCCCAGACCGGTTCCATCTGAACGTGCCGCATCCCCCGTAGAAAGACTTCCGCTTCCTGGTAATCCCATGCGGCGAGCGCGCGGCTGAGCGCGTTCTTGGCCCAGCATTGCGGGTCGGTCTTTACCGGATCGTCGAAGAAGCGATCGAAAGCGTTCCGCAGTTCCGGGAGCAACTGTGCCAGGCAGAATTCGCGCACCAGATCCGCCGCTTTCCCCACGAGGAAGTTGTTGCGCTGCGTCAGCGCCTTGCGTAACCGCTCGAGACGAGTCTGTTCCGGCTGTTGGCGAAGCGCATCCAAAGCGGCGATTTGATCTTCGAAACTGCGCTTGCCAGGCATGGTTGGCAGTGTAGCTTAGCAACCACAGGCGCACGAACGGTGAGTGAATTACTCTGCCTCTCCTTGGGCGTCAAGCCGGTTGAGTCTCGCCGGTCGCGCTGCGCTCGACGGGCCAGCCGGGGATCTGTCCTCCCATGAATGTCCTCAACTGAGACGCAGCCTTACCGGACAGCGCGTGGCATCCGGTCTGATGGTGCTGTAGAGTAGTGGGTCGGGAAGAATCGCAGTCAGCTTGGAGGCTCGCGTTGAAGCACAACCATCAGGGCAATTCGAAGCGGCATCCCAATCCGGGGCAGGGACATGGCTTCGGCGGCGAGGGCAAGGACCGGCACCTGCACAATCCCATTGAGGACCGTCTGATTCCGCTGGAGCCGCTGGATCTGGGGAAAGTGCGGTCGATCGACGATCTGGTGCGGGCGATGTCCAAAACTGCCTTCACCGGACGACAGCTGGGCGAGGCCGCCGACGTGCTCGAAGCCATGGCACTCGACGAGGACGCTTTCATCGTGATGACCCTGGCGGGGGCCATGACCGTGGCCAAACAAGGGCTGATCGTCACCGAGCTGATTGATCGTGGCATTGTGAATGCAATTGTCTCAACCGGCGCGCTCATGGCGCACGGATTGGTCGAGGCGACAGGGCGGGCGCACTTTCGCGCCAATCCTGAGGTTTCCGATGAGGAGCTTTACGAGCAGGGCTACAACCGCGTTTACGACACGCTCGAGCCGGAACAGAATCTGGACGACGTAGAGGAAGTAATGTCGGCCGTGCTGGAGGCTTGGGACCACAATGAGGTCATGTGCTCGTACAAGTTGAATCACGCGATCGGTGAGTATCTGGCGAAGCGCGATCGGGGACAGCGGGGGATTCTGAAGTCGGCGTATGAACAGGGGGTTCCGGTGTTTGTGCCGGCGTTCAGCGACTCAGAGTTGGGCCTCGACACGGCGCTGAACAACCGGTTCAGAGAATCTACGGGAAGACACAAGATCCGATTCGATCCCTTCGAGGATCTCGAGCATTTTGCGGCGACTCTGTTGCGGCAGAAAAAACTGGGGATTTTTACGATTGGGGGTGGCGTGCCGCGCAATTGGTCGCAACAGTTTGGGCCGTTCATCGAATTGAGGCATCGGCGCCTCGGTGAGAACGTGCCGTTGAAGCGCTATCACTATGGGCTCAGGATTTGCCCGGAGCCGGTGTATTGGGGAGGGTTATCCGGTAGTCCTTATAGCGAGGCAATTTCCTGGGGCAAATTTGTGCCTCCGTCGGAAGGTGGAAAGTTTGGCGAAGTCTTTGTGGATGCGACCGTCGGGCTGCCCATCATTGTGGCCGCCGTGATCGAGCGCTTGGACAAAGCAAAAAAAGGCGGCAGCGGGCGCAGGGGCGCCAAGGCTGCAGCCAGGAAATGAAGGCAAAAGCGAAGTCCATCACAGAGGGATGCCAAGGAGAGGCTTTTTATAGGGTGACGAGGCTCGCCAGACTCGCTTAGCTAAGCGCCGGTTCCGCAATCTTGCGAGGTTCGATCCTGGCTGGAAGAGCCTTGTTGGGTGTCATAGCTGCCCGTTCGGAGTCGTCGATAAAGCGGTGCAAGGATACTATTTCCAAGGACTTCCGATTCTGCCTGAAACCAATCCTGCAGGGCTTGGCCTTCCTCTTGGCCGCGAGTTTCGTAGAGTTGCTTGGCGCGAGAACGCACCTTCCGCTCCACTAACTGCACCATCAGGGCCTGTTGCTTTTTTCTACGTGTTTCGATGTCCACTGCGATTCCTCGTTCTGTGTTCTTTGTCTTTGCTGCCAGTTCAATAATAACCGTTTCCTGTTAACCGAATGTTACATCTGGCTAACGTGAAGATTACTAAAGTTTTACTCCCTTCGGGAGTTTGTTCGTCCATACCGCTTTGTTCAACTTCATTCATATCAAATACTTAGATGAAGCAATGAGGGATGTGGATGCAAAACGAAATCTACGGTGATCCAGCGATTTTTCGGACTTTGACTCGTCCAATCAGGGTTTTTGATCTCACCCTTGACCGGAGGGATGCGTTCTTCCAGAGATGGCGAATCCTTATGCCGCGGGCTGGGCTTCGCATCGCGGGAAAGAAACTGGAACACCTCCAGCAACTCGACCGCAGCGTGAGGAAAATATCTGCCTGCGACTGCCAGTTTCAGGCCTTCCCGGTCAGCCGGCATGAGGGATCGAGGTGAAACTAGTAAGGCAGCTTGCGCTGCGCGTTTTTGAGCGACTTTGTCACCGATCGTCTGTGGATAGAATTCAATGGCCTTTGACTCTGGCGTGTCGGTGAACCCTTGAACTGCCGGAATAAGACGAACAAGGCGCGCTCCCGCGCGGACTTCGTCGGCGCTGGAAGGCTGCTCTGGCGCCTGGGTCGAAACCAAAAAAAGGCCACGAGAGATCAACCGCAAGATACCAAATGTCCGAAAGGACGCCCTTCATCATTCAACTGCCAAGGTACCGGGGTTGGACGGAAGGGTGACGCCGCGGTCACCGAGCCTAATGGGCAGAGGTTTCAGTCGAAGATTAACACGGCCGAGGCGATCACTGTGGTCCAGAGCGCGCGCTTGTCGCCCACGGCAGACTGGGTTACGTTCGCGGTGCGCACGATTTTGTTGGACAGACGGTAGATCTGCTTTTTCTCGTCCCAGGAGCGATCGGGATCGAATTCCACGTTCAGCGTGGTGGCGAGCATTTCGGCGGCGAGTTCCTCGGCGTATTCTCCGGCGGCATCTTCGGTTTCGCCAAAAGAATGATGCTCACTGAGATAACCGTAGGTATTGCGGTCGGCAGGAATGGCCACGCCGATCGAGGATGCCAGCAGCCGATGAGGCTCGCGCGTGGAGTTCTCGGCAACCACGGCGAAAACGACTTCTCCGGGGTGGAGGTACTTCACCCCTTCCTTGCGGGCGAGCAGCTTGCAGTTGGGCGGAAAGATAGAGGAGACTCGGACCAGATTCTGGGCAGCGATACCGGCATCGCGCAACGCCAATTCGAACGAAGTCAACCGCTCGCGGTGTTTCCCCACTCCCTTCGTAAAGAAAATCCGCTTGGGAACCATGTCTTTGCCCAAATCGTTGATCCTCCAAAAAAAAATTGAGTGTTAAGAATGCACAATTTAACACAATGCTTTGTAAAGGATGTATGAATTTGCAGGCCGGGGGGAAAAAAAATACGGAGAAGCGCCGACGCGCGTCTCCGTGGGATCTCGAACCGAGCTCGTTAGGGAGCGGCAGTGACTCCTGTGACGGTGATGGTGTTGTCCTTCTCCGTCCCTGTAACCGTGACTTTCGCGCCGGCTTGTTTGTCGAGAGTCGCCAAGGCGGCCTTGCCGCGGATATCGAGAGTGTAAACCTTGTCGCCCGACACGAGGGCGTACTTCGATCCTTTGCCGACGCAGGCTCGTGTGCAGCTGGCATCGTCACCCGCCATGGCGTGTTTGGCGCCGCACATGGAGTCGCTGACGGTCCCGGTGAAGGTTTGTGCCTTGGCCGCGAAGGCGAGGGAAGCGGCTAGTCCTGCAATCACGATTAGGTTCAGCAGAAGGAATCCCACTTTTCGAACGCGTGCATTCATCGCAGATTCTCCTTGTAGGCTGGTAGCCGAGCGATGCGGCAGCACAGCCTCTGGCTTAGAGGATGATCGATCGGACAAAAAGTTACAAGTCGCCTCGATGTACACCGATGTACATCAGGATGTACACCAGACGGCGCAAGAAAAAGCGGGGAGCGCAGGCGCGCTTCCCCGCTGCAAGCCCGGATGATACAGGGGGGAGGGCCCGGGCAAAGACTTTCAAGGCAAAATCGTGAGTGTATCCTTGCAAAAAGGATAACTTACGCGAAGACAGTGCAGTTTGGACAGACCCTCCAGATTCGTTACGAAAAACGGACAAGCCCGACTCCGCCACGTTCCGCGCGTCGGGGCATTATTTTGGCGCTTTTACCGTGTAGATGAGATCGATGTCGACGGTCTTGTCGCGACCGTTGGCAGTGACGTGCGACGCGACATCCCAATCCAAAGTAGGCGGAAGCAGTTTGAGGGCTACGGGCAGATATTCATCGAGGTAAGTCGAGTCGTAGACCTCTCCAGGACGGATCTTCCAGGCGTTGCGAAGCTTCGCCGTTAGGCTGTTGTCGAGCCCGCGGAATTCGAGTTCGCCCATGTGAAAGACGGAACCTTCCGCGACATTGAGGCGAAGGGATACGGTGCCCCCGACATCGTCAAATGTGGCATCCGGCTTGATGGTGCAGGTGATGAAGCCACGCGATCCGTAAAGCTTTTGGATGTCCTTCAGGTTGTCGCCGAGGCGGATGGTATTGGCGGGTTGGCCGGCTTCGGCGCGCACCATCTTCTGCACGAGGAACGTTTCCTCGTTGGTGCAGCGCGATGAGGTGATGCCGCCGACCGAATCGCGGCCGTACTTGGCCTGGATGCGACGGATCTCGCTGGCGCTGTAGGCGATGGCCTCCTCCCAGCTCACCTCGCGCCAGTTGTCGCGGATGCTCTTGCGGATCATCGGTTTCAGCACGCGATCGGCGTGCGTCGCGTAGCCGTAGGCAAAACGTCCCTTGACGCAGGCGTGGCCGTGGTTGGCGCGGCCGTCGCGGTCGGGTGCCATGCGCACCACCTC
>Ga0209420_1000818_pt1 | contig 15525 bp, 14 predicted proteins | sample BlaSpr_A8_OM1_O1_FD_187972 | JGI IMG/M metagenome (GOLD analysis project Ga0209420, IMG submission 187972) | Forest soil microbial communities from Thunder Bay, Ontario, Canada - Black Spruce, Ontario site 2_A8_OM1_O1 (SPAdes) (version 2) | ecosystem: Environmental > Terrestrial > Soil > Boreal... | reverse complement strand
CCCAGGTGAGCGCCAACGCCCATCGTGCATTGGCTAACAGGCGTCGCACGTTGCCGGCGCTCGGCAAGTTCGGCGTCCCTGGATTAGCGCTGCGCGGATCTTTCACCACCATTGTGGACGCCAGCATCCCACACCTACAATCATTGGCGCCAGTAACATTCCTGCATCGAGCGTAATCCTTCATTCCTTGAAGATTGCTAATATGGTATTTGGGTTAGTCCCTTGAAGAAGAGTTCAGTCGAATTTCAGCTCCTGCTCGCCTGCTTGCGTTGGTCGCTTAATGAGACCGATCGCAATCGGATCATTAGTCTGCTTCGTATATCACTCGATTCGGCCCGGTTTCTCGATCTAGTCTATCATCACCAAGTCGTTCCGATCGTGTTTCGCAATCTCGATGATGCCGCGCGACATGAAACACCCGAGCCGCTCCTATCCAAATTGCGGGATCGCGCGCTGGTCGCGAGTAAGAAGTCTTTTCGAAGGGTGGTGGAAACTATCCGCCTCACTACCGAGCTGCAACGCTTTGACATCGATGTGCGGATACTTAAGGGCGTCGCACTATCGATCCATGCCTATGGCGACGCGACTTTGCAGGACTCGATAGATATCGATCTGCTGGTTCCGGTCGCGCAGGTGTTCGATGCCGAAAAAGTCTTGCTCCAATGCGGCTATCGAAGGATTGTTCCGCACGCGAGGCTAACTCCTCGCCGCATCAGTTGGGTGCTGAACCACGCGCATCATTTCGTATTCGCTCACTCTCAGAGCCGTGACCCGGTAGAGCTACATTGGGGGCTCACCGGGAATCCCTACAAGCACGAGGCCTTCGCGGTCGGGCGGACCTCGACGACGCGTTTGCAGGTTGGCTCAAATCAGATTCCATCGCTCGCTCCAGAAGAGATGTTCCTGCATGCCTGCCTGCATGGAGCGGAGCATTGCTGGAGTCGTTTGAAATGGCTGGCTCAGATCGCGGCCATGCTGCGCGCGATGACGCCTGAGGAGTTCCGCGCAATCGTAACCCGCGCTTCTGAGTTAGGCGTGAATGCGGAGTTGTCGGCCGCGGTCGCGCTGGCTAACCATTATCATCTTGCCGGCCCTCCTGACGCCGAGGTTACTCTCGAATCGAGCCGGGCCGTCGATCGGATCGTCACCAGATCGGTTAGGGCAATCGATGAGGGCGCCGATCATTCCAACAACGCGATAGCGGACTTCCGCGATGCGTGGCGGGCTGGCTCCTCGTTCAGCTACCGGCGCAACCTGATCGAACGCACCATAATTCGCGAGGAGAGCTGGAACATAGTCGATCTGCCGGACTCACTATTCTTCGGCTATGCTCTGCTGGCTCCGATAGCATGGTTTCAGCATCGTAACCGCAAGCATAACCCTCGTCCGACACGCGCTGAGCGGTTGGTTATGAGCGCTCGCACTTCTGACTAGTAACATGGTTAAGGATCACCGCTAGCAATGTCGGTTAACGATGCCATGCAGTTCATCGCGCGGGTTCGAAGCAACGAGAACCTGCAAGCCCAGTTGCGCGAGCTTGGAATCGATCCAGACCTTAGCGAAGTTGCCGCACTGGGAGCGCGCCTGGGACTGAATTTTTCGATCGCGGAGCTAAGGAGCGCCTTCGGTTACGAATGGGCCATGCGATCGATCCATCACGGCTTACTCAAGAAGCCCGATTGATGACGAGCTATCAGTCGGTGAAAATCGGTAGCGTCTCCAAGCCACGAAACAGCGATCGCTTCTCCCATCGCGGTTCATCCGACTCCAGTCTTAGCCGCGGGAAATGACGGAGCAGGCTACCCAAAGCAACCGCGGCTTCCATGCGCGCCAGAGTGGCTCCGATACAGAAGTGGGTGCCGAATCCGAACGTAAGATGTTGTACGGGAGTGCGGGTGATATCGAAACTATCGGGGTCAGAGCACAGTTCGGGATCGCGATTGGCCGAGCTTAACAGCAAGATGACGCGCTCGCCTTTCCTGATTGTCTCACCATTGATGGTGACGTCGGTCTGTGCGATGCGATCTACCCGCTGCAGCGGCGCTTCGTAGCGAAGTATTTCCTCAACCGCATCATTTATCATAGTGGGATTTTCTCGCAGCAATTGTAATTGCGCAGGATGCTTAAGCAGCAGGAAAACGCCGCTGGCAATCGTATGCTGAGTGGTGGCATGTCCCGCGACCAGCATCGAGGCGCAATTGGCGAGCACTTCATCGCGACTAATTTTCCCGTCGGCAGTTGCTTGCACAAGAAAATCGAGCAGTCCTCCCGACGGTTCGTTGCTGCGGGTAGCAAGAGTCTTGCGCAGAAATTCCGCTAGCGCCGCAATCGCAAATATTCCTTTTTCTTCGTCGATCGGCCGCCGATCACCTGCCAGGCGTCCAGACACGTCGCGGGCCCATCGGCGCATGGCCTTGAGATCAGTAGGTACACCGATTGCCCCGGTGATCACCTGCAGCGTCAAAGGGAACGCAAACTGTTCAACTACATCGAACTTGGATGCGCCCTTAAGGCCTTCCAGCAGACCATCGGCAAGCTCTTGGGCACGACGAATGATGGCTTCAAGTTTTTCTTGAGTGAAGGGCGTCCTCAGGAGGCCGCGCAGCCGGGTCTGAGCCGGCGGATTGCGGCCGAAAATCCATAGCTCGGCAAGGTCGAGGGACTTTTGCCGGATTTTAGGTAGCAGGTTTCCGTCCGACGGACCTGTTACCAAACTTTCCCAATCTTGACTATCCGCCGCAGCAATAGGAGGTCTTTCCCCATAAGCAAAACGAGCATCGGTAAGAATTGACAACACATCAGCGTGGCGTGAGACCAGCCAGTTGGTGCGAGACTTATAGATCGGCCGTCGCAACCTTAACGCACGGAACAACGGATAAGGATCCGCGCGAACATCGTCGCGCTCCATGTATCCTTCGATTACGTCGTCACGAATGTAACTGTCAGATTCCACGGGCGAGCCCTAAGCTGGTCAGAACGGTAGCGGTTGTAAAATTAGCGTTCCTATCCAGCGCGAGAATACTTTCCGCAGATGCATCCGGATTGCTGACATGCACCGGCGGGGTTCTCATCCATGCCGAGCCGCACCAGGAGCCATCGGCGCGCTGCTCTCGAAGCAGCCATTGTAGTGCGCGATTTGCTAACTCTCGCGCTTGCTCATGCTCCGGCGCCGCCATCAAAGTTCGCAGACTCCACGCGGTTGCGAATGGTGCCTCGGTTTTGCATCCAGCCGAGAAACCTCCGCCGTCCTCACCGATGCGCGAAATAGTCCATCGGAGGGCGGCGTCAAGTCGTGCCCGATCTCCCGGATCCTCGGACTTTGCAAATGCGGCTGCCGCCAAGCCCGTAGAGTATTCGCTGTCCGTCCACCAATACGAGTCCCAGCGACCGTCTTCGTTTTGAGCGGTCCTTAGGTATCTGAGGCAATCGTCCCTGAACTCGGGGAGATTTGCGGCGGCGGCGGTAACGCATGCATGTGGCTGACACCAAGCATTGATGAGGGAAGGTGGAAGGTCAGCAAAAAGTCGGATGGCGGCCTCGCGGACATAGGTTGATACTCCGCCATCTAGCCCCTGATGCTGACGGAGAAAATCACCTGCGGCGGTCGCATGTGCTGACCCGGATGCGCCAACTACATTCGCCAGCCGCAGACCCCAAACCGTGCTGTCCGCATCGGTAGGACTGATGCAACTGAAACCCCATCCTTCGCCACGATGACGCCGATGATTGAGCAACCGCCACACCCAAATCGCCGCGCGTTTGGCATCTTCTCTCTCGAATGCTCCCAAAGCTGCAGCCACGTACGCGCTGACCCACTCATCGCTGGCGCCGAACAATAATATCCATGGGTCATCCGCGCCGTTGCCTGGAAAGTCTTGCCATAGTCCAGAGGAAAGCTGGCTCCCAAGGAGAAAGTCGATTCCAGCCGAAATGGCAGAGTCTAAATCCTTCGTCTGATGCGCAGATTGGCTTCGGAGCGGCGATGCCTTTGTGCCGGGAGCATCGAAGGAGATCTGTGAAGCTCCCGGTTGCTTCGCGAACCGATGCGCGAAGCCGAGATACGATTTAAACTTCAGACTTGCCCCCGGCTGCCAAGTCACCTTGATGTGACTTAGGTATCGATCGATAACGCCGAAGCGCTCGGGTTTCCCAAGCAGTCCCTCGAGCACGAGATTCGAAGGCCATGGTGCAGGCGCCGTAACAGGAGTTTCACGACCCCACCAATTTTGCAGACACTCTTGTTGCTCAATGGTGCAGGCTGAGCGCTCAACCAGATGCGCGAGTAACCTGTTCCAGCGCAACTGGTTGTTGCGACGATAGGTCGAGCATTCGAGGCCGATCGGAATTGCAACCTGTTCGCCGACGTCGATGCAGAGATTGATCCTTTCGGCGTTCGCAAACATATCGGCTAACAGTTCATCCAGTCCGTCGGTTGATCCCTTCCAACCGATGGCGTGGAGGTACGATGAAAATTGATCGAAGCGCAAACGGCAAACATTGATTCTCACTGCGGCTTGAGTTCGCGCGAGCATCAAACCGAGATGACTTATGGAAGCATTTTTCGGAGCACTGCTGAGGCATTTCGCGATACCGCGCATCAACACCGGCACCCGCGCGGGATCCATAAACAGCGCCAGCACCGCCTCAATTGCCGCCGCCTTGGTGGCTGGAGGGATAGCGCTTGCATTAGGCTCATCGCGTTCATCGCGTTCAAGCGCGACGAATAAAGACGGAGACGAAATCTGTTCCGGATGATCGCGGACGTCATACTCGAAAATGAGGTCGGGAACCGCCTCGAAAAAAGGCGAACCGTCGCGGGCCCACTCGCGGCAGAACTCCAACAGGGGCGCGATCCAGGCGAGGTCCGCGTTCTCAACTAACGCGCGATTCTCGAGCCACCTGGTCAGATGGGGGAGATCCGCTCGCTTGAAACCCTGATGGAAATCCACCCACCGTTCGGCCTCGCCTAACGGGCATTCGAAACCAGCCCATGCCACGGGTGGCGCGCCAAGACCCCAACTCTTCAGCGCGGCGAGCCGTTGATTGTCGAAAAACGTTAGTGGCAGATGGGGACGGATAACTGCCAGCGCTTCAACTAACGACGTTGGCATCGCAAACTCCGGAGAAAAACCTTCGCGCGCGATCAGGCAGCCTGGAGCAGCGCAACATCTTCCATCAGGTACTCATTGACCAAAGGTAATGCCGCAAGCGCATCCGGGATGACCAGATGGCGACAGGGGACATTCTGCACGACAAAAGATATTTGGGATAGTTGATCGGCAAGTTTCGCGTGCTTCAATGGAGATGTTGACGAGGGGTAGAGACTGGTCATCAAAGTAACAATCGACTGCGCTGGCTTAGAAGGAAGAATTTCCGGTTTGCGGGCCAGCGTAGATCGTCGCAGGAAATATATTGCCGAGAGCGGGAGCGCGCGGTTCTCGAATCTCAGACCACTTTCCGGTCCCGTCGCCCTCAGCTCAAAACGTCGCTTGTCGTCGGTTGCGGTCGAAATCTCGGCGCGGAATCGCGGCAATGCTTCCAGACTCGGACTACGCAGTCCCAGTTGAGGCATTCCAGGCTGCACGAAGAGCTGCTGGTCTTGGCGGCTGAGCGCGGCCGCGTCGTCGGTCATTAGCGAGTAGCCTTGCTCAATGAGCGATGCGGCAATGGTCGATTTGCCTATACCGCTGGGCGCCACAAAAGCGATCGCGCGCCCGCCTCGAGCCACCACGCTGGCGTGCAGGCAAGTGCGTCCAGTGAAGCGAAGTACCCAGGCCAACATACTGTTGAAGAGCAGGCTCAGCACTTCTTGCACCGGAGCTTCCTGACTCCAGCTAACCCACATATGCCGCGCCTGATGACTTAAGACGAACTCAATTCGGCCGCGAGGGCTCTCGGACATAAACCGCAGTAACGTGCCCTCTGAGGTTTGCTCCGAACGAAACAGGAGAGTCTTCGCGACATTAAAATGTTGAGGTGGTTTTACGGGCTCGTCATTGATCCTCACGGCGCCAAGAAGATGAACAATAAGATCCACCTTTGGATCCGCGAGCGAATTATCCGGCAAGCCGGACACGTGAGGCATGGCCGACCCGTCAAATCGAATGTTCAGTCCGAAAGCCGAAGTGACTTCCGACAGGCCGTCAAATGATGCTCCGAAACAAGGCACAAGGTACTCTCTCAAGAGTACGCTATGTCCGCATAGTTGTCGGAACCAGTGTCATTAGGGCCTCCGTTAGTTTGGGTCAGTTCGGAGACCAGCCCATGACGCTTCAAAGTAGGCTTCTTATAGACTCGTTGAATCTTCAGGCCTTCGTTAGCGGAATTGCCTTGATTCCACTCAGTACTCATAAAATCCCCCACGCCGATTTGGTACTCGGTAGCCACTCGGTTTAGCAAAATCCACGCAGAAAGGTCAACTAAAAGCTGATTTGAGCCAGAAACCTAAACATAGCGGCAATTCGATTTCCCTGAAACGGTTAACTGGTTTGGAGTCATCGCGTGCATTTGGTCCAGTGGGTGAGGATAAATTGTCAAGCAAGCGTTTTTCGTTAATGTATCCCGATAGACGCGTAACCTTCGCCAATTCTTCCCCTTCGCCATAATACCCATGCGCCGTGACAATCCGAATGGCAGATGCAGGGGTGGTAATTTTCCGTCTTTTGCGAACCGTCTCGGGCAAGATTCCTCGCATCGCTTCACGCAACAGGATCTTATCGACGAACCATGGCATCGGCGGCGTATGGGTTGCGAACTGCAATACACGAAGGTCGAGGAACGGATGACAGGACTTCGCTGATATTTTAGTAAATTCCGGATCACCCAGAGAAATCACCGCAGGCCAGAAAGGATCGTAGGCCACGCGCTGTTGCTCGGTCCTCCAGTCGGACCTCATCGATGCCATCCGGTTGGCCCTCGCGACCAAGTTGGCGCGTCGTACAAAATCCGCATCCAGCCACCCAAAATCGCCAAACTCCTCGCGAGGCCGATTTCGCGTAGGCAGCAAGGTCGCGAGCAGCCGATTGAGAGGAAACCAGCGCTGTTCGCGTGAATAGGCACTCAGAGCTTCGACGGACGCCGTCAGCGAGCCGGACTCGATGAAGTTTCGCCATTTTACCGTCGAAGGCCCTACCACTCCGTCACCGCCCAAACCGGTGAGCAGAACTCGCTCGTCTGCAACGGTCATCTGTCGATGGATCTCGCCGTATGCGTTGCGTCGGGGCGCGCTCAAGCGCGGTTCGGGAATCGACCGCCATCGAGACTGCGGCTCGGTAACCTTTCGATCGATTGAAATGTAGGTCGTCGGAATATGTGCTGCGTTGGCGGTCAGGCTAGCGTAGTGGCGCTCGGTTTCCGGCACCATCCAATCGTATCCAGCGCTGTATGCATGCAATTCGGTGCGGCTGGAACCTTCACGAAGTAAGGATGCGGCAATTGCGGCCACCGCGCCGGAATCGAGGCCACCGGAAAGCGATATCGCAGCGCGCGGGCTTCCCAGGCGATCGCGAACCGCCTCGGTAAGAACCGCCTTAAATTCCGCTCCATAATCCGCCACGTTTCGGATGCGATGGTAGCTGTCAGCCTCGGGCAGCGACCAGTATCGTTGAGCGCGTGGCTGGTTGCCATTTTCCCAGACGATTCGACTGGCGGGCGGCAGATTTCGAATCTGCGTAAAAAAAGTATTGTTGAGATCGATGGAATACCCGAATAGGAGATAGTCGCCGATTGCTTCTTCGTTCAGGTCCTCGCGGATGCCGGGATATTTGCGCAAGACATCGAGCGTGTTCGCGAAAATTATTCGATCACCGAGCCGCGCGTAGTACATCGGCGCGACGCCAAAATGATCGCGCGCCAGCATCAGCCGACGCTGCCGCACGTCCCAAATCGCGAACGAAAAATCGCCCATCAGATGCTCGACGCAATCCGCGCCCCAAACCAGATAAGCGCGCAGGATCAGTTCCGCATCGTTCATACCCTTCTCGATGACGGTTCCCTGCGATCGCAGCGCGTGGATCAAGGTGGCTTGGTCGTCGATGCGCGCATCCGCGACAACCCACACATCGCTACCGGCCGACAATGGTTGACGATCGTTCCCGGATTCGAAAGTGGTCGCAAGGCGCGCGTGACCGAAGCCGACCGCGCCATCGTTCAAGATTTGCTGATGGTCGGGGCCGCGAAACTTCAGTTGGTCGGTGAGATCGCGAAGCAGCGTCCTATCGACAGGTTCGCCGCCGAAATCAACGATCCCAACGATTCCGCTCATCCGTCAGCGGACTCGTCGGTCGCGCCAGCAATCGAAAGTAGCCCCGAAGTAGATAACTCATGAAGCAGCTCATTCAAATCGGCTGAAACGCTGGGCTCGCTGACTCCATATTCGATACTTACTTGATGAGCTACTTCCGCAGGACTCTTGTGCTCGGAGAGCAGTTGCCACATCCGCGCGCCAACCTCTTCGAGTTCGAAGTAAACTCCCTCGGTCAGATCGAGGAGCATCACCGATTCTCCGATAGGTGTGGAAAGAACCTTGTCCGAGATCGTCACCGACTCGGGTAGCTTTTTTGAAATCGTTTGACTCACTCGCTCCGTCCTTGTCCCGGCGAAAGTAAGGGTTCGTTAGCGGCCGCCCCAACAAAACGCGCGATCGGCGCATAGGAGTCGGAAATCGCGGTTCCGGTGATTGGAATATTGCCAGCTTCTAACCACGCGTGCGCGGGTAGCTCTCCGCCCTTCGGAACTCCCAGAGATATCCTGGCCGGGAGTTTGCGCCGCCTGAGCATCGCGCTACCGGCCATCGCTTGGGGCAGGCATCCCATCTCAACCGGCAGAAGGCGGACCCAGCGAGCGATCGTATATTGAACTCCCAATGCAATCCGCGTTTGCGAGGGGTTAAGCTGCTCTTCAACGGCTTGGGAATTCTGAAGAGCTACCACTCCAAACCAGCGCATCAGCATCGCAAACGGAAGCATCGCAACCGCAAGCCTCGCGAGACACAATAGAATCAGGCCCTCCGCCGCGAATCTCTTTCGCGCCAATGATATCCGCGCGCGTCCTACAAGGTGTCTAATCACAACGAGACCTCATACCGCGTAATCGTGTCATGATGCCAGTAATAAAGCTGACGCGCGACGGAAACCGAACACTTCGCCCAGCATGTAGCATAGGGTAGAAAAGACGCGAGGGTTTCATCGGTGCGCGGATTGCGGTTCTGTTTCATCACCACCTTTTATCCGCCCTACAATTTTGGCGGCGATGGGATTGCGATTCAGCGGATGGCGCGGGCGCTGGTCGAACGCGGTCATCATGTGACTGTGATCCATGACGTTGACGCATTCAACCTGATGAATGCGACCGGCGAATCCACCAATCCGGCGCACGATGACGACGGGGTCGAGCTCGTAGCGTTGCGGAGCGGATTTCGCGGGCTCGCGCCACTCCTTACACATCAGCTCGGCAGGCCACTCGCCAACCGCCGTCGAATTCTCGAGGTCTTGGGTAACGGTAATTTCGACGTCATCACCTATCACAACATCTCGCTGGTAGGTGGGCCGGGAATCATGGCTTATGGCTCGGCACTCAAGCTCTACCTTGCGCACGATCACTGGCTGGTGTGTCCGATGCACGTGCTGTGGCGTGATAATCGCGAGCTCTGCACTGGCAAGCGATGCTTTCGTTGCACCCTGTTGCATCATCGTCCACCGCAACTCTATCGATGGACCGGGATGCTGGAGCGCAACCTGAAACATGTCGATGCATTCATCGCTGCGAGCGAGTTCAGCAGAAATAAGCATCGCGAGTTCGGGTTTTCGCGCGAGATGGAGGTGCTGCCGAACTTTCTTTCCGATCCTCCCTCGATGGAGGATACAACGCGTCCGCATGAGCCACCCTACTTCCTCTTCGTGGGACGCCTGGAAGAAATCAAAGGCGCGCAGGATCTCATTGTGGCGTTCGGTGAGTATACCGAGGCTGATTTGCTGATCGCCGGCACTGGTAGCTATCGATCGCAGCTCGAGGCGGCGAGCATTGGTAACCCTCGGGTGAAATTCCTGGGTCATTTGAAAGAGCCGGAACTTCGCCAATACTATCGCCACGCGCTCGCCGTGGTCGCTCCGTCGCTATGCTACGAAAATTTCCCGTTGGTCGTGATCGAAGCATTCAGGGAATCGACGCCGGTCATTGCGCGTCGCCGCGGGCCATTTCCAGAAATGGTCGAGCAATCAAACGGCGGCGAGCTGTTCTCGGATAATGCGGAGCTGCTCGCCGCGATGCGACGTATCCAACGCGATGCCGAGTATCGAAAGCTGCTCGGTGAGCGCGGCCATAACGCATATCGGGAGCGATGGTGCGCGAGGGTGGTAGTGCCTGCATTTTTCGAAATCGTGCGCAAAACTGCCGAGCGACGACGGCGCGCCGATATCGTCAACGCGCTGCGCAGTCTCGAAGACGACCGCTCGGGTGGGCTCCGGTCTGCTTGAGCCCTTAGCGAAGGACCGCTTTATCCAGCGCGACTAGAGTATGGCGACGTTGCATCGCGAGTAGATGCTGCCGAATAAACGCCAACAGCGAGATTGCTCCGGCCGCGATAATCCGGCTCAAGGTCGGTCTGCCATGGAGTAATTGCACCAGCACCATGATCAGACCGATGTTGATCAGATAACAATCGGCGCCGTCGGCAAGCACGATCAACACTCGCCGCGACCACGGCAGCGTTCCGGCATCCCTGGGACGATCGTAATGATCCACTGCGGCACCGATCAAACAACTGATCGCGAAAGAGATCGGGTACCAAAGGTGGAAGTAGTGAACCAGTACATGGAAGACCACGAGATCGAAGATCAGCGGTATGCCTAAGGCGCCGATGTATCCCGAACGGATCGAGATCAGATCGAGCGCGGGAATTCCCCAAACCTCGCCCTTGTCGTCGGCCGGATTCGGATCCCTCCGCCCGTCGCCGGTCACACTATCTTCGCTCTCCAGATATTCGGCATCCGAATTCACCCGCCACAAATCGAACGAGGCCCCCATGATGTTTCGCGCCGCCATCAGGCCGGTCATCATGGCGTGATCCTGGTTGTCGTATTTGTGCATCCCGTTGCGGCCGGCCACCTGCAGATTGGGCGCCTCGATAGCGAGGAACTCGCGAACCTTGGCGACGTTCGCCCGGTAGTCGTGGTCATACAACGGGTATGCCTTGGGCTGACGCACCACCGCTCCATCGACAACTTTGGATTTATCCGCGAGGCCCAGCGTCGCTAGCTCGTCCTTTGCGAGGTCGATCAATTGCTCGTCCGACGACGACCACAACGCATCTTTTTCGTTGCAGAAATATTCCAGGCCTAGAACCGTAAAACGCGGATCAGGCACCATCTCCGCGCTCCAATTCTTGAAATTCTGGATCCGTCCGACTCGTACTCCCGGATCGTGGATGTAGATCCAGTTGTCGGGAAACAGCTCCGCCTGGTCGATGATAAGCGCGACGGTAATAAAGTCCCGATAACGCAGCGCGCGCGCACTCGCGAGCACCGCCTCGGGAGCCGGAGGATTGAACCCTGCTATGAGATCCGCCAGCGGCATCGTAGAAACAAAGCTGTCGCCGCGATGAATCTGCGGCCCGTTACAGCTCTGCGTGGTCACCGCAGTGACGCGCCCGTCCTCGCGATGGATCGCTCGCACTGGCTGTCCCATCTGCACTGCGCCGCCAGCTTCTTCGATGACGTGCGCGGTCTTTTGCCACATCTCTCCCGGTCCCAGCGCCGGGTACCTGAAGTGATCGACCAGCGTCTTGATCACTGCTCCATCGCGTGCCGGAACGCGCAGCAGACTGCGCATGACCGATACCAGGGACAATCCGCGGATGCGCTGTGCCGCCCAATCGGCACTGATCTGATCGCACGGAATACCCCACACCTTTTCGGTGTAAGTCTTGAAAAAAATCTCATATAGGTGGCGTCCAAAAGCGCTCACCACCCACTCCTCGAAGCTCCTGATGTGGACCGGTGAGTGGCGTTGTACTTGTAGATAGCTGATGAGACTGCGCAGTGCCTCGATAGGACCGAGATTCAACAACGCATCGAGCGGCTCGATCGGGTATTTGAAAAAACGTCCGCGATAGTAGATCCGCGAGAGCCTCGAGCAGTCGCGCATCCGAGGGCCAAGCAGCTCTGTCCACAGAGCTTCGATTTCGGAATTCTTCGAGAAAAAGCGATGGCCCCCGATGTCGAAGCGGAAGCCTTGATATTCGACCGTTCGCGCGAGGCCACCTACGTATCGCGCATCAGCTTCAAGAATCTCCGCTTGATAGCCGCGCCGCGACAGCTCATAGCCGGCGGTCAGACCGGCTGGCCCAGCTCCGATAATGACTACTCGATGAGGGTTGCGATCGGACAAATGCTGTTCTCTGCGAAGGACTTTGGTACACCCGCATCGAAGCGACAGTCAAGGAAAAGAATTTTCAGCAGGACTGAGTCCATATGGGTCTCAGCGAGATCAGCGCCACGTCTTGGCTTGATGCATCGAGAGCGAGGCATAGAACGTCTGGCCGAACAGATGCGGATAACGCAGCGCGCCAGATACCGAGATTAACGCACCGACTAGTGCGACACTGGCCAGACTCCATCGCGCCCAAGTGGCACTTGTTTGAAAAAATCGCGCGAACGCAATCGCCAACCATGGTAGCAATGGCACCCAATATCGCGGTCCATAGCAATAGCCGGGGGTTAGGTGATACGTGAGCCCCGCCGTCGTAAGCTGCAAGAAAAAAAGCAAGACCGGGAAAAACATCGCGAGCCGATCGCGGCTGGTATCCGCGCGGCCACGCTCTCGCGCTATAGACCAAAATGCGAACAGTGCCCATGGCGCAAATGTTAACAATCCAAATTCGAAATCGATCAGATTCCCGAGCCCAGACATCAGAATACCTTGATTTTCCAATTGAGGATTTTCGCTGGCGACTCCAGCAGGAAGACCCGCTGGAAGCGGTGGCGGGACGTGACGAGGAGGCAGAATCGCAGTTTTAGCGAGCCAGTAGTTGAACCACATCAAGCATCCGATCGAGATGCCGAGGACGATGGAAAACTTTGCCAGCGAGCGCCATCGCCGCGCCAACGCCAAATCAACCGCGAAGCCGAGTCCGATCACCAAGGAGAGAGGTTTCATGAATATTGCGACCGCGACCGCGAGCGCACTCAACGCCGGCATCTCCGCGATGTACAACAGCAACGCCAGGCATAAGGCCACACCGATCGGAACTTCCGAGAAAAAGGAACGCGAGTAGGCCAGCCATGGGCTGCAGACTAAGACTGCGACGGCGATCATCGCGTACGATCGCGTCAGCCCAACTCGGAGCGCGATCAGGTAGGTGAGAATCACACCGAGCCATCCGAATAGCACCATCGCGATCCCGCAGTAGGACTCAACCTGGTCCTTTTGCGGACGAAAGGGCGCGATCACGGCAGCCATCAGCGCGGGAAAGGCTACAGGATGCGAAGAAACCTCCGTCACCTCCGCTTCTGGCACGAGGTGATATGCGATCCCGATCATCCAAGGATGATAAGAGCCGTCTCGATTTCGCCATCGAAACGCCGGCCCCAACCATCGGTAATGTTCCCCGGAAACACCATCGATGAGGATGCTCTGGTGGGAAATTTTAACCCCCCGAAACAATGCCCCCGCGTCGATGCTTCCCGCCGCGACGCGTTTGTAATCGTCCTTAAGCTCCAGGTCATGGTCAAAGAGAATGCTATTGATGACCATCAGGTAGTGCGGCTCATCGCCGGAAATCGCCTGAGCGGGAACGATTTCGAGACCTTGATGTGGAACGAATTCCAGACGGGACACCGCCCACATCATCACCAGCAGCAACAAGAATAGGGTCGGTATCGCAAGTCGATGCGGTTTGAAACTCATGCGGATCGACAGACGAATTGGCAGGACTGTCGCGTGCGTGACTACATCACATTCGAAGACTCGGCACGACCTGCCTCAAGGAATTGGACAACTGCGCGCTAGGACAAAATTTGCCGAGACCATTTCCCCCTTACCTAAGGTGAAGTCATATTTGAAGGTGACATCGTAGGAACCGTTTTCGAAAATGGGCCCGAGAAATTGCAAGATGCGGCCCTTGTCGAGATCGAGATAGTAGGCGGCGTTCTGATACTCTCCGCCGCGCGCCGGATGGCGTGTCACCTGGACGCTGCCAGGCATCGGCTGGCCTTGGTAATCGATCACCGCGACAATCATTCCATCAGTGTGGTAGCGATTGGTCGGACACCCGTCGGTTCCGGTGATCTTCGAGCCCGGCGGATAGATTTTCGTTCCCGGCGGAAGGTTCGCGCGCCGGCCCTGCGCCGTCACCCCGCTGCCCACAAATGCGAAACCGGCAATGCTTACGTTCGCGTCGGCACTGGCGGCGATAGAGGGGGTCGCAGATGGTAACTGCATCAACGATAGTAGCCCGGCCAGTATGATTAGACGCCAAGGACTATGGTTTTCTCCGATCATCGCTTAAGACTCCCCGCAATGAAATTTCGAATTGGATATCTCCCATATCGAATGCGCTAAGGGCAACATCTCAGTTCTGTATGAGCCATGCTGTTCTGACCAAGTCTCGCCCTTCTCGGGTAGCAAATCGTGATTATCTTTTACCTCGCGGCCATTTGAGTGCCGGCCGCAAGGAATATCTATGAAAGCCAATTTGCGCCGCATTCTCGATGAGGATTCCCGACCGGTTGCCGTTGAAAGCGATCGCACGAGAACCGAAGCTCCGAGCGACACCCAACTCCTCGATGCGTACTCGATTGCGGTTTCCGGCGCGGCCGAGAAGGTAAGTCCCGCCGTCGTCCATGTCGAGATCACCAACTCGAAAGCCTCGGGCCGCCCGTCGGGAGGTTCCGGCTCCGGTTTCGTCTTCACCCCGGATGGATTCATTCTGACCAACAGCCATGTGGTCACCGATGCATCCGCCGTGTCTGTGACCCTGCTCGATGGGCGACGGTTTGCCGCCGACATTGTTGGCAACGATCCCGATTCTGACCTCGCCGTGCTGCGGATCGGCGCGCTCAAGTTGGCGGCGGCCGAGCTCGGAGATTCAGCCGCAGTGAAAGTCGGCCAGGTCGCGATCGCGATTGGGAGCCCGTACGGATTTCAGTACAGCGTGACGGCTGGAGTGGTCAGCGCGATGGGCCGATCGCTGCGCGCCGCTTCAGGACGAATGATCGACAACGTCATCCAGACCGATGCGGCGTTGAATCCCGGCAACTCGGGCGGGCCGCTGGTGAACTCGCGAGGCCAGGTCATCGGCGTCAACACGGCGGTGATTCTGCCGGCGCAGGGAATCTGTTTTGCGATTGCGATCAACACCGCGTCGTTCGTGGCGGCGCGCCTGATGCGCGATGGGCGAATAAACCGCGCGCATCTCGGAATCGCGGGAATGAACGTGCCCATTCAGCGCAAGGTGGTGCGATTTCATCGGCTCGCGGTCGAACGCGGAGTGATGGTCGCGTCGGTGGAACCCGGAAGCCCAGCTGAGAA
>Ga0209420_1000817_pt1 | contig 15527 bp, 19 predicted proteins | sample BlaSpr_A8_OM1_O1_FD_187972 | JGI IMG/M metagenome (GOLD analysis project Ga0209420, IMG submission 187972) | Forest soil microbial communities from Thunder Bay, Ontario, Canada - Black Spruce, Ontario site 2_A8_OM1_O1 (SPAdes) (version 2) | ecosystem: Environmental > Terrestrial > Soil > Boreal... | reverse complement strand
ACGGGGCTGCATACCCTCTCCGCCTGCCAGCTCGTCGTCCACTTCGAGCACCGACTCCTCGACTTCATCTGTACCCGCAACTCTGTTCCGCGCCTGCTCAGCGGGCACTTTTCTGCTCCTGTCACACTCGGCTGAGTTTGACGCTAGCCGCAGAACGTATCCCTCACCGGCTCTCAGCCCGCCTACCTGGATAACTGCCCCGGAAGTAGCGGCTCGGTTAAATGGTGCTGATTGGATTTCTGTTGGCAGTGATGTCGATTCGGCTAGCGGGAGGAATGGCGACCATGGGACTTCGACTGGGAGCGGTAACGGACCTACCGAGCGCGGCGGCGAAGCTCAAGGAGATGGCGTCGCAAAGACCGAACCTGGTCGGGTCTGCGACACTGAATCAAGCGGCCGTAAATGTTGACCTGTACCTGTACTGGGTGAGAACAAATGAGCCCTTCCTCAAGCACACGTTCCTCGGCACCGAGATATCCACGCACCTTCGCAGTCCCTCGTACTGGGCCATTCGGAATGGAACTACGCAGGTAAATGAACTGATTGAGTCAGAACTTCAGGAACAGTGTGTCTGGCTCCAACAGCTCGCCACTCACATCGAGTCGTTATGGGAGCGATTAAAGGCTGCACCCGGCACTCCGACAGTCGTGGATACGAATGTCTTGCTTCACTACCAAGACCCCGCATTTGTGAACTGGCGCGAGGTAACAGAGAGGGACCAAGTTCGCCTCATTGTGCCTCTACGAGTCATTGAAGAACTGGACGAAAAGAAGTGGACGTACCAGCGCGATGTCATTCGTAACCGTGCCCGTGATCTGTTGCCAAAGCTATGGGGTTATCTGGCCGACACTGCCGGCGCGCCGGTTCCCTTCAGAGACGACGGCAAAGTAACTATCGAAGTCTCAATAGATGACGGGCCGCGGTTTCGGACCCTTGACGCGGACCAGGAAATTCTTGAGACTTGCGTCGATCTCAAAAATGTCGGGCAACGCGTCCTGCTTGTCACGGCTGATACAGGGATAAGCCTGCGGGCCGTAGCGGCGGGGATCTCGGTGGTCCCGATGCCTGACAAGTACCTACGGGACTAACTCTCGTATCCAGAGCTGTTTGCTGCATCACCGAGGCATTCCTCAGGGTCTTATGCTGAGCACCAGGGACGGTCGAAGGAGTGGACATGACGGGTGGGGAAATTGTCGCTGGCAAGGCGGCGATTGCCGCAGGCAAGGCGGCCAAAGATGCTGCGGAAGAAGCCCTTGGGTCCGATGAAGCTGAAAAGCGCCAACTGCTAGAACTGTCGAAAGATTCCCCAGCCATGCAAGCAGCGGCTGATGCTTATGCCCAGCGCGTCGCCGTCAAGCAGGCGATACTCCTCAAGCTGTACAGGCCACTCGGGGCCTTGCTCGGGATTCGCAGGGCTTACTTCGAGGACCAGTTTGCTCTTGACCTAGCCGAGAAGGTCTCCGAGATTCCAGAGGAGCACATCGCTACTCCGCCGTCTTCGATTGCCCTCCCGGCCATGCAGGGTCTGGCATTCAGTCTGGACGAACCGGATCTCAAGGAGATGTACCTTAAGCTGCTAGCAGCGGCGAGCGACGATCGCCGTCCCTACGACGCTCATCCGTCCTTCGCTCAGATCATCAGGGAATTGTCATCCCGCGAAGCGAAGTTGTTGCGGTGGTGTCTGAGTACAGTCCAACAGCCGATTGCTCGGATCAAGCTGATGAAGGCGCCGAATTCCTGGCTCCTGGTTTTGAAGCACAATGTTGTCAACTGGCCCGCTGAAACGCCTCCAGCGCTCGCTGACGACTTAGCAGTCCGATCGGCGTACGTCGACAACTGGGTTCGGCTCGGTCTTGTAGAGGTCAGTTACACTGAGCAGCTCATATACGAGCCACCACTCCCGGATCCTTATGCCTGGGTGGAGCAGCGCCCCGACTACCCCACGTTCGCCCCGACTCTGGATGAGAGTGGCAAGCCGCAACCGTGGCCAAAGGTGACCTTCGACCGCGGAATCCTTAGGGTTACTGACTTTGGACAACGCTTCCTGCGTGCAATCTCGTGACCGTTACGGAGAGCGCCTGGCGCGCTTAAAGAGCCTAGCTCGCCATGAGGTCAGACAGTTCGTCTTCGTAGCCGCGTGGAGCGTCGCGGCGAAGGTGACCGTACGTCGCCGTAAGCATGCGAAGGTCGCGGTGTCCCAGCTGCTTCGCAATGTCCGCCCACGGCATTTTGCCGTCTTGCACAAGGATGCTCGCATAGGTGTGGCGACATGAGTGCGGCGTGGCGCGCTTGCCTTCTTCGGAGAGTTTGGCCGCATCGCGAACGTTACGAAACTCACGCCGATATGCCTCCGGTCGCACGTACTCACCGAGCGGCGTCGTTAGTACAAGATCGTCCGTCGTCCAGTGGACAAGCCCGTTAGCCTTTACGCGTTGCTCTGATTGGAACGCCTTGTGTGCCTTAAGTACGCGTAGCACATCATCAGAGAGTCGCACGGTACGAATCGATTCCTTCGTCTTCGTCTCGCCCCTTGGAATGATGCGCCCACCCATGCGCTGCTGACCGTGGCGGATGTGAAGTTCTTGCTCTTTGAAGTCAATGTCCTCCCAGGAGAGCGCTAGAACCTCTCCCCCACGGAGACCGCACTGCATTTGCAGCACCCACGCCACGTATAGCGGTGAGCCTTTGGCCGCGGCGAGGAACTTCTTACCGTCCGTCCGATCAAACCAGGGCTTTTCTTCTCGGGCTTGTCCATTCCGAGGAAGTACCGCGTCGCGTGCCACATTGACCGTGACCTTCTTCCGACGCTTCGCATGGTCGAGCGCCATTCCGAGAACGGTCTTCGCTACCCTCTGCGTCGAGGTGCCGAGCCCACGCGCCTGCATTTGTAAGAGCATTTCGTCTACCTGCTCCACGTCGAGGTCTGATAGGAGAAGGTGTCCGAGAACAGGCTTCAAGTGGACGCGGATCATTGACAGGTAATTGTCTCGGGTGGATCCGCGCACGTCGGTACGCACACCCATATAGGAAGCAGACCACTCGTCCAGTAGTTCGCCCAAGCTGTCGGGCCGGGTGCCTTCGGCGGAGGTTGGCGGATAATAGAGGCGGCGCTTTCGAGTCTGGTGAATCGGGTACTGCTGCTTGAGTGCCTCTAGTTCGGCTTTCGCTGCCGTCTTCGTCTTGGCGTGCTTCGTCCGGTAAACCTGCTTGTCGGTCGTTGCGTCGGTAAGGGTGATCTGCGCTCGCCACTTCTTATTCGGAAGCTGGAACACTGAGCCGTCACCGTTGCCGCGTGCCTTCGGCTTGTGTGTGCTGGTTCTAGTCATCGAAAGTTCCTCCCGTTACAACCATCCGGTACTTTGATCGCGTGTCGAGTGAGGTGCGCAACTGCCCAGACTGCGGAGTCCCCATTTCTACGGCTGTGGGCATGGGCTGGCAGGACGGCACCGGCCGGGTGCACGCATGGGTCGGCACCTGTCTCCGGTGCAACGTGGCGACTCCCGGCGTAGACCAGACATTCGGCATAGATAACGCGAGCATCTGATCCGCGTCGATGCGGTCACGTTTGACGACGAGTGAGCTAAGCCTTTCGGGTTGGGCAAGGTCGAGAGCCAAATCCTCCTGCGTCAGATATGACTCAGCCGCTCGTCGTGTCGTAGAAATACGCTTTTTCATTCGGGGGTCATTCAGTTCCTTCTCTGACTGCAATGTTCCGCACTGCCATAGCGGACCAGTGCTCTGCGCGTCGTGGGCGTAATCCTTCTGAGTCCAGTGTTTCGGCAATGGTCCGGTAGCTCTGTCCCGCTTGGCGTAGCTCCATGATCCGATCTACCGCGACCTTCTCGTCTGGATTCTCGGCGGCATCGCGCTCGCGTCCTTTGCCTGCGCCGTGCTGGCCGTAGCGGTACTGGCCGACTGAGTGCCGCCCGGCGTCGCGCTTGGCGTTGCGACCGTCACGCATCCGCTTGGCAATGAGAGATCGCTCCAGCTGCGCCACTCCGCCGATGACCTGACGCACGAACGTCCGCATAGGGTCGTCAGGATCGTCCTGGAGGACTTCACCGGCGTCGGCAGTGAACACGGACGCACCGGCACGCCAGACGACCTGCAAGACGCTCTCCTGTACGTGTAACGCGCGTGCAAGCCGGTCCAGCTTGGCCACGATGAGCCCCGTTGCCCGCGGTGGTGGGCGAAGCATGTCGATTGCCGCGGATAGCCCTGGCCGCTCTGCGAGGTCTTTGCTTCCGGAGATCCCTGCGTCCTGGAACGTGCCGACGATCTTGTGACCGTTAGCCTTCGCCCACTTTCGGCAGGCTCGCTCTTGAACCTCCAGCCCGAAACCGTCCACCTGGGACTCAGAACTGACCCGCAGATAGACGATGAGATCCACGAATCCAGCCTATGCCACCTGACCAGCGATGTAAAGGAATCTAGGGAAAGATTTACAAACGGGCCAGCCGGGAGCGAATCTCTACCATTTTGGTGAGGATTACTCATAGAGTGCGTCGAGCGCATCGGCGATGGATTGAAGGATCTCCCGTTTCTGCTCATGGGACAACGGAGGGTCCGTCTGGTAGGCGTAGACGCCACCCTGTACCGCTTGAATGAGCTTTCTGTGATCGGCTTCGGCCACCCTGATGCGCCGATCAGCCAAATCTAGTTTTACGATTTTCACCAGAACGTCGCTGGCTTGCTTCAAGGCGCCCGTGTAGGCGGATAAGACAGCTGCGATGTTCTGCCCACCTAATTTGTCGGTAACCGCAATCTCTTGCAGCTCACTGGCTCTGCGCCCTAGCTCATCCTTCAGCGCCACGATTTCCGAAGCAATGGAGAGCAGTTCAAACGCTGGGTCCTCCACCGGTTCATGTACTTGATTCGCGATGGTGGCGAGAGCACTATTTGTAGCGATGCGTGCGCGGGCTGCGTTGGCTACCTGCGGCGCCGCGTAGCCGTGATATCGACAGGTGGTGCCTCCTGGTCCAGCTGGGCGCTGGCACTGGGTACCGCGGCGATTGTGGGCGATGCATTGGCGGGTGACATGGGGTTCGATTGAAGTAGTTACCGGCGCCGGGATGAACGCGTTGCTGACCTGGGGTTTGTCAGTCATCGCTAGTTTACGTCCGATTTGGCCGATTCACTGTTCCTAGCCTCTGCCTGCCTAGTGGCGTCTGCCCAGAACTCCGGATCTTCTAGCGTTGCCAATAGAGCGCGGACAAATGGAGACTCCTCTTTTGACTTTGTTCTCTCGGCTTCCTGCTGCTCGCGTTGCCAGGCCCTACGTTCCGCGGATTCGGTCCAGTCTGTCGGTACGGTGCGCGCCGTCATGCCACGACCCTGAGCCCTGCCACGAAATCCTGCGACACCTCGTAGACGGGATATCCGTTGTAGACGAACACTTCGTAATCGGCCTGACTGATACTGACCGCGGTTGTTCCATCGGCGGATACTAAATACAACGCTCCTGTGGTCGATCCGACCAAAAATGCTGGGCTTACTGTGCTGCTCATTTTTTTCTACTTTCTACGATGCAACGCGAACAAATGTCGTCCGTTCTAAGGGCTTGGAATTTGCAAGGTGACGTAATCGTCCTGTGACGTATCTGGCGCGGCTCTGACGGGCGCTGAGAGGCCTCTGGTGACAGTCTCACGGTCATACCGTTGCCACCTGTTGTGCTCGCTCCCGTTCGCGTCGAATGGCGCCGATGGTTTTCATTGAACGGAGCGGAAGCGTCGGCAGTTCTACGTCAGCACCGCTAAGAATCTCGCCAGTTTTAGAATCTACGTTGACGAATTCTTCGACTGCTTCTGTGACTGAATCAGAGAAAGAACCCTTAGAACTACTATCCCCCATACCTAACCCCTCATAGCGAGACCCAGAACTAAGAGGGTTCCCGTTCGTCGGGAAAGACTTTCCTGTTTGTCGGGAAAGTTGCTTTCCTGTTTGTCGGGAAAGATCCACTGACGCTATGGGATCCTGTTCCGCGTGAACGGAGCAGTAGAGCTGCCCTTCCCGCACATTACGTTTGCAGCGTTGACCGTCCCGCGTGACGCCGATGCAGTAGTGACGTGGAGAACGAGGCGCGCCGTGGCTGGTGCCGATGCCTTCCATTTCGGCTCGCTTCGCGGCGGAACCTCGCGACCCCGAAGGATGGTGTCGGTGGGGAACAGGCGGTAGGTCTTCGGGACGCCACTTCGGCTTCTGCCCGGCGCGTGATGGATTTCCGAGAAGGACTAGCCGCGCCTTCTGCGTACCTTCGCCCAGTATGTCAATGAGACCTAGACCCTTAAGGTACTCCGCCCATTTTCCAATCGTCTCCGTCTGCCTTCCCAGGCGCTCTCCGATGTAGTGATATCCGAAAGTGTCATAACCCTGGTCTCCGTGGCGACCGTCAATAAAGCACCAAAGGCGGAACGGCCCATCGGGTATGCCGCTCTCTATGAGCATTCTCGGAGTCATGCCGAACGGGGCGACGTTGACGGATTCGCCTTGCCCTGTGTTACTGCTGCTCGGTGCTCCATCTGGTAGCCCTGCTCCATATCTGTTGTGTTCTGTACTCATTACTTCTCGCTTCCCGGATGCCACTCGGCATCTGTGTTCGGACCACCCGGCCACGGTGCGGCGGGAAGCGACTCACAACCGCACCGCAACCAAGCGGCATTTGTGCTGTAGGGGCCGACTCGCCAAGAGATTCGACCGGCTACAGAGTGTCCGCCGCGCCTGGCTCCGAAGAAAGGAAAAAAATACAGAGCCACGCCGCGGACTCTGGGTTCCCAGGCCCAGCGTGGTCCGTCGCGGGAGATTTCAAACGCAACGGACGAACTGCGCCCGCCGTCGTGATCGGAAGGTGGCAAGGAGGCCGGAACCCACGACCACAACGGCAGGACTTCTCGGCGGGTTCAGTGCCTAATTGAACTTGCGCCGAGCGAACTGCTAAATCAAAGACTCCTCTTCTCCCCCGTGGTTCGATTGTTGTCGTACTTGGCTAATTCGCTACCAAGCGCCGCCGATATGTCCTCGGGGCTTATGTGTGACGGGCTCGGCCGAACGGGACGCGGCGCCATCTTCGCTAACATTTCTCGCGAGAATTCGTCGGCGGAAAGAGAGGCAAGACGTTGCGCGTCATCCTCGCTAGGTTCAGAGTCCTCTAGGGCTCGGGCGTTTTCGAGCAAGCGTCCGTATGCGGCTCGCTGTCGCGGCGTGCTCTCGCTGAACGAATCTGCCGGAACCGACTCATTAAATACTGGGTTTGTCATGCTGCTTCTGCTTTCTTTTCTGTCCTCCCGTTAGTCAAGCGAGTGCCCCCATAGCGCCTTAACTCGCACGCTTCCGCCAGGCCGTCCTCTTTCAGTGAACGGAACGTGTCCGCCAGGATTGCGGCCAACTCCGTCACAACCTCGGCCCTAGTCGAAGTCAGTCGGTACTTACCGGCCACCGGTGCATACTTCAGCGTGATTAGGCCATGTTCCTCCCCGGCCTCACGCGCGAGATCAAGGGATAGAGCGACGGCACGCTCGCGGGACTCCGATGCTTTAGCAAGATCCTCTAGCGCAACTTTCGCAACGTCCAAGGTGTCGATAATCGCTCGGTCATAGGGCGGCATACTCTCGGCCACCTGCTTCGCAACCTGCTTGCGTTGGTCGGCCCGGTGCGCGGCTTCGGCATCTAACACGTTCTGCTCTAACTCCGGTAGAGCACGTCGAGCGATGGTCGCTTCGGCTTCTGCCCTAATGAGGTCATCGGGTGTGGTCGCAATTGCTGCGCGACGTTCGGCCTCAGTGATTTCGGCTTGTTTCTCACCGAGTGCGGTACGTGCCGCTTGAAGTGTCTGCTCTGTTGTTGTATGGGTGGTCATGGGGGGTTTCCTTTATCCGGGGTAGGGGTTATTTCCAGCTTGCAGAGCTGGACCTTGTGAGGCGCGCAGGTTCAACGCGGTGACGATGGCGCCTTCGCTGGGCTCGCCCAGTGCAACAAGCGCCGTGGAGACCAGCGCGCACAACAGGGCGACGATGGCTGGCCCTTGCGGGACCAGTACGACCGGAGGCAGGGGAGCACGTAGAACGGAGACCACCCCCCCGGCGCTAACCGCATACGCACCTTGAGGCAATCCATACGTCCACAGGTTGCCAACAATGCCGTCCAGGGTCCCGATATCCGCCGCGTAGTGATCGGTCAGCGCGGCTAGGTCGGTTTCGATTGTGGCGAGGTCGTATGTCCCGTCAGCGGCCAGGCCGAAAAAACTCCCAATGGTGGTGTCGGGATCCGGTATGCCGCTCATGCTGGAACCTTCTCTGCGTCGGACTCCGCGCGAGACCATTCAGCCATTGCGTCCGCAAACTTGTCGCGCACCCAAACTCCAGGTATCAGAACCCGACCGCCGATCTTCACGGCTGGACAGGTGCCGTCGTGAATCCATTTTCGGACAGTGCTTTCGCCGACTGAAAAGTCAGTCGAGAATTGGCGCACGCCCCAGGCGAGCCTTTCCCCCCTCATTTCATCTGTCATGCAAACTCCGTGTTCGTATCGCCGCGGGTGACTTCGGCCATACAAACCGGAGCACTGCGAAATTTTCTCTACACTACCCCATTATAGCATATAACACAGATCTTGTCAATAGTCAACCGATTCCGCCAGATTCCGCTAATAACCTGCTGACCTGGGACTATGGCGAAGGTTATGTGACTTTGGGGCTAAAAAAAATTCTTAGCCAACCGCAACATATTGTGGTCAGTTGTCCCCCGAGCCACTAGATATGGGGTAATTACAGCACTGTAGTTACGCCGTTGTCAACCAAATCCACGCATTATCCATGCAGGTCAGAGGTTATTTCTCGGAGATTTTGGACCCTGGCTTCCAGCTCATTTCTAAGGTGCTGAGCGTGGCGAGGGCAGAAGCCACGCAGGAGCCGAACGGCGCTTCCTGGGGAGATCTGGGCGGGTCTGGTGACCGCCTAGGCGTAGCCTCGGTGACGTGAGTTCGTGGTGGAAGTGGGTCCTTGGCTACGTGCTCATTCGGCACGCAACGAGGCCCGACCCTCCACGGCAGAGCAGCACCGGAGAGCTTGGTTATCCGACGTGGATCGCTTCGGGCGTGATCTTGACGGTTCTATGCCTTCCGCTCTTGTGGATCGTCTGGGCATTGCCGTTCCTTGTCGTCGGCTGGTTCATGTGCTTCGCATTCACGTGGCTGTTCGTCATCGGCGGATGCGCGGCGAGATACCAGGACAAGCACGCAAGCAATCTGCGGTGACGAGAATGGACTACTTCACTGGTATTTCTCTGGACGGTCTAGAAACAGAAAGCCCCAATTGCTTCGAGCTGGTTTACGGCGGGACTGATCCGAAGAACTCACATTTCAAGAGCGGCACGGATGGATCATTCACCCTAGAGTTCCGTGGCGCTGTCGAAGACGACTTGCACGTCCCCTGTTCCGTCACGGCACCACGGGCCTGCTTCCTCATCGTCAGTCCATCGTTGTCTAATGCTTCTAGCGGGCGACTCGTTGAATTGTTCAAGCGGGGGCCAGGGTTTTTCGAGGTCCACGGTTCGAACCTCTCACGCCGGGTGGCGAACGAGCAGCTTAAAGAAAGCGAGTACGACCTACGTCACTTCGTCTTTGCCGACGAGCATCGGACGGTCGAGTTCGTCGTCTCCGAGGGTGGGCTGGTCATTCGTGTGGACCACCCGGACGGCTCCCGCTGGGTAGCAGGATCGGAACCTCGGCTATAGTGGCTGACCTGCTGAAATCGGTTTCTACTACTGACCAAATGCCCACTGGTCAGTAGTAGCGGACTCCTCCTAAAAGGTCCAAAAACCGGCTTCTAGCAGGTGCTACGGGGGCGTAGCTCAGCTGGTAGAGCGCTTGACTGGCAGTCAAGAGGTTCGTGGGTTCAAGTCCCATCGCCTCCACCAAAAATTTTCCGGTGAGCCCCTCGCCGCGTACCCGGGCTCACCGAGCGGCTTCGAGAACCTCGGTGACACGCTGATCGGCGAGAAACGTCGCCGCATGCTCCGCTGAAAGGTCCTCGGAGATCGAACGGACGATGGCGGCCGCCTCCAGACGCGGCCCCGACGGATCGCTCCCGGATGCCGCCAGTGCTGCTCCCAATGCCGCCAGCGCCTGCCAACGAATGAAGGGCGAGCGGATCGCCTCTGCGCCCGCTACCGCTCGACGGAGTTCGCCAATGGCCTCGTGACCCAGCCCCCCCGCCACGAGCGCCCGAGCGAGAGTGACGCGGCCGATCGCCTCGTATTTCTTCCTGCTCGAAGCTACCGCCACGTCGATCGCCCGCATGGCCCACGCTTGGGCCTCTTCGATCCGTCCCTTGGCGAGGTCCAGGTCGGCGCGGGCCGCCGCCAGCCGAGGGACTACTTTTGCCTGGCTAGCTCGGGTTGACCGCCGGACGCGTCCCTGGCGCGCTCTCGTCGACCGGTACTGCATTCACCGGCGGCGTCGCGCCGTTCGAGGATGCGGCCGGGAGGAGCGATTGCAGGCCTCCGATCAGGCCGCCCAGCTCCATCGGGACGACGATCTTCGTGGAAGGGGCCGTACCGACGTTCTTCAATATCTCGAGGTATTGGAGCTGCATGGTGTTTCGGTCCAGACCCTGTCCTACCACCGAGATCTTCTCGAGTCCCGCCGCCAGCCCCTCTGCACGGAGAATGGCGGACTGTCGCTCCCCTTCTGCACCCAGGATCGCCGCCTGCCTGTTGCCCTCCGCAAGCGTAATCGCGGCTTCCTTCTGACCCTGGGCCTCAGTGATTACTGCGCGTCGAGTGCGCTCGGCCGACATCTGACGTGTCATGGCGTCGAGGACGCCAACGGGTGGGTTCACCTCACGGACCTCCACCGTGGTCACCTTCACGCCCCAGCGCTCCGTCACGTCATCGAGCCGGACACGAAGGGACGCGTTCATCTCCTCGCGCTTGGAGAGCACATCATCGAGCATCATGTCACCCACCACGCTACGGAGCGTCGTGGCGGCGACATTCTGCGCTGCTGCGGCGAAGTTCTGCACCTGCAGAACCGACATGGCGGGATCAACAACCTTGTAGAAGATGATGAAGTCGATTGAGATGCTGGCATTGTCCTGCGTGATGGCAGTCTGAGCTGGGATCTCCAAGAACCGCTCGCGAAGGTCAACCATCATCGTCCTGTCGGTGACCGGGTTGATGAATACCAGCCCCGGACCTCTGAGACCCAGGGAACGACCGAGCCGGAAGAGCACGACCCGCTGATACTCGCGGACGATTTTCACCGAGAATCCGAGCGCGACGAGAACCGAGAGGACCACCAGCGCACCTACGACCTCGACGAGGATCACTGACTCTGATCCATTGCGTTGCTCTCCCGAAGATCAAACAATCCATCGGCAGAAACGGCCTGGGCATCTTCACCCCAAACCTCGAGGCGCACACCGAGGGCCCGAAGGACTTGTACCCGCGTGGAGGCGGGCACGGTGCCATTGACCGAGATAGCCGACCAGTGCTCGCCCTGGACACTGACGATTCCATCGGGCGCCAACCGGCTGACGGCAACTCCTTCCACCCCCTCAAGTGGACTGCGACGGTGGCTCTCGGTAACGGTGGCGCTCCCCGACACTCCCTTCCACGCCAGAGCCCCTACTCCCACGCCCACAATGAGGTCAGCTCCAAGGAGGGTCCAGAGCACGGGTCCAGCTCCCCGTTCGGACATGAGGTAGATGAGCCAGCCGGCAACGACAACGCCCATCGCCACTGCGACGACATGAGCGTGGGGTCCTAAGTGAAATCCGACCACCGCGGCCAGACAGACCAAACCAAGCAGGACTCCCGTGATTATCCACATGGGCGTCACCTCGCTTGTCGCTCCGACGTCAGATTACAGCGGCTGACCTCGAGGGGTCCCACAAGGGGCAACCGCGGGCCGATGGCTGACTCTGACTGGTCACCGACCTTCAACGACAGCTCGGCCCGAATCTCTTGGACCAGGGCCGCCGGTTCAGGCATCTCTCCTACTAGGGGTGGTCGGAATGGATGGGAGTGAAGGTGTCGGCGCCTCCGGATCGCCGGCGCAGGGATGCTCCCTGCCGTGGACCTGTGCGTGCCAAGAACGTCATCCTGCTCGCTGAGCTGGGACGAAGCGCCTCAAGGCCTGACGCAGTCCCACCACGCGGTGCGACTGCTGCTGAACCGGTGTTACCGACAGTGGGATCCTGCGTATCCGCAGCCGGATCGTCAGTCGAAGGTTCCAGCAGCCTCAATACGTTCGTCCAGGTCAAGAGGACGGATGACGTTTTCGGCACGCACAGGATGGGGGGCGGCGTCCTCAGGGCGCACGAGTCACTTGGGACGGGGCTCAGACGGTCTCCCTCTGCCGCGTACTCGTCCTTGGCATTGGTTCTCCCAGGCTCGACCGGCCGCGCGCGCGTCGCAAGTGCCGTTTCCTGGTGGTGCCCCACGACGGCGGTGATCTATTCACCAGGCGTTTTGAGTTCCGTCGAAATTGCAACCCCAGATGTCCACCCATCGACGTCTTCAATGTGCCTTTCTTGAGGCTGTCGCAGGAACCCGCTCGGCTCGGACCTAGAACGAGCGCGGCGGGGCCGCCGATCAGCCGGCGAAGGCCGCTCGCAGCTTGAGCAGGTTGTGGGTGGTGCAGATGAGGCGCCATTCGCTCTGGACGGCCGCCATGCCCCGGCGGGTGAAGCTCCGGTAGCCGCGATTGGCCTTGATGTTGCCGAAGACGGGCTCGATGATGACTTTGCGGCGCTTGAAGGCTCGGCCTGGATTGGCTGGGCCAACTTGTCGTCCATGGCCCGGCGCACCATGGAGGGCTCAGGGGCTTCGCCGCGCACATGGGCGAGCATCGTGTTGACCCGGCCGGCCGACGTGCCGAGTTGATCAGCGGCGGCGCGTCGGGAGATCTCTCCTCGGTCGAGGGCTTCGATGACGGGGATCCACTCGGCGGGGTCGGGATCGGTCGTGGAGGTGAGGCGCTGGCCGGTCGTTCCGAAATAGCGCTTGGTCATGTCGCGGACCCACGTGTAGGAAACCCCGAGGATGTCGCCCGCGGCGCGCTGTGAGAGCTCGCCTGCGTTGACCCGGGCCAAGACGGCCAGGCGGTCGTCGCTGGGCTTGGGGGCCTGGCGCCATGCGTTCTTGCGCGTGGCGATGAGCACGTCGGCACCGACGTCGGTCGTGGCGTTGGCCGCCGACCAGTAGCCGGCGTCGGCGACGAAGCACTCTGTCGCGCCCAGGTGCCCGGCCGCGGCCAGGTTCTCGTTCGCGGCCTTAGCCATGGGGACGAAACTGGCCTGGTCGTTGGTCACGTTGTGGACCTCGGCGGCCACGATGACCTGGTCCGCCGAGGCGGCTGCCTGGGCGTTGTAGCCCTGGAGTCGCTTGTTGAAGGTCGCCATGATCCGTGAGTCCGGGTCGGTGATGTTGGCCTTGCGCACGCCGCGGGGCCGCGTCGGTGTGGCGGTCGGTTTGGGACCAGTGAGCTTGTGGCCGAGAGCCTCCTCCTTGGCGGCACGCTCGGCCATCTTGGACTCGTAGTCGCGCCCGGGCTGGGCCTCGAGCTGGCCCAGCGCCTCTTTGATGCAAGGCTCCTGGCACCTTTTCGCGGCGAAGAGCTGAATCACCCAATAACACGAGCAGCCATGGTCGGCCTGGAGGGCCAGCAGTCCTAGAGACCCGGGCGGCCGCTAGGTCCGTCCCGAGCCGCTTCGGCGTGGACCCAGGTGCCCCCAAACAGTGACTCGAAGCGCACCCTCACCACGGAGGCACCCCGTGGCAGTCATCGGTGAACCGCGATGGGTCACAGCGTGGCGATGCCGTCGGCGACCATAAGCATCTGCCTTCCCAGCGGGCGATTCGGGTGCATCGCAGCCCGCTTGTCACCCGCTCCACGACGCCCCACTCCCAGATCGCCGTGGGGTCCAACCCGCAGCGCTCCGCCAGCCAGCGCGCCCTGGACCAGGGGTCTCCATCGAGGAGTTCCATGGGGTCGTTCCGCATCATGACGACAAGGTCGCATTCGGCTTCGGCGAGGAGCCCGTCGGGGTCGACGCTGGTCACTGACGGGCGCCACGGACGGCGTTCGGAACGCCCAAGCCCGGCGATAGAACAGTAGGGCAGGTGGTGGGATCCTCAGGCGTTCAAGCGCTCGAGTGCCGCCGAAGCCCGTCGTTCGACGTTTTCGTACCCGTGGGTCGCCCCCGCCATCTGCGCGTCTGCGAGCAGCCGGAGGGCCTTTTCTATGTCACCGGGCGCACCGCGTTCAGCGAGCATCCTCCCCCAGAGGAGGTCGGTGCGGGCGGCGAAGAACTTGGCACCGATCCGGTCGCTGAACGCGGCGGATTTGGCGAAGTAAGCGTCCGCATCGTCGTAGCGACCGAGGACCGTGGCGAGGCCGCCGACATAGTGACTCACCGGACCTTCAGCCGTTGTGCCCGTAGTGGCCATGTGATCGGCCCACGGCGCGAGTTGATCGAAGAGCAGCCCGGCATAGCGTGGGTCCCGGCATTCGATAGCTGCGTCTGCGAAGTCGACCATTGCAGTGAGCCAAACCATACCCATCGGTAGATCGAATTCTGCGCCCGCGAACTCTTTCAAGAGACGGGCCGCGTCCTGCGTACGGTCTGCTTCGACGTAGGCGACAGCCAGAATCGCCGCGACTATCCCGGAGACATCAGAACTCTCGGCGATCCTCCGCTCGATGAGTGGGATGAGTTCGCCCAGAGTTCCACGTTGGAGACTCACCATCATGAACTGCATGCCGAAGACGACGGCGGCATCGGGTTGGCCGCTGTCGGCCCCGATCTGAAGTGCCTCAGTAGCCCACTGCTCAGCCCGTTCGGTATCTCCGGCGATCAACGCTCGGGTGGCATGCCATTGGGCGAGTACCCAGTTGAACATCGGCTGGTCGAGCTGCTCCGCCAAAGAACCCATGATCTCGATGCAGCCGTCCATTTCGTCGATGTCTCCGGCACGGGCCGTCGTGTCGCCACGCCAGCATGCTGCCCAATAGAGCTGTACTGGGTCACCGACTCGACCGGCTCGAAGAAGGGCGTCGGCCGTCCGGGCCAATGACGGTTCGAGTTGGGACGGCACCAACAGTGGGAGAAGGACGCTGTTGAGGACCCGTAGGGTGATTGCGTCGTCACCGGAGGACTTGGCGATGGAGATGGCCTCGTCGGCCAGAGACTGGCGGCGTTCGTGCGTGCTCCCGGCGAGAAGTTCCGAACACAGGGTGGCAAGCACCAGTGCTCGTTCGGGGCAATCCGTAGGGAGCCGATCGAGGGCCATCTCCAGGACTTCGACCTGCTCCGCATCGATGGCACCGATGGTGCTGAGGAAACCCCGGTTGTTGGCCAGGACAGCGGCCACAAGACGCTCCGCGTCATCGAGGTCGGCCGCCCGGCGAGCAGCACCGAGAAGGGTTTCGCGGAAGGCGGGGTCACCGGTCTGGCGCTGGGCGGTTCCGAGCCGCATTCTTTCAGCCGCGAAACGCGCGTTACACAGGTCAACACATGGCTGGACAAGGCG
>Ga0209420_1000816_pt1 | contig 15533 bp, 14 predicted proteins | sample BlaSpr_A8_OM1_O1_FD_187972 | JGI IMG/M metagenome (GOLD analysis project Ga0209420, IMG submission 187972) | Forest soil microbial communities from Thunder Bay, Ontario, Canada - Black Spruce, Ontario site 2_A8_OM1_O1 (SPAdes) (version 2) | ecosystem: Environmental > Terrestrial > Soil > Boreal... | reverse complement strand
TCTAAATTATGCGAAATCGTTGGGGAACCGTTGCTCAAGAGCATCGAAAACGAACCCCGCTTTAAGGCGTTCCTGCGCAAGATGAATCTGCCGGAGTAGTCCCCCGCGATAAGTCGCTCCCACTGGCCTGCCGATACCGGACGTTCGCGACCGTCTCAAGGGGGTCACGAAGCGACCGTCGGCGGGTTGGTTTCAGTCGACGGTCGCTGACCGGCCATAGACGGACCTTGCGCACAGCCCCATAGTCTTGGCGAAAGACGACATTGAGCATTAACGACTCGCCACCCTAGCGTGCGCAAGCACTGAGGTCGGAGTCGAGCATTGCGTCCCCTGCGACTTCATATCCTGACACCAAACACCGACATGTCGGCAGGATGGGACAGGAGGCGGATGAGTCCCCTCGGGAGTACGATCGGGCCATGAGTGTGAGGCAACACCTCCAATTGCAACTACACGTTGCTTGCCGGCTCCGATGGCTCCTGATGATTGTCTTGGCCGCCGTGCTTGTCTGGCTCTATCCCGAACATTCCCCGAGCGTGCTTAACCGTCTTTGGATGTTCGCGGCGTTTCTGCTCTATTTCTGGTTCTTCGGAGCGGTTGTTGGGACGCTTCTCGACGCTCCAATGGCACGCCCCCGATGCCCGCGCTGCGCCAGCAAATTGACACTCGGGCCGAGGGTTACCTGTTGTCCCCGCTGCAACGTCAGCTTCGATGCAGAGGTTCAGCGCCCGTGGCCTTACACAGCGGCTACACGATCCTGGATCACGCGCTCGCCTAGCTCGCGCATGGGGCGCTTGGAACGGCGATAACGTCATGCATCCGCTGCGGGTCATGGGGCCCCCTGCTGGATGACGTCCCGGCAGCGCAGTAACGCATCGCAGCTCCACCTGTCGGTGGGCGGTTTTCTGACACCTGAAAGCAGACAGTGGCGAGCGGCCGCTCAGTCAATAGCGGTCGGTTGCCAGAGCAGAAACCCTTGCGCCGAAGCGGACCCTTCGTTCATCGCGTTTCGCCGCGCGCCGCCCTCATTCGCCGAACGAGATCGCCAGTCGGTGACCTCAATGGCGCTCAGCGCCGATGCGGCCGGCACCCAGTCTGGGTGATTTACGCCTCCCGTGCGGACCCTTGGCTGATTCAACACACTGCAGGAGCCAATCGCTGGTGACTGTAGCCTGACCCACCAGCCATTCGCGAAAGCGCTTCACTTGCGGCCGGAGCAGAGCATCCGGACGGAAACGCGCTTGAAAGACGTGCTCGGTCCATTGCCCGGTCGACACCGGGAATGGCAGGTTGAGCGAGCCGTCCTCGATGTAGGGGGCCAATAACGCCAGGCCGCAGATTGTCAGGCCCGCATTCGCGCGCACCGCCTCGAGTGCGGCTCTGATGCGCTGAAAACGAATGCCACGGTTGGGATCCGTTCGCTTGAGCCGCTGGGCTTTAATCCAGGTGGACCAGTTCGGCGCGCTCGGATCCTCCTTATAGAAATCAAGATGCAATAACGGAAACCCCTCGAGGCGGTCGCGCAGTGCAACGTTCGATATGCGGCGCGTGTTTTCGGGCGAGCTGATGGGCAGCACGAAATCCCGAAAAAGTAGGTGATCGCCGGCATCGGTGCGCTGGGGGCCGAAGCTGATCTCGCAATCGACCTGACCGATGCGCAACGGCGCATCACCTTCACCGTTGATACAGCAAAGAACGTGCGGATGCGCTGCTTTGAAACTCCCGATGCGAGGCTTCAACCAAAAGTCGGCGAAGTCGGATGTGGCCGCGATGTGGATCTCGTCTCCGCGCTGCAGGTTCAACATTGTGGAGACGGCGTCCAACTCCTGGAATGCAGTCCGCAGGTGCTCGAGCGCTCCCGAGAGTTCCGCGGTGGGTCGGAGACCTGATCGTCCGCGCACCACTAGATCGACCCCCAGGTAGTCCTCGAGAGCTTTGATGCGCTGCCCGATCGCTGCGGGCGTTATCCAAAGCGCGCTCGCCGCGGCCTGCAGCGACCCCAACCGCAGCGCCAACTCGAGTGCCTGGAGGGACTTGAGGTGCGACAACGCCATCCCACTAAACTAAAGGTTACCTTTAGTTCTGGCAAGAACTCTTAGCTTTTATGTACATCGCGGGCGGCCGAGAATCGGCGCAGAGGGAGGAGCAAAACTCATGGCGCACCTGCGGAGATACCTGATCGAGCGCGACATCCCAGGCGTGGGCGGCATGTCGATCGTGGAATTGTGCGGTGCCGCGCGCGCCTCGAATCGCGCCATCGAACAGATCGGCGAGGGCATCCAGTGGCAGCACAGCTATGTAGCGGGCGATAAGACCTTCTGTATCTATCTCGCCGCCAGTGAAGAGGTGATCCGTAAGCACGCAGAACTCAGCGGAATCCCCATAACGCGCATTGTCGAGGTTCCGCAGATGATCGACCCGCTGACCGCCAACAACTAAACCGGCAGCCGCGCTGCCGAAGGGGAGAAACATGAATGACTCTACGCAACATCTGTTTCGTTCACTGTGTGTGGCGGTGTCTTTCCTGACACTTCCTGTCATCGTCACAGCCGGTAACGACGTCACACCGTTGATAGACAAGGTGCACAACGCGACGGCGCGCTACGTCGACATCAATGTCGCGTTTGGGGAGGGTTTTGTGGTCGCCACGCCGTGCGTCAGCGGACCGGACACCGGGGCCATGGGTGTGCACCTCGTGCTTCCCGCCCGCATCAGCTCGCTCGTCCTGAACCCGGAGCAGCCGCAAGCGCTCATCTACGAGCCGATGGCGGACGGCGCGATGCGTCTCGTCGGAGTCGAATTCATCGTGCTCGAGAGCGTCTGGGCAGCCAAGAACCCCCCGGGCAACGTGCCGGCGCTGGAGGGGAATCTGCTGAACTACATCAGCGCGCCCAATCGCTACGGGCTGCCGGCGTTCTATGAGATACATGTGTGGGCGTGGGAGAGCAACCCGAAGGGAAGCTACGCGGACTGGAACACGCATGTCACGTGCTCCAACCAGCCCTTATAGCGAGCCATCACAGGGGAGGACGGGCTGAAGAGCGGACTTGCATCTGCGCGATGGCGCCTATTTCGCCAACACCTCAACTGCCGGATGGATCACAGCCGCCCCGTCAGCCGGGTCTGCTGAAAATCAATCCCAGGGTCTACCGGTTCTACCGGTTCGGCCGGTTACGGTGGAATTTTTACGAACAGCTTTTCAGCACCCACGAGCTTCCCGTTCAGTGTGAATCTGAATGCCGGTAAGAACGTTCTGGATTTTAACGTGTGGAACACGATTCCCAGCCCGGAGGGTCTGTACCGGCCTGCTCATTAGCTGCCGTGCGCGAGCGGCAGCTTCGGGCCGGTCAGTTGCCGACGTTCGTACGAACTGGCTAAGTGGGAGCGGGGGGTGATTACGGATCCGGCTACTATCCTCCGGCGCTCGCTAGCTGCTTGAATCCAGAGGCTACCTGACCCGCGGCTTTCCGTCGTTGCCAGGGGGGAGTCGGATCGGGTCGTTGCCCGCGCCGCGGTTCGGTGCTGCGCGCTGGCGGCTCGCTCCGAGCTTGGCGTGTGACACCGGGGGCGGGAACCGGCCGAATCCCGACGATCCGGCTGTACAGCAGCAGACGACCGCCTGTCAGACTGATGGGAAATTCGAAGGCTTCAATGCCTATTGCGGCTTGCCCGGGGGTTCCAGGTCGCGCGGGTATATCGATCAACACATCGCGGGAACCTGGCCACGGATTCTGCCGAGGAGGCTACAATTCAAAGAGCGATTAACGGCCCCGCTCGCTCCGGCAGCACCAACCAGGCTAGCGGTGCGTGTCTAATGGAGAAGCCTATGTTTACGAGGTCGGCGGACGGAATTGGAGAAACGCGATGAAGGCGGTTGTGCTGCATGAGTATGGTGGTCCTGAAAAGCTGAAGTTTGAAGATAACGTTCCCGATCCGCAGGTGAGCGGAGATACGGTATTGATCGCGGCGGCCGCCGCCAGTGTGAATCCGATTGACTGGAAGGTTCGTTCGGGTGCGAGACAGAAGGATTTTCCGTTGTCGTTTCCGGCAATTCTTGGCTGCGATGTGAGTGGAGTCGTGCGCGCTGTGGGCGCGAATGTGAAGCACTTCAAGCCCGGTGACCGCGTACTTGCATTCTCGAATGCGACGTATGCCGAACTTGTGGCAGTGCCCGATTCGGACGTGACGCACCTGCCGAACGGGGTGGACCTGGTGGATGCGGCAGCAATTCCGTTGATTGCCTTGACGGGAGATCAGTTGGTCCGCCATGCGGCGAAGCTGCAGAAAGCGCAGACGATACTGGTAACCGGAGCGGTGGGAAGCGTGGGGCGGGCTGCGGTACATACTGCCAAGAAGATGGGTGCGAAGGTGATTGCGGGCGTTCGCACCAAACAACTGGAAGACGCTCGCGCCCTTGGTGTCTCTGGCTTGTTGGCAATTGATGACGACGCGGCGATTGCGAAGCTAGGCGTTTTGGATGCAATTGCCGATACTGTCGGCGGTGAGGTTGGGGCAAAGGTGCTTGCAAAGGTGAAGCAGGGAGGCTCGTTCGGGTATGCCTCTGTATTGCCAGAGGGAATAGCCGCGTTGCACCCGACAGTAAAGATCACGCGCGTGTTCGCGAAGCCTGATCCATCAAAGGTACGTGAATTTGCAGACGACCTGCGCGATGGCAAGTTCGTTCTACCAATCGGTCGCCGGCTTCCTTTGCGCGATGCGGCTGAGGCACAGGTGCTGGCGCAAAAGGGCGGCGTAGGAAAGATCATTCTATTGATGCCCGATCCGCCAAAGTAATTTTTCAGACTGCAAAGCGTAGCCGGGCGGGGTGACACGCAGCGTGAGGCAGTTGGGGCTCACGCAAGTTCAGTTCGCGCCGCGATTCGCGTTCAGTATCAACACCGTGCGACATTGGCAGCAGTGCAAGCGCCAACCGGGGGGCCAACTCGGCCGTACCTTCAGGTGATCGCTCGTACTCCCAAGGTGGTTCTGCGCGCACTACGCGCGGCAAGCGGTTTATAACGACGTCCCCATCCCGGAGGGTCCGAGGCAATGCGCTAATGCGTTACGTCGTTGCTTCCTGGGTATTCCGATTGCTATTGCGGTGGATGCGTGCGCCAGCAGCAGCGGTCAACTGGTAGCGCGTTGCGAGGCTGCACAGATCGAGAACGTTGCCGATGCCGTCGCGCAGGACGGCGGCACTCTCAGCGGTCCGCCGGCGGAGTCTCGATCGGAGCGCAGTTGGTGCGGCCCGACATGACGCAGTCCTGGAGCCGCCCGGTGTCGCCCAGCACTTTCACCAGGATCAATCCCAGCACAACCAGCAACAGCGCCACCAGCATGCCGACCAGGGCAACGCGGCGTGAGTCGGGCTGCCTGCGCTCCGGGGGCTCTTGCTCATTCCTTGCGTCCATGGAAGCTGGGCTTATGTGGCGGCGCGACTTCGGTGCGCACATCGGGGTGCCGCGGTGTGCGGCGTTCTCCTGGGTACGCTTCAGGTGTGGATGAGCCGTCCACTGCCGAAGGACCAGTCCTCCCAAGTGGTTTCCTTGAAGCAGACCATCACATTCTCGGTGTTCGGGCCGGCATCCGCCAGGCTCGCCATGAGCTCCGTTATGCGATCCCAGGGCGATATCGTAAGTAGTTGTATTTAATGTGCGTAATACAAAAAATAGTAAACAAGACAAGAGTGGTCAGGCCGCTCTGGCTCTAGGCGGCGCGAGTTCGGAACGCGTTGGGCGCTGTCGGCAATTTGGGGGCAGCCGATGTCGCTGGCCCTGCTAGCGGTTGCGCAGGATCTAGGGCAACCACCTCACACCGAATACCAGTGCTGCGCGGCGGAGCGACACGGCGCCCAGGGAGGTCAGCTGCGCGCCCCCAACCTACCGGCCATAGCCTGACCCGCGAGGCGCTAGAATCGCGACGCGATCGGAGGGTTGGACCATGCCTGAATTCGAAACCCGAAGGATTCCGTGGGCTGCAGCGCGTCGCACCGGTATAGCGAGCCTCGGCCTGATTGCCTGCTGCGCGCTCGCCGCTGCGCCGAACATCCGGGCGGCGGTGCCGCTCGAGGTCTACGGGCGCCTGCCGCGTTACGAGAACGTCGTGCTGTCACCCGACGGCTCGCGCGTCGCTTTCATCAGGACCGACGAGAACGCGCGCACCGTGGTGGCGCAGGAGCTGGCCACTGGCAAAAGGCTCGGCCAGCTGAGCGCCGGCGATCAGAAGCTGCGGGGCATCCGCTGGGCGGACAACGATCGTCTGATGATCTTTACCTCCGTCACGGCGATACCGAGTACGTTCCTCTGGAACGAGAGCGAGTGGCGCCAGCTGCAGATCTTCGACCTGAAGAGCGGCAAGAACTACATGGTCCCCGACCCAAACCTGGGCAGCGACATCAGCCTGATGACCATGATCACCGGCAACGCAACCGTCAGGCGCATCCAGGATCACACGGTGCTGTTCGTCGGTGGCCTGCAGGTCATCGGGCGCCCCGAACGTCATGGCCTGGGGCGCGAAGTGGTGCCGGCGCTCGTGCGCGTGGACCTCGAGTCGCACAGCTCGCGCATCGTGCGTCCCGGCAGGCGCGGCTTCGTCGACTCTTGGACCATCGACGATGCGGGAGAAGTTGCGGCAGAGGAGCTCTACGATCAGAGGAGCCACCACTGGAGCATTCTCATCAGCCGCGACGGACGCATGCAGGAAGTCGCCGCGGGCGACGAGGCGATCGACTTTCCCCGCGTGCTCGGCTCGGGCCCGGTCGCTGACACGCTGCTCCTGCAGCGCATCGAGGACGGCGATGCCGTGTGGCGGCTGCTGTCGCTCAAGGATGGCTCCATTGGCGCCCCCATGGCCGAGAAACAGACGCTCGATCAGCCGATCGAGGATCCGCTGACGTTCCGCATGATGGGTGGCGTGCACGTCGGCGATAGCGAAGAGTATGTGTTCTTCGATCCGTCCGCACAGCAGTCGTGGCAGGCCGCCGTGCGGGCTTTCCCCAACGAGCGCGTGCGGCTCGATTCAGTCGCCGCGGGTTTCAAGAAAGTGATCGTGCGCGTCGAGGGCGAGCGTGACGGCTACTGTTTCGAGCTGGTCGATCTCACTACCCACCGTGCCGAGCCGCTGGGAGACGTGTACGAGGGTATCGGTAAGCCGTTCGAAGTGCGCAGCATCGCCTACACCGCCGCGGACGGCTTGCGGATACCGGCCTACCTCACGCTGCCGCGCGGCAAGCCCGCGCAGAAGCTGCCGCTCATCGTGCTCCCGCACGCTAACCCGGCAGACCGCGACACGGCAGACTTCAACTGGTGGTCGCAGGCGCTCGCCGATCAGGGCTACGCCGTGCTGCAGCCCAACTACCGCGGCTCCGGGCTCAACCGGGCGTTCATCGCCAGGGGCTTCGGCGAGTGGGGCCGCAAGATGCAGACCGACCTTTCCGACGGTGTGCGCTATCTCGTCCACGAAGGAGTGATCGATCCGGCGCGTGTCTGCATCGTCGGCGCAAGCTACGGCGGCTACGCGGCGCTCGCCGGAGTATCGCTCGATCCCGGCGTATACCGCTGCGCCGTCTCAGTGGCGGGAATTTCCGATCTGCACGGGTGGCTCCACTGGGTAAACCACCAGCACTACGGGCGGGATACCGCGGCGCAACGCTATTGGGAGCGTTTCATCGGCGCCAGCGGCCCGGATGACCCGTCGGCGGATGCGATTTCTCCGCTCAGGCACCTGAATGCGATCACCGTGCCGGTGCTGCTGATCCACGGCAAGGACGATACAGTCGTGCCGTTCGAGCAGAGTCAGGTCATGTACGACGCGCTGAAGAGCGCCCAAAAGGAGGTCGAGCTCGTGCCGCTCAAGGCCGAGGATCACTGGCTGTCGCGCAGCGCGACCCGGCTGCAGATGCTCGAGACCTCGGTCGCGTTCCTACGCGCCCACAATCCGCCCGAGCCATGAGCGACGGCCCATATGGGCGGTCGCGCTTCGTCGAGGCGCAGGCCTGGTGCTATGCGCGGGTGCTCACTGGTACATTCTTTGTACAAATCTCCAGGATATCCGCTTAAGAGCGGGTGTCCTTGCTGAAAAACCCTGACGACGCTAACATCAATTCAAACCACAAAAGAAGGGGATACCGATGTCTCACCAAATCGGCTCGATCCTCAAGAAACTCGTTATCGTTGGCCTAGTCGCAACTGTTACCGCGACGGAACCCGCCCCCGCCCAAACGGCCCCGCCCCCCAACGGCGTGGCCACCAATGTGGTGGTTAGTGGGATTGGCATGGTCAGCACGCTCGGTAATATGGTCTTTATCGAAATCGCTGGCTCCCTGACGGGCAATGGCTACAAAGTGGGCAATCCCTCATGCAGCACGAGTGGCCCAGGGCAGTGGTCGTTTGTATTGCCACTGACGACTACTATCCAGCAGCAGATGCTCACGGCGCTCCTTACGGCGCACACCACAGGCTCTCCCGTCACCTTGGTGGGAAACGGGATGTGCGATACCTATAGCACCGTCGAGACGTTGACAAACATCATCTTCTAAGGAGCGTCCACGCGCGCAAAACCTGCCCAGGTGGGATGACAGACTAGTATACGAACCATTCCGAGACGTCGCGGACAACCGCAAACAAAAACCCCGGCGCGCGGCCGGGGTTCTGCGAGCGAACTCCACGTGTCGATCAGTGCTTAGCTTTGCGCCCCCGCATGTAGCCGGCACCCGCAAGTCGGAGACCGAGTAACGCAAGCTAGCGCGGGTGCTCGACGAACTCGCGGTGGGCGAGAAGGCGAGCCACCGGATGTTAGTAGTTGTCGTCGTCTACCCCCATACGACGTGCACGAGCTCCACCGCCAGGAGCGGTGCTGGCGCGGCCTGGCCGCCAACGATTTTCTTACTGGACCTGAATCGACTGCATACGTGCGTCCTTGCGCATGCCGTCAACCACATCTCGACAATTGCGTTTTGGCCCCGGCCCATACAACAGCACATCCAGGTGCGTGTCGTCGATCACGTGCCGCAGTGTAAGCTGGTATCCGGGGTGATCGCCCAACAGCGAGCTCAGGAAGCCGCTGCTACGCACGTCGGGCACGTCGGGCGTTAGCTCCACGATTAGACGCAAGGCACAGGCAGCCGGCGGTGTGACCGGCTCATCAGCGTTTGTCCTGACAGCGCTGAACAGCAGAAGCACGAACAGGCCCGCGGCGCGCGTGCAGGAACTGACGCCTGCTCGAAAGCTGAGTCCAAGATGTGATTTCATTTGTGATCCTTCGCACCCAGAGGGAAGCGGACAGATGATGCGGATTCTTTGAAGGCGCGGAATTTTCTTTCGAAATATACGCGCCCGCGACACGAGGCGCCAGGACTGCGCTTCACGTGAATCGACAAGCGTGAACGTTCGCTAAGAAGCGCAACATTGGTTTACGGCCGGTCGCGGCGTGCGCTCGCATCATTCATGTGATGAATGACACGGAGAACGGTGGGCGCTGTCAGGATTATCGCGTCGAAGGTTCCAATACAATCAATTACGAGTCTAAATGCGATTCATCCATTATCCGGCCTGGTCTAGCGCCGACTGATCCTTGAGCAGGGCTGCGCCGCACCCGCAACATCCGCAAGATCAGCAAGATCAGTGAAGAAATGAAAAGAGCGTTCGCACGCGACTCGGGAACGATTGCTTGGAGCTGAAGTCATATTCGCTACGCCACCTGCACATGGCGCTGCGCGCGAGCTCGTAAATTCAAAGAAGGAGTCATGGAAATTGCTAATGAGCGTCAAACGTTCTTGGTCAATCATATCGACGCTGCTCCAGCGCGCGCGATTCTGGGAGCAGGAATACAGCCTAACGGCGTTGCTGGTGATGCTAGTGGTGACGCTGTTTGTGGTGACGCCGCTCGCGAGCAGTGCAATTATAGGGTCGGAAATCACACTGTGCTTTGTCGCCGCTTTGACGATTAGCGGTGTAGCGGTCGTATCGGGTCGGCGCAGCGTAATCATCGTTGTTATGTTACTCGCTGCGTCGGGTATCGGGCTCGACTGGGCCGCGCATTTCGAGCATCAAAGATCGCTTTCGATCATGGACAATCTGGTGCGATTGGCGTTCGTTCTGACGCTCGCAGTGATCGTCACGGTTCAGGTATTTCGCCCGGGCAATGTCACACACCATCGCGTTCAAGGTGCTATCTGCGTTTACCTGCTCGCGGGGCTGGCATGGTCGTACTCGTTCGATATTCTGTGGGTGCTCGACCATTCCGCTTTTCACGTGACCGAAGTCTATGACGCTGTCCCACGCAGAACGGGGATGCTTCGCTACTTCAGTTTCGTAACGCTCACGACGCTTGGCTATGGAGATATCCTGCCCGTCAGCCCGATCGCTCGCTCCCTGGCGACTTCGGAGGCCTTATTTGGTCAACTGTACCCGGCCGTCATGATCGCGAGGCTCGTCAGTTTGGAGATATTGGGTCGTCCAGGGCGTAACACGGTGGGCTAAAGCGGGCGGCGCGAATGTGCTGTGCCGGCCGCGAGAATAGCGCGCCATAGTCTGCAATCCCTTTCAGTGCTGTACGGCGATCGCGCTTGGTCCAAGACTCTGCATACTTGCGCCTGGAAACAGCGCGAAAGGGCTTCCCGTGATGAGCGTCAGAGAGCCGTCGGTCGGGTCGATCGAAAACACCTCGACCTGATTGTCGACATTGTCCAGCACGTACAGAAAGTTGTCTGGACCATCGAGCGCCAGGGCAAGGGCTCGTCCGTTCGTGTAAGACAGTCCAATCTCCGTCAGAGCGCCTGTGCTGGCGTCGACCAGAAAGCAGTCTACGTCGGTGCCGTTCGCAACATGCAGCCGCTTGCCCCCCGCATCCATGACGGGTGTCCGGATCGCGTAGCTGGCCGCGAATGGGCTGCCGGGAATAGCCGTTAGCGCGCCGGTGGTGGTATCGATCGAAAAGCCGGACAATTCGTTCGGTTGCGATTCGGCCGCGTAGACATGCGTGCCGGTAGCATCAACGACCAATCCGTTCGGCGCCCCCGCGGTCGGAAACGGACTGCCCGCCACGGGCGTAAGAGCGCCGCTCGTCGTGTCCAGGCTGTAGGCGGATACGCTGCGAGCGGCCGTATTCGCGCTGTATACGAACTGACCCGCCGCAACGACGATCGCGCTGGGATCCGCTCCGGCGGCAAAGGGGCTCCCCGCCACTTCAGCGAGGGTTCCGCTCGAGCCGATCGTGAATACCGACACGGTGTTCGCGCTGCCGTTGGCTGTCAGTACAAATTGTCCGCTGGGATCGATGGCAATCGCGACGGGCTGGCCGCTCGTCGAAAACGGACTCCCGGTGACTGCGGTCAGGTTCAAGGTCGATGGGTCGATTATGTAACCTGTGATCTCGCCCGAGCTGGAGGTCACGTACAGAAACCGTTTCTGGGGATCAATCGAAATGGCTGATGGCGTCGGCCCATCCGGCAGAGGATTGCCGGCGATCGGCGTTGGGGTGCCCGTCTGTGTGTCGATCGTGAGGATGTCAATGGTCCCGGTCGTCGCATTCGTGACGGCGAGAAGTGAGGCGCTGGTCGGTGGTGGCAGGGGATTGCTACCGCTGCTGCTGCTGCTGCCTCCTCCCCCGCCACAGCCGCAGGCCATGCTGCAAAGTATTGCGCACAACAGCCCCTGCACGCTTGATCGCGCGCGGTAGGCGATTGGCTTGCATGGGTCGTCGACTCCCGGTGGACTGGGGAGTTGATCGAGGCTTATCGATTCGGTCCGGTGCATTGAGTTGATCGAGGGCGGCACGGCCTTCTTGATTTATACTCGGCTGTAGCGACGATGCCCAGAGGGCACCCTCGTAGTCCTCCTCCGCGGCCGCTGAGCTTCTCCGCGCCGTCTGACCCTAAGTGTCTCGAGCCGCCGTTCTCTTTCTACCGCGGCCTTCCGCCGCTACCGGCCCGCGGGTCACGCCGCGCGTGGCATTTGCGACTAGTGATTGCGTACGACGGCTGGCGTCGACGGTTGACCAGTGTGCGGCGTCCAATCTCCATATCCTCATCGAGAAATGCCGGTGAGGTCCTGGTCACCCTTCGGCGCCGCTTCGGCCTGGGCTGAGAGTCGCCTGACCTTTGCCGCGATATGGTAGCGGGGACGTGCTCTGCTCATGCCCGCAGGCCGTAAATTCGCCATCGCGTGAAGTAGTCAGGCCGCCGCGCTTTTTGCATCATGGTGCCAGAGTGCATTGATTTCTGAATTTCCCCCTCTTGAGATCCTGCTGCACTGTGTGCGCTGGGAAACACGTTTGTTCGGCCTCGAACATAATTGCTTGTTTTTATTGGATTAAATTATACTTATAACACCGTCGAAGCCTTCGACTCGACCATGTCAGCGATCGATCTTCGAAGAATGGCTCCCCGAAGGAGTTGCACACACGGCACGCTGGGGGAGTTCTTAATTGGTTGGCGCACGACAAGCTTCGATTCCGAATCGCCTGCTTGCTGCGTTGCCCCGCAAGGATTACCGGACACTGCTGCCCCTCCTCGAACCGGTCAAGCTGCGCTTCGGTGAGACCGTCTATGAATCCAAGTCTCAGATTCGGGAGGTGTACTTTCCCAACGACTGCTTCGTCTCAATGCTGACTACCGTGAACGGTGACCGGGCTGCGGAGGTCGGACTCATCGGCTTTGAAGGCATGATCGGGATTCCTATGGCGCTGGGTGTCGCTGTCTCGCCTTTTCGGGCGGTGGTACAAGGCGAAGGCACAGCTATGCGGATGACGACAGCGGACTTTCGCCGCAATTTCAGCACGAGCGCTGCGTTGAAGAGAGAGGTGTTCCTCTTTACCCACTTGCTCATGATCCAGATCGCGCAGACCGCGGCATGCAACCGCTTCCACTTGGTTACACAGCGCATGGCCCGTTGGATGTTGATGACCCGCGACCGCGTCAACTCCAACGAGTTTCGCATTACGCAGGAATTTCTCGCGCTCATGCTGGGCGTGCGGCGAGTGGGCGTCACCGTAGCGATGTCCGTCCTGCGTGCCCGCAAGGTTATCGCTTACCGCCGCGGCACCGTCACGATCCTGGACCACGGAGGTCTCGTAGCAGCTGCGTGCGGGTGCTACAAAACTGTCAAAGACGCCTATTCCCAGGCACAAGCTCAGAAGGGAAATTCGCGCCCAGCCCAGCACAAGTAACACGGGGTCAGCAGGCCTCCGGACGAATTCACGGGGCCTGGCTACGGTGGCTGTCGCGAACTGCCTCACCCGTGCGCCACGTCGGCGTAACAACAGCCGGGACGGCGCCTCGACATTGGGGGCAGCGGTACTGTTCGCATCAAACTGCGCGGGGTTGAGAAACATCACACCGCACTGACTGCAGGAGCTGAGCGGCGTCTCATAGCGCGCACGCCCCGTGCGGCCGGTGTGCTGCGGGAGCGTATCCGCGGCGGTAATCTCGGCCTGCGCGATCCGCGCTCGATCCCTGCGCGCAATACCTCGTTCGCGATGACGGTCCCTGGATTCCAACCTCAGTTGCGAGACGATAAGGACCGTTCGCCCTTGCAGCTACCTCGAGCACGCAGACGGTCCTGCGTCGCAGCATTAGTACCTTGTGCCAGGCGGGCATACTATCCGCGGCTCGGGGACGACCCCGTGCCCCACTAAGCAGAACAACGGATAAAGGTGAGATGCGATGAGGCTTCTATTCCCAACACTGCTGCTGCCCGCGGCGGCGCTCGCTGGCACCGGGTTCGACGGCACCTGGAAGACGAACATGGAATCCCTGAAAACGACGGGGGAACCAGTCGTTCTGCTCCTTGCCGGAGGCGAATACACCTGTTCGAGCTGCAATCCACCGTACACGGTGAAAGCAGACGGTGCTGAGCACAAGGTGACTGGCCAAGCCTACTTTGACATCGCAAAGGTGAAAGTGACTGGACCGAACTCGGCTGACATCGTATTGAAGCAGGGAAGCAAGGAGTTGGTGCGCTTTAGCGATACGGTCTCTGTCGATGGCACGATACTCACCAGCAAGGTCACGAATTTTGTTGGCGTGCAGACCGTGACCGATGAGCTGACGGCGAAGCGCGTGGCCGCCGCGCCTGCGGATTCGCACCCCCTCTCTGGCTCCTGGGTGGAGCAACAGCACGTAGGAGGCGACCTGCGCCCAGTGCAGTACCGAATGACCGCCGAGGGATTCCAGATGCGCTGGAACGGACAGAGTTATGACGCAAAGTTCGACGGCAGGGAGTATCCGGTTGCAGGCGATCCAGGCAAGACCACCGTGTCTCTCAAGAAGATCGACGATGCCACGGTCGAGGAGACCGATCATCGACAGGGCAGGGTCGTCGATCAGATTCGTCTGGCGCTCGCGAAGGACGGGAACACGATCGCGGTCATCGACAAAAATATTGCGCACGGACAGACGGTCACTTACACACTGGAAAAGCAACGTTGAGTGCTGGCACGCGCCGAGAACCTGATAGGAAGGCACGCCCCGGTGCGCCAATGGGTCACGGCCCACTGTCCGGTGTGGGCTTACCGAATGACCGGATTTGGGAAAATGCCGATGTCTGGCGCGGGTGCGGCGAAAATAATGGTTGCCATTTCGGACCTGAGGGACTCATATACAAGATGAGAGGGAACCGCGTACACCGAGCCCGGCACCAAATGTCTAAAGACTCTCTTTGGAAGAACTCCTTGAGGTTACTCTGCGCGGGGCTGCCCCTTGTATTGGCAACCCCCATTTGCGCAGCGCCGATCTGGACTCGACTGAATATAACTGGATCGCAGGCAACGGATGGCAGGATCTTGGTCCTGGAATACGATAAGACAACCAATCAACTGTTTGCAGGCAGCATACCTATGGGTTTACGTTCATCACGCGATGAGGGGCAGACATGGCAAGTAGTCACTGCAGAGGCGTCGTCCGCTCTCGCCATTGATTCGGTGAATCCCAGTTACATGTATTTATCCTCGGGGTACGGTGTCCTTAGAACAGAGGACGGAGGTCAGAGTTGGGGGATGGTATTGCATACTCAATCGCATAGGTATGGTTTCATATTCCATTCTGTTCCGACTATGTACGGTATTACGATTGATCAAAACGACCACAGTACGGTTTATGCCGTTAATGATGATGGCCTTTGGAAGAGTGTTGATAGCGGCCAGACCTGGAAACAGTTACCGAGCCTTAGTTCGTTCCAAACCATAGTAAGCGAGCCGACAGTCGCGCATCTATTGGCGATTGGGCCCGACCTCGATGTGCTTCGGAGAAGTACGGATGGTGGTAAGAATTGGACGCGTGTCGAGCGGAGGTTCCTCGGGTCGCCACTCGCACCTCCAGCCGGGTCGCCAGTGGGAACTCCAGCAAGGATCGCCTTCGATCCCACGAACTCAGCGACGCTTTATGCGACGTTCGCTTCACAAGGCTTTTATATCAGTCGAGATGCCGGGCTAACCTGGAAAGAGGCAAATGCGGGCGCGCCTCCAGCCGCGCGAGCGGCCGGTGACATTGTCGTCGACCCCGCAAGACCGGCTCACATATTCCGTAGCGCCGTCGGCGC
>Ga0209420_1000815_pt1 | contig 15549 bp, 9 predicted proteins | sample BlaSpr_A8_OM1_O1_FD_187972 | JGI IMG/M metagenome (GOLD analysis project Ga0209420, IMG submission 187972) | Forest soil microbial communities from Thunder Bay, Ontario, Canada - Black Spruce, Ontario site 2_A8_OM1_O1 (SPAdes) (version 2) | ecosystem: Environmental > Terrestrial > Soil > Boreal... | reverse complement strand
GAACCATGGCTTGATCGTTTTCGCCCGCGTCGAGGAGCAAATTCCCCGCCTGCACGTGCAGCGTGGGATCGGGAGGTAGCGCAGCCGCCATGGCGATCAATTGGGCCTGCGCGTCGGCCACCGCCCCCCGGTCCTTCAGGAATTTGGCATACTCGATGCGCGTCTGCCGGCGGCGCTCGGTTGGGTTGGCGTCCCAGGCGCCGAAAATGGCGGCATTGTAATAGCGGGAGGCCGCTGTAACGTCGTTCTGGCGGGCGGCGAGCCGCGCCAATTCCAGATTGACCGTCGCGTTTCCTGGAGCTTGTTCCTCGAGCGCCAACAAATACGAACGCGCTTCATCCAGGCGGCCCTCTTCCGCCAAGGCTTCCGCGAGATGCAAATCGTAGTCGTTGTTTGCGCCGCTGGTGTCGCCATTCTCGCGCGAGTAAATCATGGCCGTGCGAAAATCCTGGATCGCATCCGCAGAATGCCCGGCAGCTAGCGCGGTCTGCCCGTACGAATACCAGTGGCGGGCCAGGCTACGTTCAGTTTGGTGATAAAAGCGGGAGAAAAACCCGGTGACGGTAAAAAATAAAAATAGAATCCCCACGGAAAGCAGCAGGACGGTTTCGCGCGAGAAATTCCACGAAGGAGACTTGACGCCGCAGCCGCACGTATCGGAACCGGCGGCTAGGACCTTGCCGCAATTTTCGCAGGTGTGCGGGGGGCTAGTACCCGGAAGATTTGCCGTTGCCAAGAATTCCTCGAGCACCACGAGAAAGCGCGTGCGCCGGTACGGGCCGGCACTTGTCCATCCTAACGCAGCAACACGCAGCACTCAATAAAGGCGGTGAATTTATAAAAGGACAATTTGCGGCTAGGTTTTCTCGATGAGCCGATGGTGGATCGCGTAAAGCGCTAATTCCAGGCGGTCGGAAACACCAAGCTTGTCAAAAATATTGTGCAGATGATTCTTCACCGTCTGCTCGCTGATGAAAAGCTTCTCGCCGATTTCCTTGTTGCGGAATCCTTGCGCCACCAGTTGAACGATTTCCTTTTCGCGATCGCTCAAAAGCGGTTTCTCGCGGCGAGGACCGCTCTCCGAGGACTTGGAGAATGCCTTCATCACCTCGGCGGTCATGTGATTATCGAGCCAGATTTCGCCGGCATGCACGCGCTGGATGCTCTTGACGAGCAGATCGGTGGCGGACTGTTTCAAGACCACGCCGCGCGCTCCCAGGCGCATCGCTCGCACCACGTCCCGATCATCTTCGGCGGCCGTGACGCAAATTACACGCGTGGGCAATGAATCGAAATTCACCTCTTCGAGGACGGCCAGCCCATCCTTATCGGGCATGCGCAAGTCGAGCAGGAGAATATCGGGCTTGAGTTTCGTGACGAGCTTGATGCACTCGTTCCCGTTTTGGGCTTCGCCGACAATGGCGATATCGTCGTCTGAATCCAGTAATTTGCGCAGACCATCGCGGAATATCGCGTGATCATCGGCTACCAGCACGCGAATCGGTTGTTTGCTTTTGGCCATCTTAGCTCAGTGGAACCTCAACAGTTAGACGTGCACCATGGCCGGGACTCGACTCGACGGTCAGAACTCCTCCTACCGTACGCGTGCGCTCCTTGATTGAAATCGGACCTAGCCGCAAACGGTCCAGTTCATCGCCTGAAAAGCGTCCCGCGAAGCTGAACCCTTCTCCATTATCATCCACGACCAAGGCAATACGGCTATCCGACTGAGACAGTTTTACCACGACATGTGTAGCCCTAGCATGCTTTTTTATGTTGTTAAGTGCTTCCCTGTAAATCTGGAAAAGTTCGCGGCAAACTCGGTCTGGAGCCTGCAAATCGGCCGCATCGACGAGCAAATCGAGCTTTAATTGCGAGTCATTTCGAAAGCGCTCGGCAAAGCCGCGCATCAGATCGAGCAAATCCGCGCTCTGCACGCGCAGCGGACGCAGGTCGGTGACCATGCGGCGTAACTCGGCGGATTCGTTTCGAACGGTCTGTTCGAGCGACGCCAACGAAGATGCCACCTGCTCGCCTTCCTCGGGCAACTTCTTCCGCAGCACATCGAGCTGGATCTGAACGCTCAAAAGCGTTTGCAGGATGCCGTCATGTAGGTCGCGCGAGATGCGGCTGCGTTCGGCCTCGATCGCCCTTGCGCGCAAGTGACGCAACAGGAAAAGGTTTTCGAGTGGCGTGCCCAAATGCCGCGAGATGCGCTCCAGCCACTGTAAATCGCGGGGCGCGAAACGCCTCTGGCCATTGCCCAGAATCAGCCGGGCCACGGGGTCGCCTTGCACATCAATAGTGGCGGCAAGCGCAGAGCGAAGCCCAAGCACCTCTCGCGTGGGAGCGGGGAAGCGCGGAAATTCGGCCAAGGGTTTGCCATCTTGCCGGTTCCACCCAAAGCCTTCTCCGCGGCCTTCGAAACTGTTGATGCCAATATTTGCGTCCGGCACGTCCAACAGCAAGCCTTCGCCGGCCGTCAAGGGCCAGTTCTCAGGGGCGATACGGCCACCCTCGCCGCGAGCCAGCTTCCAGACGAAGATGCGTTCCATGTCGGCGTCGCGATAGACGAGAACCGCTGCGCCGCAGTCGAAGCCTTCCATCAATTTTTCGAACAGTCCGCGCAGTGAGTCCGCCACACCGGCATCGACGCGCAACTCCTCACTGAGCCCCGCGAGAAACTGCGATTCGAACGCGGAGCGCCGGTTCCGCTCCCCAAGGTGCGCCATCCCAAAGCCTGCAGCTAGCGTGCCGCTGCCCACCGCTACGGCGCGGAGAGCATCCTCCCAGTTTGCGTGCCGCCGAATCAGCGACCATGCCAGCACGGCGCACGCGGCTGCCAGCACGATCCCATACGCGGGCCGTTGCCCCCACTCTACCGCCGCGGCAAAGGCCACGAAGACCAATAGAAACCACATGGGCGCAGCCGATGGCGCAAAGATTAGAAAAGCTCCCAGCGCGGCCACGTCTGCCGCTAAGGGAAAGCCCCATTCACTGCCCCACTTGGTGGATTGCGCGACGGCGAAGAACAAGCTGACCGCCAGGTACACGGCCTGAAAAATCAGCACGCTGGCAGGCGGCACCGGAAGTTCGAGTACGCTTACCAGGCCCAGAACAAGCAGTAGCGGGCGCGCCAGCGTAACTTGGCGTTTCAAGGAGCGGCGATCGGAAGGGTGCGGCTGCATCGCGGTTTCGGGACTGGCGCGTCAGCCTTGAAAGTCACACACCGCGGGGCCGGGTGCAAGCCGGGGTTCCTGGGGAGCACGTGCTGGGGAGGCAACTGCGACGTTGAATCGGAGAGAAGCAAAAACGACTGCGAATCCTGTAAGGAGGACCTACAGGATATCGAACGAGGTAGTCCGCTAGGGAGGCCAGATACGGCCTCCCTTGAAGGTGCCGCTCTAATTTGTGGCTGTGGAAGTCCGCGGCGGGCGGGCGTAGGCCGTATCCTGCGCCTTTTCCTGCGGATTCGACGAGGCAGCGACTTCCGCCAGTTCGTGTTTCGGGACCGCGGGCCGATTGGCCTTTTCGAGATAGAGCGCTTCGTCGGCCCTCGCGAGCAGCGACTCGATGCTGTCTCCGACCTGGTGTTGCGCGCGACCGCGCGAGCAGCCCACCGGAATCTTCTGCTTGTTAATGCTCACTTCGAATGGACCAATGCGCGACAGAATCACGGAGACGTTCTCGCGCGGGCATTCGGGCAGCACGACCATGAATTCGTCGCCACCCACGCGAATCGGCACATCGCAGGCGCGAATGGCGCGCTTCAACCGGCGCGAAAATTCCTTCAGCACGAGGTCGCCGGCCGCATGGCCATATTCGTCATTGATCTGCTTGAAGTGGTCCAGATCGAGCAGCAGGACCGCGAGACTGTCGCCATTGCGTTCCGCGCGTACGATTTCCTCCTGAAGGCGCTCTTCGCCGAAGCGGCGGTTATAAAGACCCGTGAGGGGATCGAGGATGGCCATGCCGTAAAACTTCTCGGCGCGTATGCGCTGGCGCATCGCCGTTTCCATCTGTTCCGCAAGCTGATTGCGAAAGAATTTCAGATGGCGCTGCTGGAAGAGCGTGAAGAAGTTGAGAAGCAACATCAGCGCCAGAATCGCACCGATCACGGAGCCGGATTTCTGGCTGGCGAGAAAATCATCGAATTGCAACAACCTTGGAAACAGGGCGATGGTGATGGTGGTGGCCAGCAAACCAATGGCAACTACCGTGTTCCACCAAAACCATAGGGTGCTGCGGTCCAAACGCTTCAGGCTCTGCCGAATCGCCTGCTGGCCGGCGAATTCAGGTTCGTGTTGAACGGACTGGGGCATCCTCATTGGCCTCGGGTCAGCACGTCAGAGCTTGGCGCCTCGCGAGCCAGCCTGCGGCTGGAACGGCTGCGGGAGCTGCCCGCTCTTGACTTGTGCAGAGTACGGTGGCGTTCCGTCGGTACCAATGGCTCGCTCGTATCATTCGGCGCCCAACCTTGGTACTAGCTGGCGAGAACCATAGTGCACATTGGTTCTGACGAACGGACAACCAAAGACCTCTATCTAGCACAAAATAGGAGGGTAAGAACTCACACGTAAAGGTGGGCCGACGCTGCTCCGCACCCGTCTCAGGCCTTGGCTTTTACGTGAACGGTCCCGGGGGTCCAGTCCACGGGCGGAAAGGAAATCTGCCAGAAGGAAGGATTGGGGACCAGAAACTCAACGGCCAGCTCAACCCGGTTTTGCCGCGCCTCGCCGACGTGTACGACCGTGCATTCCTGCATCGCAGAAGTCTGCAGATTGCGCAGCAGGAATTGTTCGCCTTTGCGCATCGGCTTTGAAACGAGCATGGAAGCGCCGTGTGCGTTAATCACAAGCGTGTGCGTATCCTCTTCGAAAGCGGCAGCCGAATCCCTGGAGCTGAAGACTTTTACCGGAATCTTCATCACGACGCGCTGGCTTCGGCGGCGTGTGGACGCAAACCAGGATGCTTCGCGCGACGCCGCGAGCCAACCGTCGAGGATGCGAAGTTGCGCAGGGTCTGCATCGGTGAACATGAGGCCCATGCCGTGGCCTTCCAGCGAAAAGATCACGCGGGCGTGAACGGTGCAGGAATCTTTTGCATGTGTGATTCTTGCGGTGACGGTTGCGCCCACAGGGTAGGGCTGCGGCGTGTTCACAAAGCAGCCGCGCTTGCCCAGATCACTGACGCGGGCTTCGATCCGCTGCGCCTTTCGGGTCTCGCCGTCTTCCCCCGTGGATTCGGCAATCTCGATCGCGGCCGTAAACTCGTAACGGCGATGCTGGCGACGATCGGTAAAGGTAGGCCGCGGAGGCTTAGGGGAAGCGTCCTTTGGCAAGTCAGCCATAGCTGAGTATAGCTTTGCAGTTCCACAATGGCGCACCAAAGAGTCCGTAGAGGCGGGTCAGAATGTGCTCAATGGTTAACGTATGACGTTGTTTTAAAATACTAAAACTAGAGGCTTTGCGAGGATTGGCAGAAATTGGGGGGCGTTCGGGAAAACGCCCCCTTTCAAACTAGACCATTTATTGGCTCGCGGCTGAGCTTTGTGTCGTAGCACCCTGCTGATTCCATTCCGGCGGCGCCAGTCCCCAGAGATGTTGCACGAAGAAATCTTCGCGCTTGCGGTCTCCGTAGGCGGTGTACTTATCGCCGCGCGCCGCGGGATGATCGGCGCCGGGAACAACGAGCATGTCAAACACCTTGTTGTGTTTCATGAGCTGGTTGACCACCTGCATGGTGGACGACGGATCGACGTTGGTATCGAGTTCGCCGAAGATCAGCAAGAGATCGCCTTGCAGGCGATAGGCATTGTCCACGTTTGAAGATGCCGAGTACTGCGGGCCGATCGGCCACCCCATCCACTGTTCGTTCCACCAGATTTTGTCCATGCGATTATCGTGGCAGCCCGCGAAGGCGACGCCGACCTTGTAGAACTCAGGGTGAAAGAGCAAACCGCCGAGAGAATTTTGTCCGCCGGCCGAACCTCCGTAAATACCTACGCGCGTGATGTCGTACCACGGATATTTCGCCGCGACGGCCTTGTGCCACAAAATGCGATCCGGAAATCCGGCGTCGCCGAGATCTTTCCACGCTGTATCTTGAAACGCCTTCGAACGGTTCGAGGTACCCATTCCGTCCATCTGCGAAAGGATGAAGCCAACTTCGGCCTGCGCCATCATCGGCGAATAGACGGTAAACGTCTTCGGCACGAAGGACCCCTGCGGACCCGCGTAGATGTATTCGATCACTGGATACTTCTTCGAAGGATTGAAATTCGTGGGGCGCATGATGATGCCCCAAATATCCGTCTTGGCGTCGCGGCCCTTCGAAACAAACACTTCCGGCGGTTTCCAGCCGGCGGCGAGGAGCCCACTCATGTCTCCCTTTTCCAGTGTGGCAAGCACGCTGTTGTCGGAGACGCGGCGCACCTCAACCACCGGCGGCAGATCGATGCGCGAATAGGTATCCACGAAGAATTGGCCGTCGTGTGAGTAGGAGCCGGTGTAATCGGCGTCTTCGGGCGTGAGGCGCGTCAAACCGGTACCGTCAAAATTAATGCGGTAGTAGTTGGCGAAATAGGGGTCTTTACCGGGGTACATTCCGCCCGCGCTGAACCAGATCTGCCGCTTGGCTTCATCCACATTCTGGACGGCGCGGACCACCCACTCACCCTTAGTGATTTGATTTTTCAGCCCGCCGGTGACGCCATCGAACAGATAAAGATGGTTCCAGCCGTCTCTCTCGGACATCCAGATAACTTCCTTGCCGTCGTTAACGTCGTAACGGTATTCCTTGCCGGAGTCGGCCAACCCGCCGGTGGCGCGGCGATAATTGAAGAATGTCTTGGGCTCTTCGGAGATAACGGCGCGTGCCTGGCCGGTGGCCGCATCCACTTCGATGATTCGATAGACCTGGTGGCCGCGCTGGTTATATTCGAAGCTGACGGCGTGGCTATCTTTTCGCCAGACCAGTTCCGAAAGCGAGAAGGGATTCGTGAAGAGCGAATTATCGATGTTGATCTGTTTCTTCGCGTTCAAATCAAAGATCACCGGCTGATCCAGATCGAGGACGTCTCCGGGCTTTGCGTAAGCGAGAGAAAGCAATTCGGGCTGAAGCTGATCCTCGGGCGAGGATTCGACATAGTGAATCTCGCGGTGGTAGCCGGGTTTTACGCGATACGCCGCGAGCTTGCTGGAATCCGGGGACCAGACGATGGAGGAAAGCTCGTAGTAATCCCCTTCCGATCCATCCCGGCTGAGGCGCTGCAGTTCGTGTGAGCCGGGGGGGCGAATCACGATGTTGAAATTGTTAATCAGCGCTTCCCATTTGCCATCCGGGGAAACGCGCGGTCCATCCTGCTGCGCGCGACGCCCCACCGTCATCCCTACCCCTAAACGCGGAGGGCCTCCCTCCACTTTGCGGCACGCGGAATCCGAAACGGTGCAGCGGTAGCGCGCGCCATCCACGGTGGTGGTGAACGCGGAGCCGTTTTCTTCAAATACGATGGTGGTGAAAGGGAGCTTACTCGCGGTGTAGCTGTTCCCGGCGGCTTTCGAAAGGGATTGCGCGATCTTCTCATGATCGAAGGCGGGCTGTTTTTGCAACGTGTCCGCATCGGCCACGATGAATTCGTACGAGCCGCGAGAGAGTTTCCTGTACCAAAATCGGTGCGTGTTGCCGATCCAAGTGGCCGGCCCGGCAATATCTATCGCGGCGGCTTCGTACCTGGCTTGCAGTCCGGCGGCGCGCTGATAGTCGGCAGGAGTGCCTTGCGCGGCGGCGCTTGAAGAAAAGCAAAAGGCCAATGCGGTGGCGGAGAGAGCCCAGGCAATGACTCGGTAATGGAATGATTTCATTTTGTGTCTCCCTAGAGCAGAAACGTACAGCTAACCTTTAAGAACGATCGACAGGACAGCATCAACACTCCCGCCGCTGCGATGCGTTTCGAACTGGCACGGCACAGCCAGGAGCGGCTGTGCTACCGAAAAGAATTTCGACGGACGATGTGCCGTGAATGGGAGAGTCAAGAAAATCCACACCGAAACTTCGGCAGGGAAGCCGTACAACGCGGCTTCCCTGCCCCAAAGGAACGTTAGAAGTTGAGCTTCAACCCGAGCTGCAAAATGCGGCCCGTGCTGTCCAGAGTCGACGAGATTACCCCGAAGGCGTTCAGCGCGGGGTTGGCGTTGTAGTTGCTGATATTTGCCGCGGGATTGGCAAAAATCACGTTATTGAACAGCTTGAACGCTTCTGCCCGGAACTGCAGATCGAAACGTTCGCGGAAGTGAAAATCCTTGATCAGCGCCAAGTCAAAGCGCTGTTCAAAGGGTCCGCGCGCGATGTTGCGGGCACCGTAGCCGAATAGCGTGCCGCCGGAAGTATCGCCGGCGGCGCCGCCAATCGTGTAGCTCTGATTGCCGGGGCCCTCAGACGGAGTCAGGTTCGATAGAACCGTTCCGTTCGGGAGCGTCGGAAGCGAAGAGAAGCACGACGGATTGATGTAATTGTTCAGCTTATTGCCCGCCGAGGCGTCGGGGCTGTAACCGCCGCTGCAGCTGTTGACGATCGCCGGAATCGTGACCGAACCGGTCAGACCCGCCAGGCCGAGACCACTCGTGCTGGATACGGTGAACGGCAACCCAGATTGGAGCGTGTACACACCCGACAGACTCCATCCGCCTATGGTATTGCCAAGGAAACCAGTCTTGGGGCCCGGCAGATCCCACACGTAGGTGAAGACGACCCGGTGTGGCTGGTTAAAGTCGGAGTTGGCTCGAGAGAGGTACGGGTTTTCCTGGTTGCCGACAAAGCTATCAAGATCCGAACCCGTTGGGCCCGAGTCGTTGTCAATCGAGTGGGAATAGGTGTAATCCACCCGGAACTGGAAGCTGTTGGAGAAATCATGCTTCACTTCCAGAATCGCGGCGTTGTAGCTCGAGAAGCCCTGATTGGTGACCAAGTTGAGTCCAGCCGGAGCGAAACCCAAGACCGGCACGCGGATGGTGGCGTTCGTGTTGGAATTGACGGTGAGGCCGTCAACACCAGGATTCGCCGCATTGACCAATTGCGCCATGTTCAGGCTTGGCTCAACCAGCAAGGCAACTCCGTGCGATCCGATATAACCAACTTCCGCGACCCATCCTTTCAGAAACTCATACTGAGTGCTGAGGTTCCACTGTTCGACATAAGGAATTCTCAGGTTCCGAGTGAAACCATACAGTGATTGTGAAACGGCGGGAGTGCCCGCGGCAGTAACGAAAAGCGGGGCGCCGGAAGCACTGTAATTACCTTGAAATTGGCCGATCTGCGGTAGAACCGGGAACGCAGCGGGCAGTGGTAGCCCGGCAGGCCACGGGTTCGCGAGAACATCGCTACCCACAATTCCGGTCCCGGAGGCTAAATACTGCTGCACCCATGGTGGCGAGGAGATCGGCTGCAGAACGGTCTGCCCCGACGTTTCGATGTAGAAGATCCCGTACCCACCGCGGATCGACATCTTGCCATTCCCGATCGGATCGTAGGCAAACCCGAGACGCGGAGAGAAATTGTGATATCGCGTGGTCTCCTGCGTAGATGGGCTTACGCCGGGTGTGCCGAAGCTTGTCCCAGCCGGTGAGACGAAGCCCGCATCCACGCAATTTCCGCCACCATTCGCGATGCAGGACGCGGTCACCTGGCTTGGGTCGAATGCGCTAACCTTGCCGTTCGTGTCATATGGCCAGCCAATAAAGTCCCAGCGAACGCCCAAATTCAACATCAGCTTCTTCGTGATCCGGTAATCATCTTGGATAAAGGTGGCGCCGTCGTTCGCGCGGAAATTGCGAGAGAAAATTCCGACGTCGACTTGCAGACGATTCGGCGTACCGGTCAGGAAGGAGTTGAAGTTGGGGAAGGAAAGCGAACCGCGCGTTCCGTAATCGTTCTCGTAGTTCCACCCGGCCCGGCGGTACTCACCACCGAACCGAACGGTATGCTTACCATGCACCCACGAAAGCGTATCGCCAATCGTGGTCGTATTTGTGCCGCCGTGGACGAAGCTATTCACTCCGAGCCCGCCGAAACTCAATACGCCGCTGGGTGAAAACGCCGGAATTCCGGGGTACGTACTGGCGTCCCACTTCGCCATACCGATATCGCTGGTGGTGATGTTCTCGGTGCCTTCGCTGATGGACTTAATGTCTGTGAAGCCCGCCCGGAACTCATTGACGAGGTCTTGGCTGAAAGTGTGGGTGTCGGTGATCGCTCCATGGTAATTCTTGGCCGGAGAGTTGATTCCCTGTCCCAGACTGACACCGCCCCCCGTCGGGGAGTATTGAGTAATATTCGCGTAGAAAAACTGTACCGCGACATGGTTGTTGTGAAAAAGATCATGATCAATTGCGGCCGAATATTGATTCTCATTGTAGATAGTGGGAAGGGACACAGCGTAATTCGCGAGAGTTCCGACTGTACCGGTTCCTGAACCTACCAGGTAGCCGCCATATTGACCTGGCTGAAGCAAAACGTTTACAGCCACAGGATCAATCGAGGCCAAGGGTACACCGAACGCTGTCGATAACGCCGTAGCGTAAGTGGATTCGGATTCGCCGCTGCTGCGCGCTGGCAGCACCGGCAGCTTGCCGGTCACCGCGCTCGATACGCCATTCTTTTGCCCCATTCCCTGATAGGAGAAGAACCAGAACGTCCGCTTCAACTTTGGAACGGGCCCCCCAGCGGTGCCGCCGTATTGGTTCTGCAAGAGCACGGGGCGAGGCTTGCCGGCCGCGTTGAAGAAGAAGTCATTCGCATTGAAATCGTTGCTGCGATAGAACTCGAAGAGGCCTCCGTGATACTGGTCGGTACCGGAACGCATGACGACGTTGATGTTCCCCCCGGAGCCGCGTCCCTGGCTCGCGTCATACATGCTGGTGCTGACGCGGAATTCCTGAATCGCGTCTGGATTGGGCACCGGGACGCTGGCTAGGCTGCCACTTCCGAAGTTGTTCGCGTCCACACCGTCCAATACGAAGTTGTTCGTGGTGGCGCGCGATCCGGCCACGTCGAGTATGGGCACGCCGCGGCCGACCGTCGCTGCGCTTTGGATTCGGGCGCCGACGCCGGCCTGGAATGTGGTCAGATCAAGGAAGTTTCGTGTAGGCAAAGGTATGTTTCGAATTTGTGTGCCGGTCATGACGTCACCGGTAGTCGCCGTGCTGGTATCTACCTGCAAAGCGGCTTCGCTCACTGTCACCTGCGTGGACACCTGTCCGATTTGCATCTTTGCGTTGGCCACGGTGACTTTCGTAACTTCGACCTTAATGTCATTCAATAGAGCAGCTTCAAAGCCTTGCGCTTGTACCTGAATCTTGTAGTTCCCTGGCGGGATCAATGCGAACACGAAGCTACCGTCAGGCTCGGTGGTTACTTGCTTGGTGGTGCCCGTATCTGTGTCCGTCAGAATTACCGTGGCACCGGCGATTGTGGCATTTTGTGGATCCGTTACCCGGCCCTGAACCGCGCCGGTTGATGCGCTGATTTGGGCGCGCACGGGCGAAGTACACAACAACAGAAAAGCGGCACTCAAAAACACCAACCCCCATCGCTTAAACTGATTCATGCTTGCCTCCGTAGGACGTGAATGCATTCACCCCAGAAATCACAGCCTGTATGGAGCAGGCCTTGGAACTGAAACCAGGAACGGACCCACCAATGGGCGAGATTGAACACCTTCGGGGAGCGGAAGTCAACAGAATGTATACATTATCCGGAGAGCGCCCGCGGCAAATCGCCGCATGATTGGTCTTCGGCAACTCCCTGACAGAGTACTCTGTAGTGAATAACGCGGAGCTGGAAACACAACGGCAAAGGCCGGCATTCGTATCGCCGCGAGCGTGCGACTGGCGAAGGCCCCCGAACTTGGCCGCGGAAAACGATTTGGCCTACGCCTGAGCCACAGCACAACCACGCGGCTCTAGTACTAAAATCCCTTTGCCCGGAAGCCCCTTCTGCCGATAGATTGCGAGAGCGAGAGTCTGACAAGCGACTCACCCGGCGCCTCCCGGGAACCTTCTCCGATGCAACAGAAATTCACGCGAAATGAAGTTGTGCGCATGCTCGGAATCCGCACGCGCGAACTCGATCGCTGGTCGAAACTCGGCTTGATTGCTCCGGCCCGGACATCGGGGGTGGAAACGTATGGGTTCGCCGATCTCGTGGCGCTGAAGACTCTGAAGCAGCTCACCGAACAGGGAGTGCCCTCGCGCAGGTTGCGTCAAGCGCTGGCGGCTTTGCCCCAAAAGATAGGCGAGGGTGCGGCGCCTCTTTCTCGCCTGCAAATTTCCACGCACCGGCGAAAAGTCGTGGTCGGAGAAGCGGGGCGCGCTCCGATCGAGCCGATTTCCGGTCAGATGCTCTTCGCGTTTGAGAGCGAGAAAACCGGGCAGAAGGTTCGTTCCTTGCCGTCGCGCACGGCGGAGGAATGGTTTGATATCGGGCTCGCTTACGACGCGGATCGAAGCACCATGCGCGAGGCCGCGGACGCCTACCGTCGCGCGGTCTCCGCATCGCCAAACTGGGTGGAAGCGCACTTAAACCTTGGCACAGCGCTTTTCCATCTCGGGCAGATCAAGGAAGCTTACGCCTGTTTCAAGAAGGGTTGCGAGTTAGGGCCGGAGAACGTGCTGGCGCATTTCAACATGGGTTGCGTGCTCGAGCGCATGGGCAAGCGCCGCGCGGCGATCAAGGAGCTAAAGCAGGCGGTGGAATTGGAACCGGATTCGGCCGATGCGCACCTGAACCTGGCATTGCTCTATGAGGCCGAGGGCCAAGCACAGAACACCCGCGACCATCTTACGCAATACTTGCGTTTGCAGCCGCAAGGGCAGTGGGCCAAATTTGCACGTTCCAAATTGCCCGCTGAGAAAGGGACGAGCCGGGGCAAGATCACGCCCTTCCGAAAACGCGGCTAAAGGAGGGTGCGCGGCGATCAGAAATTTTGCGGAGCCTACTTCCTGAATTCCGTTGGACTCGTGCTCACGTTCAAATTTTCTACTGCGCAAAATTGTCTTATACGGATTTGCCGGAGCTCACACTTCAATTCGCCGGCTTGGGGTCGGACGGAAAGAAGCGCTGGTGCCTTATGATGGCGTCGATCGCTTCCACTAATATCTCGCCGACTTCGGCTTTGGCCACGTATCCCTGCACCCCGATTTTCTGCGCCTCTTCGATCAGCTCTCGAATGCTGTGAACGGAAACCATCAAGATGGGTGTATGAGGCGAGACTTGCCGAATCATTTTGGCGGCATCCATTCCGTTCATCACCGGCATGCTAACGTCCAAAATCACCAGATCCGGGGCGAACTCGAGCGTCCTCTCGACCGCCTGCTCACCATCAGCCGCTTCAGCGCACACTTCGAACTGCGGGTGGGCCTCGAGTAAGGAACGTATGCCTTCGCGCACGTCCTGCTGATCATCCGCAATCAATATCCGCACGCCGACCCCTTAAAGCAGACGCGGCGAACCCGAACAGAGGGCCCCTATGGCAGAACAAACTTGCGTCCCCTATATGATGAGCGAACGAGGAAATCGGGCCTACGTACTTCGCCCAACGGCTGGCACGCAGATTCAGGGATACGGCGCGTCTGCCAATGCTACACTTCAGCCGTGAGTGATTCCGAGCACGCTTCAAGAGCTACGACCGGAACACACGAACACCTGCATAAGGCGCCGCTGTCGTTGTGGCTGATGGCGGTGATCCTCCTTACGAGTTGTATGGGCTACTTCAGCCATTTGGGAACCCTTGGGCTTACGGGACCGGACGAACCGCGTTACGCTTCGATTGCGCGCAATATGGTGGAAACGGGCGATTGGGTGACTCCGCGCTTGAATGGGCAACCGTGGTTTGAAAAACCCGCGCTCTACTATTGGGCTGCAGCAGCGTCTTTCCGGATTTTCGGCGAAAATGACTACGCGGCCCGCTTACCGAGCGGGCTTGCGGGCCTGCTGGCAAGTCTGGCGATGGCTTGGGCCGCCTGGAGGTTCTTTAGCGCAGCGACGACCGTACTCGTCCTGCTGATCATGCCAACGACGTTAGGCATTGTGGTGTTTTCCCGCGCGGCAACGCCCGACATGCTTTTCGCAGGAACGCTCGCGGCGGCCATGGCGCTAGGAGCGGAGCTGATCGTCGCGGAAAAGCCGCGCGAATTGCACCGCCTGGGCTTCGGCATTTTTCTGGGGCTGGCGGCTCTTGCGAAGGGGCCGGCAGCGGTTGTGCTCGCTGGGGGCTCGATCGTTTTGTGGATGCTCCTCACGCGAGAATGGAAACGCGCGCTGCGAGTTGTACATCCGGTGAGCGTAGCGGCGTTTCTCGTCACGGCTGTACCGTGGTACGCAGCTTGCGCGGTGCGTAATCCGGATTTCCTATACACATTTTTCTGGCTCCACAATTTTGAGCGGTATTTGACCCCGGTGTTCCGGCACATGGAGCCGTGGTGGTTTTTTGTAGCGATCGTGCTGCTGGCGCTGCTGCCTTGGACGGCCTTACTCGCATCCGCGGGAAAAGACGCCGGCGAAGCGATGCAGCGAGGAGATTGGGCCGACCGGCCAGGGCTTTACTTCGGATGCTGGGTCGTCTTCACGGTCCTGTTTTTCAGCGCTTCAAAGTCCAAACTGCCTAGCTACATCTTGCCGGCGGTGCCCCCTCTGGTTCTGGTTCTGGCGAATACGGCAGCCCGGATGATTCGCCGGCGGGATGGCGTGGCGCGCGCGGTTTGCGTGGGGCTCGGGGCCACATGGCTTGCGCCGGTTGCCAGTGTAGGAATTTGGGCAGCACGCTTACCTGCGGACACGGTCCTAAACAACCCAGCGTGGTGGCGGCCTTGGCTGCTGGTGGCAGGGGCTGGAGGCGTGGCGATCATCGCGCTGGGGAGCACTCGCCGCGTAGCCGGAGCGTTGTTGCTTCAGGCGCTACTGCTGGCAGGCATGTTCGAAGCGTCAAATTGGGAAATCTTGCCGCGTCTTTCCGTTTTGTTGTCATCCCGAGCGGCAGCACACGTGGCAATCGCGAGCGGCCTTCCGCTTGGGCCAATCGAAGCCTATCGTTTGCAAAGAGGTTGGCAGTATGGGCTGGAATATTATCTGCGCCAGACCCTGCCCGAATGGCGTGCGAACGGAGCCGCTGGAAACTTAAATGACGCGAAACCGGCGTACCTGTTCACAACCTCGCAAGGGTGCGGCGAAATCACTACCGGAGGCAGCGTTTGCGAAGTGATTCAGAAAACAAGTCCGCAGGCTTGGCTCGTGCGGGTTAGGAAATCGCCCTAGAATTCAGACGATCGAGGCGCACGATAATACGAGGTCAGTTTCTCGGATGGCTCGCGGGAGGAAGGTTCGTAAGGAAGAAGCTGAGGATACGATTCTCGTAGACGCGCTTGGCGTCATCGAGCATCCCGGCGTAGTTTCCCACCGGAATTTCCGCGCGTTGTTTCGGTTCGGGCACTCCGAAGTAAAGAATCTGCGTATCTTTTGCCAGGAGTGGCTCGTCCTGAGCTTGCAGAAAGAGCTTGG
>Ga0209420_1000814_pt1 | contig 15553 bp, 12 predicted proteins | sample BlaSpr_A8_OM1_O1_FD_187972 | JGI IMG/M metagenome (GOLD analysis project Ga0209420, IMG submission 187972) | Forest soil microbial communities from Thunder Bay, Ontario, Canada - Black Spruce, Ontario site 2_A8_OM1_O1 (SPAdes) (version 2) | ecosystem: Environmental > Terrestrial > Soil > Boreal... | reverse complement strand
TTTGTACGCGCCGTATTCGCGCTGCTAGTGGTTATTGGAGTGACGATCGCGGTTCCGAGCGCGTTGCGCTATCCGCAGTTGTTCGACAAACCAATGCCAGCCGTATGGCGCGGGTTTAATTGATCGCGCCTCAACTTCAACGATCGCTTTAACTTTGCCTGTCCGCCCGTGATGCAATACCGGTCGAGTCGAGATCGCTCTGCGAGTAGTATGTCCTGAACGCCGATGGATTCCGCCGCCCTGAATAAACTTTCCGCCGTCAGCACCTCGTCCGGCGAGGCGAATTGTGAAGTCTCGATCGTGATGCCTTGTCTGGATGAATCCGAGACCGTCGGCACTTGCGTCACCAAGGCGCTGGCGACTCTGAAGCAGCTGCGGATTTCCGGCGAAGTTCTGGTAGTCGACAACGGCTCCAATGACGGTTCCGCGGAAATCGCGCGGCGGGCCGGCGCGCGAGTCGTCACCGAATCTCGCCGCGGCTACGGCAACGCGCTGCAGCGCGGCGTCGCCGAGGCCAAAGCACCATTCATCATAATGGCGGATGCGGACGATTCGTACGATTTGTCGGAGCTCGGGGGCTTCGTCAATGATCTGCGCAGCGGATGCGATCTGGTGATGGGATCGCGCAGCCTGGGGAACATCGAACCGGGCGCGATGCCATGGCTCCATCGCCGGGTTGGTAATCCCGGGCTTTCGGGAATTCTAAAGCTGTTCTTCAGAGGCAAGGTTTCCGATCCGCATTGCGGCATGCGCGCCTTCACCAAGGACGCGTATCGTCGAATGCGACTGACCTCGCGCGGAATGGAATTCGCCTCCGAGATGGTGATCAAAGCTGTGCTCGGCGGAATGCGGATTTCAGAAATTCCGATTACTCTTCGCCGTGACGGCCGGATGAGGCACGGACCTCATTTAAGATCATTTCGCGACGGATGGCGCCATCTGCGCTACATGCTGCTCCTGTCGCCGACCCATCTGTTCGTGATACCCGGCGCGATCTGCACTCTGCTCGGGTTGATTCCGCTGGTGATGCTTCGGCACGGTCCGGAGTCGGTCAGCAGCATGACTTTTGACTATCACTACATGATCCTCGGAAGCCTGCTGACGATTCTCGGTTTCCAGGCGATCATGACGGGCCTCTTCGCGAAGGCATATTGCCATGCGGCCCGCCTCTACGCGCCCGATCTCGTTTTGGAAGCGTTTCGGCGTCATTTTACTTTGGAGCGAGGCTTGATGGTGGGCGCGCTGCTGCTGATGGCGGGGTTCGGCGTCGATGCCAAAATATTGATCAGCTGGCTTCGAAGCGGGATGGGAGCGCTAGGCGCGATCCGGCCCGCGACCGAAGCCTCGACGTTGATGATCATCGGTGCGCAGATAATCTTCTCATCGTTTTTCCTGAGCTTGCTCGGCTTCACTGCGGAAGAAGGGCTCGCGACCAACAACACCGTCGCCGGGCACGAAACGCTCGCTGTCCAAGGTACCGGAACTGGGCAAGGAGCCGTCACCGCCAAAGACCGCGACGGACAATCCGCTCGCGGACAGCTTGCCTGATTGAAGCCGCGCTCCGAGCGCCGGTTGCGCATCCTTTTCGTATACGACTGCCTTTACCCGCACACTATCGGAGGTTTCGAGCGATTCTATCGTGACCTCGCGCAACGCTTGGCGACGCGTCATGAGATCACTTATTTGACTCGGACCCAGTGGGCCGCCGATCAACAACCCGATTGTCCTCCGGGCGTCAAACTGATTGCTCTGGACTGCGGTCGCGATCTCTATACCGCGTCGGGCCGGCGGCGAATTCTGCCACCGCTACGTTTCGGGGCGGGCGTGCTGTTTCATCTGCTGAAAAATCGCCGCGGCTACGATGTCGTCCACACCTGCAGCTTTCCCTACTTCCCGTTGATCTCCGCGTCGATGGCGCACGCGGCCGGCGGGCCTCCGATCGTGACCGACTGGATTGAAGTGTGGTCGCGCGACTATTGGCGGCGGTATCTGGGTCCGATCCGCGGCCGTATCGGCGGCGCGGTGCAAAAATTATGCATCCGGCTGACGGCCAACGCATTGACGCTCTCCGAACTTACCGCGAATGCGCTCCGTGAGAATGGCTACCGAAAGCATCCCGTGATTCTCAAGGGCCTGTCGACCACGACGCCCACGGCTTCGCTCCAGCTTCAAAGAGAGCCGCTGGTTATCTTCGCGGGGCGGCACATCCCTGAAAAGCATGTGCTCGCTATTCCCGCCGCTATCGATTTGGCGCGCAATCAGATACCCGGCCTGCGCGCGGTGATATTCGGCGACGGCCCCGAACGCGCCCAGGTAATTACGGAGATCGCTCGCTTAGGTCTCGCAGACGTCGTTCGCTGCCCGGGATTCGTCGCGTGGCATGAAATGGACGACGCTATGCGGCGTGCGATGTGCCTCATCCTTCCATCGGAGCGCGAGGGTTACGGCTCGGTGGTAATTGAGGCCATCGCTCGGGGCACGCCTGCGATAGTGGTCCAGGGACCCGATAACGCGTCGGTCAAATTGATCGTCGAAAACGTAAATGGATTTGTTGCGTCGAGCGCGAAACCTGCCGTGCTCGCGGAACACATCGTCAAAATCCATCGCGCGGGCTCCGAGATGATTTCACGGACCTATGATTGGTTTCGCCAACATGCCGACGAAATCGGTATCGACGCTTCGATCGCTCAAATTGAGGAAGTTTATTCCTCGATCGTGGATTAACCGCGGTCACTCGTCGCGGAGGAAAGCGGCGAGCTATTCCGCGGAGTCGCAAACACTTCGATACACAGCGACTGTAGCCCGCGCCGCAGCCGCCCAAGTGAATTGCTGGGCGTGCCTCAGGCCGGCATCGATCATCTGTCGGCGCAAGTCTTTCTCCCCGAGCAGACGCGACGCCTGGGCGACAAACTCTCGGGGGTCGGCAGGATTCGCGAAGAGCGCCGCCGAGCCACCGACCTCCGGCATCGAGGAGACATTCGACGCGATCACCGGCGTCCCGCACGCCATCGCTTCGAGAATTGGCAGCCCGAATCCTTCGTAGAACGATGAGTAAATGAACATCTCGGCGCGATTGTAAAATTCGACCAGATCGACATCGGGCACGTCGCTTAAAACTTTCACCCACGGCCGGAGATCGCGATACTTCGCCATCGTCAGCGGATTTTTCCATCGCCAACCCGGCCGGCCGATGATGACCAGATCGAGTTGATGTCCCTTTTGGTGCAGCGCGCGAATCACTTCGAGCAGCATCAAATGATTCTTGCGCGGTTCCAAGACTCCCACCGTCAAAATAAAGGGCCGGGTGAGCTGATAGCGCGCGGCGAATTCCGAACTCCCTTCGATGCGCCGGAATATCGGATTGATGCCGTGCGGGATGCATACGATTCGACCCACAGTCGCGAGGCCCGCCTCGACCAGATCCCGGGCGGTCGCGTGCGACGGAACAATAATGCGATTGGAGCGTTTGAGCGTTCGCCGCGTCAAAATTCGATTCGCCCATACGCGATGCCGTGGATGCATTGAGGGGAACAGCAGCGGCGTCAGATCATGCAGCGTCGCCACTTGCTTCACGGATAAGGGCAGCGACGACCCGCCGAACAGATTTGGAAAATGAATCAGATCGAGGTTGAACTCACGCGCCGGACGCGAATATGGACCGCCGAGCAGTGCCAACGCGCGATCGATTTTGCGAGCCGGGATGAACACGCTGTGGGCACGCGGATGCTGATAGACGTCGAGGTAGCCGCGACCGAAGCGAATCAGGAAGTATTCGTTGACGGTATCGATGGTCAGCAGATGCCGGATGATCTGGTAGATGTAAACGCCGACGCCGCCGTTGGCGATGCGGACCTCGCCGTTAACGTTCCGCTCCCGCATCGAATCGGTAACGATGCCGATTTTCAGCGGTCGCACGCCGGATTCATCGCTCATTCGAACGCCGCCATCGCGAAGATCGGGCTCACGTTAGAGCACCGGGTGAATCTTTTCGTGGGTAGAGACAGGGCGCGCTTGCAAGTAGAATTCTCTCTCGCAACGTCGCAGACGTAAGTGACATGTGGGACAACAATCTCATCTTCCTGCTTCAGAATCTGGTGCTCAAGGATTTTCGGATCCGTTACCGGAACATGTCGCTCGGGGTTACCTGGTCGGTGGCCAATCCGCTCCTCATGATGGGGATTTTGACTTTCGTGTTTACCCGCATTTTCGCCAATCCGACGGTCAAGCATTTCGCCTTGTTCGCGCTTTGCGCGCTGGTCCCGTTTAACTTCTACAGCTTGGCCTCCAATGCCGGCTCGACCTCGCTGCTGGATAATCAAACGCTGATCAAACGCGTCCAATGCCCGCGCGCGGTTTTTCCAATCGCGTCGGTGCTCTCGAGCTCGCTTCACTTCCTGATCCAAATCGCCCTGCTGATATTCCTGCTGCTGGTATTCGGGCACAAGGTCAATCGCTACTGGCTGTTGCTGCCGCCAATTTGGGGGATGGAAGTTGTATTCCTATGTGGAATGTCACTCATGACGGCGGCGCTCGATATCTACTATCGCGATGTGCGCTACCTGGTGGAGGCCTCGGGGCTGGTGATGTTCTGGATGGTGCCGGTGTTTTATTCGGCCGCCATGATTCCTAAGCGCTATCAGGAATTCTATATGCTGAATCCAATTGCGGCGGTCGCAGTAGCTGGACGCCAGGTGCTGATGGATGCTACCCGGCCCTCGGCGAGCCTGCTCGTGCAACTGAGCGTGGTTTCGATTGCCGTCCTTGCGCTGGGATTCATGGTTTTCAGATGGCTGGAGCGCGACTTCGCGGACTATCTGTAGATGGCCATCCAACATAGTACCGGTGAAGCCGCAATCGAAGTGGACAATCGCGAGCGCGAGAATGGACGCGCTACCCCGAATCCCGCCGACTGCGTGATCAGCTTCACGGGCGTCAGCAAAAGTTACATCCGCAATGCCAGCCGCTCGCTATTGCGGCATCGACTGACTGCCTGGATCACGCGCGCCCCGATAGAAAGATTCTCCGCGCTCAGGGACGTCTCGTTCGAGTTGTACTCGGGGGAGAGCCTCGCGGTGATTGGCCTCAATGGCGCCGGTAAGAGCACCTTGCTTCGCCTTGCCACCGGCATCTCGGCGCCGGATTGTGGGCAAGTAAAGGTGCGCGGGACGATGGCGGCGCTGATGGAGCTCGGCGCCGGTTTTCACCCCGATTTGACGGGCGCGGAAAATCTGGTTCTGAATGCTTCGTTGTTGGGATTGTCCCGGAGCAAAACCTATGAGGAATTCGATTCGATAGTCGAGTTCTCAGGCATCCGGCAGTTCATCGATGAGCCGTTGCGCACCTATTCCAGTGGAATGGTATTGCGCTTGGCGTTCGCGGTGGCGGTGCGGGTAAATCCGGACATTCTATTTGTCGACGAAGTGCTCTCGGTTGGAGATCAGGGATTCCAGGCCAAATGTGTCGATGAGATCAAACGTCTCAAGAATCAGGGTAAGACCTTGGTCTGTGTTTCCCACAGCAGCGGGATCCTGCGCGATTTATGCGATCGGGCGCTATGGCTCGAACACGGCGAGGTCAAGATGTCAGGATCGATGAGCGAGGTCCTCGATAGCTACGAAAGGCGTCCCCAGCCCGCATGATATAAATTCATCGCGCGCCTTTTCGAGAGTCTCGAGATTGCTCTAAATCGCGACGGACCAGTCTTCGGTCGCAAGGGTCAGATTGCGATTGTAGTAAGGGTCGCCATTTCTGATGTAACGGCCCCATCGCTGCAAAAATAATTCCTGGTATTCCGGAAGGTGCAGGTGGCCACGGGTCGCGCTCTCATGATGATAAAGTACCGCCAGCGGAGTGTAGACGATTAGATGGCCACGCTGGCGCAGTCTCAGGCATAGATCTACATCGTTGAAATCCATCGGCAGCGTTTCATCGAGACCGCCCATCTCATCGAAGAGCGAACGCCGCATCATCATGCACGCGCCGGTGACCGCGCTGCAGTTGCGAATCACGTCGGCGAGCGGAGGATAATGCTTGGCATCGTCGCGCATTAATCTGAGCGCGTGGCCCACAATCCCCCCGAGGCCGAGCACCACGCCGGCGTGCTGTATTCGCCCATCGCTGAAGAGCAGCTTGGCGCCGACCGCACCAACCGCGGGGCGCTGCGCCTGTTCCACCATCGCACGCATCCAGTCGGGCCGGATTACTTCGGTATCGTTATTCAAAAAGAGCAGGAAGTCACCACGCGCTTCAGCGGCGCCGCGGTTGTTGATCGCGGAAAAATTGAATCGCCCCGGGCATCGAAGGATACGCACCTTGTCCGCGATTCGCGCGAAGTAGTTCAAGGTCTCGCGATCGCTGCTGTCATTGTCCAGCACGATGATCTCGTAGTTCGGGTAGTCGGTCTTTCTTCCGATGCTGTCGATACAGTGCTGAAGCAATCGGCAGTTGTCTTTGGTCGGGATCAGAACCGACACCATCGGATGGTCGCGAATCTGGTACCTAACCGAGTAACGACCCGGATGCGAGGTCTCAACTTTGGCGCCGAGACCGCGCCGCCAAAGAGCCTCCTCGATCGCCAGCGGGTCTTTCGATGCGCTATCGCTTTCGCGCCGGTGATACAGAACCTCGGGGATATGAACAATTCTCTGCGCGCGTTCAGTTCCTCGCAGCACCAGATCGTAAACCCCTTTGGCGACACCCTCGGAACGAATACCGCCGGCTTCCTCGATGAGGCTCCTGCTAACTGCAAAGGATCTGCCGACGTAATTCATCGAGAGAAGCAGATCCGGGCTCCAATCGGGTTTGAAGAACGGATCGCATCGCGATCCGTTCGCGTCAAGTCGGTCCTCGTCCCAGTAAATGAAATCAGCGATTTGGTCGCGATTAAGATGCTTGGCCAACTCGAAGATCGAGTCGCTGCTGAGCTCGTCGTGTTGATCGAGGAAAACCACGAACTCTCCCTCGATAGGACCGTTCACCTTGATGCGGTGATCTCCGGCGCCGTGGCGCTTCAGCATCGCCTCGATGCGCTCGTCGTTAGCGGCGTCGTTGACCAGACAAAGTTCCCAGTTGTCGTAGAGCTGCGCTCGAACCGATCCGATCGCGTTGGCTAGAAGCTTCTCGATCGCATCGCCATCTACAGGAACGTAAACGCTGACCAGTGGCCGATAAGGAAAAGCAGCGGCCGCAGCAGATATCCGATCGATGCGTTCGGCGGTTAACTCATGCGCCTTAACCCAAAGCTGATAGCGTTTTCGCGAATCTTTTTCTTCCGCCCCGACGGTTCGATTCAGCATCCACAGCGCGATCGATTCATAAAACCTGATCGCCGCATAGTTGCGATTGCGCGCGATCCATCTCCGATAGCGCTCGATGATTTTCCCCGCATAACTATTCTGAATCTGCGTTAGCTCACGATGGAGCGCGTCGCGTTCTTTTTCCAACGACGAGATTTCGCGGTTCAAAAATTCGTTCGACGCGGTGAGAATCGAGAGCCGGCGAGCAAACGAAGCATCGTTGGTCGATTCAGCTTCCCGACTCGAGGCCTTCGATCTGGACGATACGATCGTTGATTCGTCTTCTTTCGCCACGGACGCTATTTAAGCAGGATAATCGCGATCGCGCTCAGCAGGCTCGTTCCCCCGCTACGAGGGCGCGCACCCGCGATTCTTCGAGCGAGGAGGTTAAGCTTCTGGCCGCCACCTTCGGGGGGCGCTCGCCTCGTAGAGGTCAATCCGCCGCACTGTCTGATTCAGGGAACTCTTACTAGCCCTGAAGACCCGCCGAGATCGTCTTAGCCTGGATATTGGCGCACATAATAATAAACGTGCCTTCGCGAGGTCACCCACGCCCGTTCGATGTTCGCGGTCAGGGAGGAGGAGGATTGTTCCAGAACGAATCACACTGGTGAAAAGTGTTAAAATTGGACTCTACCACTGGCGTCGGTGAAATCAACGATTGGAACTCGTCGGTTGACGCGCTGTACGGAGACCAGACCGGCTCTAAAGGCGAGTTCGGGTTGAGATTCTTCGCGAACTGCGTCCAGTAGGTGACCATCTCATCGGAGACCGGCACCTGCGCGGCGGGGCTTGGCCCCAAGGGGAAAAGGTATTGAAGCTCAGCGGAGTGAAAGGCGCCCAGTGGGAAGCTTAACGTCTCGCCAGCCGGAATTGGATATAAGGCGTTATCATCATTGAACTCATACGCATAGGTCGGCACAAATTGCGAAAGCAACTTAATGCCGTTGCGCTCGGGGCAAGCGTAGATGCCGTCGGTGCCTGAGGCACCCAATGCCTCACCGCCATACTCGTAATTGCCAAATGGGTACAAGGCGAGGACCGCCGAATCCACGGCCGATCCCCACAGAGCAAGGACCGCGGTATCGTACTCTGGGGCGGTCAGTATCGGATTCCCAACGAAGTCATAGTTCTCGGCCACTTGCAGCCGCCATTCGTCATGATTGCCGCCGGAAATTACCGGCACCCGATTGAATTCGCCGCTGGCAAAAGCCGCGCTGATCTGCTGTGGAAGCAATGTTCCATCCACGAACGGATACAGCGTGCCCGACTGTACTGCGACCAGGCTCGCGGCTGGCACCGCACGCAGACACGCAGCCGTCTGGCTGGTGCATCCGACACTATCCGCAACCGCGGTGCCAGACGGTGCACCTTGGCTGCCCGCTGTTTCCGCAGTCGCCAGCGGAACAATGTAGGAATAGTAGTTTTGGAATTCCAAATACGATCCGCTCTCCGCTATCGCCCCACGGAACAGGCCTGCCGCTTTAGGAGACGCAAGGTGGGCATACACGCTCTGCCCGCCAGCGGACTCACCGAATATAGTTACCCGATTCGGATCGCCGCCAAAGCCCGCGATGTTCCTGCGGACCCAGTTGAGCGCGAATTGTTGATCCATCAACCCATAGTTGCCATTTTCATGGCCTTCGGCATCGATCGCGGACTGGGCAAAGAATCCCAATAGGCCCAGGCGGTAGTTGATCGTGACGACGATCACGCCTTTTTGCACCAGTTGAAACGAGGGGTTGTAGATGCTGGCGGCCCCGTACGTCAGCGATCCGCCATGAATCCAGACCATCACAGGCAGACCGCGTCCTTGATCTTGCGTCAAGTCTTCGACGAGTACGTTCTGGGGCGTGTAAACATTGAGGAACAGGCAATTCTCGCTGCCCCCTGAAGCTTGCGTGCACTCACTACCGAAGCTCGTGGCATTGAGGAGAAGCCCCGGAAAGAACCCGTAAGGCTTCGGCGGTGTCCAACGCAAAGCTCCCACTGGCGGCGCAGCGTACGGAATGCCGAGGAATTGGTTTGCGCCATTCGTCGCTGAGCCAATCACGAGTCCGCTTTCAGTGAGGCCAATCGGAGGGAATGGGTTATCGGCGGACGCGGTTAGTGTCGAGCCGAGCGTGACTGCGCAGATAGCCGCCGCTACGAGTAAAAGTTTGGAAGTAAACCGAGATTGCTTGAGCCGCTTGCTCGTGTTCTCGCTGTTTTCCATCGCTAATTCCTCCAGCATTTTCGAGCGTGGTTCAACGGCCGACGACGACGCTCGATCTCGAACACGAGTTCCATGTGAACCGGAATTTCTATTTGGAATCGTGATTCGCACTAGCACCAACATCAGGCGAGCTGCAAACGGAAAAATCACGCCCAGTGAGCGCTTCCCAAGACGCCGGGTGAGGCCGGCTTCGCGTCTCGCGGCCACGCACCGTCCGCAAATGCCATTTCCCCAACCGAATTCTCGAACACTTCTCCCTACTTTAATCAGACCTTTAGTCAGGGGCGCAGTTCGCCGAGAACCAACTCGAGCTGATCGCGCCAGGACGGAATGACGATGCCGAATGCATCTGCAATCTTGCGCGGCGACAACACCGAGTAGCGCGGCCGTTTCGCCGCGGTGGGATACTCGGCGCTCGAAATGGGAATCACTCGAGTGGCGCGAAGCGTTCGGGTGGGTTCGTTTTCGGCGGCGCGACCGTACTTTTCAACGATCTCTTGGGCGAAGCCGAACCAGCTCGTGGAGTCCTCGCAAACCACGTGATAGATGCCGCTCGCGTCCGCGATGCCATCAACGATCGCGTCACTTTGACGCGCCATTCGCGTGAGGATTTTGGCGCTCGCGCCGGCCACAGCCCTGCTCCAGGTAGGCGTGCCGATCTGATCGTCAACCACTCTCAGTTCCTCTCGTTCGCGCGTCAGCTTGAGTATGGTGTTCAGAAAATTTTTTCCTCTCGCGCCGAAGACCCAGCTGGTTCGGATAATGAGGTGAGGCGCGCCCACGGCGCGAATCGCTTTCTCGCCGGCCAGCTTCGTCATGCCATAAACATTGATCGGATCGGCTTCGTCATCCTCCATGTACGGACGCGCGCCTGCACCCGAGAATACGTAGTCGGTCGAGTAATGGACCATCGCGCAATGCGATCGCTTGGTTTCCTCCGCGATGATTCCGGGCGCGACGGCGTTGATTCTTAGCGCGAGGTCCGGCTCGCTTTCAGCTGCATCGACCTGCGTATATGCCGCCGCGTTTACAATGAGGTCGGGACGCTCGCGGCGGATGACGCAACGAATCGCGTCGGCATCGGAGAGGTCAAGTGCGCCGCGATCGGTAGCAACGACTTCGCCTAGCGGTCGCAGCGCGCTGCGCAACTCCCAACCGATTTGACCCGTGGCTCCGGTCAGCAGGATCCTAATCGTCGCTTCCCCTATAACGAGGCAATCGATCTGGACTTATCTGCGAGAGCTGAGGATAGCTGCCGTCCCTGCTTGCGAGTTGAGGCTTCGGGTTGCCCCACGCGATCGCCAATTGAGGATCGCTCCAGAGCACCCCGCATTCGTCCTCCGGATGATAGAAGTCGTCGCATTTGTAAATGAACTCGGCGCTTTCAGATCGCACAATGAAGCCATGCGCGAAGCCGCGCGGAATGAAAATTTGACGCCGGTTCGCATCCGACAACGTCACGCCAACCCAACGCCCGCAGGTTTTCGACCCAACCCGGATATCTACCGCGACATCGAAAACTTCACCGAAGTTGACACGACACAGTTTTGCCTGCGGATGCTTCAATTGATAATGCAACCCGCGCAGCACCCCCTGCCTTGTCGAGGACTGGTTTTCCTGAACAAAGACCGCATCTATTCCCAACCCGGCGAACTTTTCCCGATGATAACTCTCGAAAAAGTAGCCCCGCGCGTCGTTGTACACTTCCGGCTCGATTATGCACACCCCGGGCAATTCGGTCTCGATTCGCTTCACCCGCGAAGCTCCTAATTTATCAGGCGTTGCAGATAGCGGCCGTAATCGCTGCTCCCCAGCTCCTCGCCGCGACGCATCACCTGCTCGCGCGTGATGTAGCCGAGGTTGTATGCAATCTCTTCGGGACACGCCACCTTGAGCCCTTGCCGACGCTCTATAGTCTCGATGAAGTTGCTGGCCGCGAGCAGCGACTCATGCGTGCCGGCGTCGAGCCACGCCATCCCGCGCCCCAACTTCTCGACCGTCAACTCGCCGCGGCTCAGATAATCGGCTATGACGTCGGTGATTTCCAATTCGCCGCGCGCTGACGGCTGAAGCTTACTGGCGACCTCGGCGGCTCGATTATCGCAAAAATACATCCCCACCATCGCGTAGTTTGATTTCGGCACCGCCGGCTTTTCCTCGAGCGAGACCGGTCTGTCATCCGCGTCAAACTCGATGACGCCGTATCGCTGCGGATCGTTCACCCGATACGCAAAGATTGTCGCCCCACTGGTTCGCTCCGCGCTGCGGCTTAGAATTTCGCTCAGCCCATGACCATAAAAAATGTTGTCGCCGAGGATCAGGCAGCACGAATCGCCATCGCAGAAACCCTTCCCGATCAGAAATGCCTGCGCGAGGCCGTCGGGCGAGGGCTGCGGCGCATACTCAAGCCTGATTCCCCATTGCGCACCATCACCCAATTGGCGCCGATACACCGGCAGATCCTCGGGGGTTGAGATGATGAGGATGTCGCGGATCTTCGCAATCATCAGCGTGGTCAGCGGATAGAAGATCATCGGCTTGTCATACACCGGCAGCAGATGCTTGCTGACCGAGAGCGTCACCGGATACAGGCGCGTCCCGCGACCTCCCGCGAGGATAATTCCTTTCATTGCGAGCGTCTCTGCGCGTAATTGACCGCCTGCCATTCCTTATATGCGAGGCCGTCCGCCACCGCCGTCACCCACTCCATATGCTCCAGATACCACCGCACCGTCTTCTCAAGCCCGCTCTCGAAGCTTTCCGTCGCGCGCCATCCGAGCTCTTGGGTAAGCTTGCCGGCATCCAGCGCGTAGCGCCGGTCGTGCGCCGGGCGATCCGTAACGTGCGTGATCAGGTCCGCGTAGGCCCCGGTCTTGCGCGGCCGCGCGCCGTCCAGCATCGCACACATCGCATTGACGACCTGCAGATTGGTTCGCTCCGCACGCGCGCTGATGTTGTACACTTCGCCGGGCCGTCCCGCCTCGATAATCTTCATCAGCGCGAGGCAATGATCGCGCACATAGAGCCAGTCGCGAATCTGCTCGCCGTCCCCATAGATCGGCAACGGCTGCTCGCGAATCGCACTCAGGATCATCAGCGGAATCAGCTTCTCGGGATGTTGATAGGGACCGTAATTGTTGCTGCATCGCGCGATCTGCGCCGGCACTCCATAGGTCCGATGGAATGCGCGGATGAACTGATCCGCCGCCGCCTTGCTCGCCGCATAAGGACTGTTGGGCGCGGTCGCCTGATGTTCGTCGCACGGCGGCTCCGTAATCGGGAGCGAGCCGTACACCTCATCGGTCGAGACTTGCAGAAACCTGAAACCGTCCTTGCTCGCGCCGGGCAAGCCTTCCCAGTAGAGACGCGCTTCGTCGAGCAGGATAAAAGCTCCGACCACGTTGGCCTGGATGAACTCTTGGGGAAAATGGATCGAGCGATCGACGTGAGTCTCGGCCGCGAAGTTTACTACGATGCCGGGGCGATACTTGCGGAGCATCTCCCCGATGAGCGCGCGATCGCAGATGTCGCCATGGACCAACCGATGCCGCCCGCCATCCTTCAATTCCTCGAGGTTGTCGGTTGCTGCCGCGTAGGTGCGTTTATCGATGGAGACAATCGAACCGGGCCGCTCCTGAAGCCAGGTGCGGATGAAATTGGAGCCGATGAATCCAGCTCCGCCGACAACAATAATGACTGGCTCCATGGAAACTTAGCTGGAGTCTCGCGTTTCCCCCCTTCGACTGGCGGTCCCAATCTGCAGGAATACTCAAAGCGGGCGGTTGATACAAGTAAACCAAACGCCTTAAATTTACTCTTGGCTTAAGGCTTAGTGTTTCTTCGTTTTCGGCGTATTTAGTAAAACCATCCCCAAACTTCTGATACTGAGGAAGACGTGAGTTCGGAAAAGATAAATCGCAGGCCCGGATCGGATGCACTCAAACATCAACTCACCTATAGAGCTTGGCTGGAAGCTCAAATCAAGAATGAGGATTACTGGTTTCAGCGAATCGAGCTGGCCGCAGACCTGGCCGCGCCGGGGTGGTCGGATCCCAAGAGCGAAAAGCTGCCGTATTTTGGATTGCCTGAGGATATGAGCGGGATGCGCGTGCTGGATATCGGGTGCGCAGAGGGATTTTTCTCCTTCGAAGCGGAGCGGCGAGGCGCAAGTGAAGTGATTGCGATCGATGCGTTTCCCGATTCGGTCAGGCGCTTCAATATTTGCCGCAACGCATTGAACTCAAAAGCCACGGCGTTTCTTACCAATGTCTATGACTTGAGCGCGCGCAGGTTTGGCACTTTCGACTTGGTAATGTTCTTCGGCGTGCTCTACCACTTACGACATCCGTTACTCGCACTCGAAAAAATCGAGAGCGTCTGCTCGGGTAACCTGTTGTTGCAAACTGCCAATTTCGAGGATCCGGCGCTCGGCGATACTGGGGCCGCAAAGTTCCACCCGTTTGGTATCCAGAGCGGTCCTCCCGAGAAGCCGATGTTTGATCCGACCGTGTTCTGGATTCCCAACGCCACCTGCGTCCGCGACATGCTCCGGCACGTAGGCTTTCGCAACGTCGAGCAGATATCTACCAAACCCGGCGTCGTGTTTCGGGCGCGAGCGCCGCGGCCCGGCGCCGGGGTTGCGCCCGATCAGAGCAAAGCTCCGTGGTCATGATGCGGCGTGGGCTGTCTCATTCGAAGTTCGAATCTTCCCAGTAGGACCAAGCCCAATTGTTGGTCTTCATTGGAAGCGAAAGTGTCTCCAGCATCAATCCATCACCCACCTGAAGTTGTAAACTTAGGGTGGCTTTCTGAAGTCCGCGGTCTGCGCTCCGCTCGACTGGCATTAGAGTACGCGACCAAATTGGTTGCGGACGGGATCCCGCGCGCACTGTAGAGATTCGAAATTCAACTCCCTCCGGATGACCCTGTTGCCACGCCCCATCGCGAATACCGAAGCTTACGGTTAGCTCGTGCGCTGGCGGCGGGTAAATGACGATCTGACTGTGCGCATGAGCAAACATTTGCGGTCCATCTTCTGCGTTGGTCAAATAACACCGCCCGTTCTTTTCGCCCGCATCCAAAAACAGGAGATTCGTATAGCGCCTCAGATTGGGGCCAAAATCACCGCCCATGTCAGCTACTTCACCGTTCAATACAAGTGTATCGAGCGTGATACCTACATCGTTTTCGTAAGCAGCCGCAGCAAACTGTTGCGGGGAGATTCGGATTTTCTCTACCTGCAGAGGGGACAAGTACTTTCGTATCGCAGGCTTGTCCAAAATCAGGAAATCCGTTCCGTTTTGGACCAGCGGGGATAGCAGGAAGCCTTCCGCGGCCTCGCCGGGAACTATTCGAAACACCTGGACTGTACCGTCTCGAAGTGTAACTTCCAGACTTACGATTGGTGCGCTGAGCAGCATCGTAAGCAACCTTCCTATGAAGGTTTTCTTGAGATGAATATGCGCCCAAATCAGCGAATCGCCATTCTTAACAGACAGTTCTGCCCCGAAACGAATAGATGTCCTGAGTAGTGGCACTAGGTTGTAGGTTCTCGGGGAATCTCTTCGATCCAGCCTTAGAAAGTTCGAAGCGTAGCTCGTGACGTCATAGCGCGTAAGGAGCTCAGGCCAGCTCGCCCCATCGTCCTGCGCCGGAAATCGGGCGTCGATCGTCTCGACATCGAAGAAGATCGTTTGTGGGGCCGTCGCCAGCTTCAGGGAATCAACATTTCGATCGATCAAATGGCTCGTATAAGCAGAATAGCTCTGGAACACCGGCCGCGGATGGTAGATCGAATTGGTTGCCAGTAAGACGCCCTGGTCATAGGGATAGATATCGACGCCGCCTTTGGTCACGGGTAAAGGCGCACCTTGCCGGATAGCCGCTAGGGCAGCTTCATATCGAACATTCAACGGTCTTAACCCGCTGCGCATCAATTCGCGGAGTGACCGCGTGTTGCTCACCGCACAGATAGTCAGGTCTGGGACCGGGCTATATCGTAGGAACATCAGACCGGCGGCAACCAGTAGCAGTGTGACAGCCC
>Ga0209420_1000813_pt1 | contig 15580 bp, 18 predicted proteins | sample BlaSpr_A8_OM1_O1_FD_187972 | JGI IMG/M metagenome (GOLD analysis project Ga0209420, IMG submission 187972) | Forest soil microbial communities from Thunder Bay, Ontario, Canada - Black Spruce, Ontario site 2_A8_OM1_O1 (SPAdes) (version 2) | ecosystem: Environmental > Terrestrial > Soil > Boreal... | reverse complement strand
AGGCTTATCGCAGCTTGCCACGTCCTTCTTCGTCTGTTGGCGCCAAGGCATCCACCGTACGCCCTTAGTAGCTTAACCATAAAACTTACCCAACACGTCGCCATCGCCGACCCCTGGATGATCCCTCATGCAGAAGATCGACACCGCGCGTGGAGTAAATTCGCCTTTCCACATTGCGCTACTCTCGAGCAAATATTTGCGGTTTACTACGCCATGCGAGACTTGAAACTCGCATAACATAGTGCCAGCTTCCTTCAGTTGTCAAAGAACTTCAATCCTGTCAACAACTTCGGACTGGATTGTCTCCCCTCCCGGGGGAGCGCTCAAGCGGTTTGGAGCCACTTGAGCGAAAACTGTTTTTTGCAATAAAAAAACCCGGCGTCGAGCGCCGGGCGGATCCGCCGATCCTGCGAGCCATGCTGCTGGCCACTAGGGCGGACGTGCTCGATGCTCGATTTCTTTCTACCCGGTGTTTGTATCCAAACTCACCTCTGGATTAGAAGGCGGAAACCGGTTCGTCTGCGAAGTGCGCACCTTTGCAGGCGCGTGTTCGCATCAGGGAAGTATAGCAAGTCTAGAAATTTCGTCAAGTATTTATGATTTATTTTTTTGGCATACTTCTGTGGATTTCACCTGCTTCTGTGGATATTCCTGCGCGCCAGAATTCGGGCTGGGCTGGGGTTGCTGCTAGCCCTTGTTGTGCTTGAAGAATTCCACCTGGCGCAGGCGCTTTTCGGCTTCTGCGCGCGTCTTGTAAGGGCCGCCGAGGTTTTTGCCTTTCTTCTCCGAGACCACTTTGTAGCCGTCTTTTACTTTCTTGATCATATGCTACCCTCCTGCGCCAATCTCGCCCGGCCACATAACAGAGTCAATACCATGCCTGCGGTAGAGCTTCTCGCCAGACGCGGCTTTCTGCGATATGTTCTCAACCGGAACGGAGGCAAACTTGACGCGCCACACAAAGTCGAGCGATGGCCGAATCGCGCTCATTACCGGCGGCACCGACGGGTTGGGCCGCGCCGCAGCTGTGATGCTCGCGGGCCACGGTTATCGCGTTTTTGCCGGAGGGCGCAACGCCGATCGCATCGCGGCGCTGCAGCAATTTGCAGGCGAGCGCAAACTGCCGCTTACCGCGATGGAACTGGATGTTTGCGACGACGCTTCGGTCGATCGTGCCGTGACCCAAATCGAGAAAACCGCCGCTCCGGTCGATGTGCTGGTGAATAACGCGGGTATCGCCATCGCTGCGGTGATGGAAGAAATCACGCTAGCCGATTTGCGGCGGCAATTTGAGACCAATTATTTCGGCTTGGTGCGCATGTCGCAGCGGGTGCTGCCCGCGATGCGGCGAAAACTGCGCGGGCGCATCATTAATATGAGTTCCATTGCCGGCAAGGTGGTCTCGCCGCTCTTTGGACCCTACAGTTCCAGTAAGCACGCCGTGGAAGCGGTGAGCGACGCCATGCGCCTGGAAGTCTATCCGTTCGGAATTCAGGTCGTGCTGATCGAGCCGGGCTACATTCCCACCAGCATGAATCGCAACGCGGGTGAATTATCATCTGCGTATGCCAAGGCCGCCGCAAACAGCCCTTACAAGGCCGTGTATCAGGGCTTCCTTAGCGCATGGAGCAAGACCACCAAGTCATCGCAATACACGCCGGAAGATTGCGCACGGGTCATCGTGCGCGCGGTCGAAGACGATCGGCCGCGAGCGCGCTACCCCGTAACGCGGGAGGCAAAGATCGGTATTCTGGCTCGGCGTTGGCTTTCCGACCGCGCCATGGATCGGCAGATGCGCAAGACGATGGGCATCCCCGACTTTCAGCCCGCGCCGCCACCCGGCGCGCAGAAATAATTCCTGCGTGGTCGCAAACGATATCAAGCGGCCGACTGGCTGCAGATGCCCGCGACGATGAGTCCCAAGAGTACGAGTTGAATGCCTCCTGCGATCATCCACTTGATCGCCAGCTGGTAAGGCACGATGTATACGACATATTCGCCCAGCGCGGTGGGAATCACCGTGAGGAAGGCGATCAGGATGCCGTAGCGAATGCCCTGCGCCAGCCAGGGTTTTTTCTCGGCCCCGCGTGTGTAGATGTAGGCAAAGAGCGCTGCAAAAAAGAATTGGCCCACGGCCATGGCCCAAAAGCGGTGCATGATGCCGGCGGGGGAGCGATGGCTTGCCGGAATCGCAGCGTAGTCGCTCATCAGCCACACTTCGTGCACCAGATAGTTCGTGAGCATCAGCACGACGTACGCCGCCAGAATCGCCAGTAGCAGTTTCTTCATGGACGTGATCTCCTCCTGCCGCCAGATTTTTTGAGCCCGGGGAAAATACGTGAGAGGGAAATACTCCGAGCGCGCTTGGACGCGCTCCGGTAGGCGCAGCCTAGCACCGCTAGGCTGCAGGCGATAGCGATTTTTGTGCCGCGCCCGAGCCGTCAGAGGTTTCCAGGCGAGGATGGGCCCGCCAGGCGACTTATCTGAGGTAGGTTGGATGTTCGTGAATTCCGAGCGGCATTAGGGGTTTGTCACTTGAATCGAAACACTGGCAGCGCGCAGCGGAACATACTGCGCTTCCCAGGCTGCGTGCGCGGGACTTTCTGCATAAGCGTCCGCGGCCGCGCGATCGCGAAATTCTATGGCGTACGCGGCGTTGAAATCACGCGGCTGCATGCGTTCGCCTTTGATCCAGATATTTTTGATGCCGGGAATTTTGGCGGCCATGTCCTTGATGCCGTCAATCGCCTGCTGCTTCTGGGCGTCGCTCGCCGCCGGGTTCCATTTCAGCTCGACGACGTGCAGAATTGTTTTCGGCTCACCGAAGCGGTTCTGTCCCGCCACATAGCCGCTGGCAAACAAGGCCGCCGCCGCAAGCACGCCGCAAAAAACCTTTCCCGCATTCGTAAACTGGATTCGCATCGGTTCTCCTGGGCGATACCTCATCTCACTTGAGTTTAGCGAGGTCGCGGCAAGCGAGCAATACGTTGCCTGCATGGAACTTCGCCGCGCGAGCCAGCACGATTTGCATTGACCCGCTGCTCACCGCTTCGTTACGATGCGCAACAATATGGCTTGGGTGCGCGGTCCGGAGCGCGGCTGCGCGGAGGCGCCATGTACTGTTCAAAGTGCGGGGCCAATGTCGCGGACGGGACTGCGTTCTGTAGCGCGTGCGGGCAGCCCATGGTGGGATTTTCGGTAGGACAAGCGGCGCCGGTTCCCCCCTCCGCTGTGCCGGCAACGCAAGGTTACGCGCAACCAGCGCCAGCAGGCTGGCCAGCCGCGGCAGCGCTTCCCGCCGTGGCGTACGCCGGATTTTGGCTGCGCTTTGTGGCCTGGATAATCGATCGCATCGCTTTACAGATTGCCAGTTCGATTTTGTTGCTTCCCTTCGGAGCTTCGCTCGGAGTGCGCCAATTTTTGCGCAACCATCCACCCTCATCGCCGGAAGAGCTGTTTCCCTTGTTTGCGAGTATGGGCAGAATTTTCTTGCTGACGACCGTGCTGACGTGGCTTTACTACGCGCTGCTGGAAAGCTCGGCTTGGCAAGCAACGCTTGGGAAAAAAGCGCTGGGCCTGGAAGTTACCGATTTGGCAGGAAGCCGGATTCAGTTCGGCCGGGCCACGGGTCGTTACTTTGCGCGCTGGCTTTCGGTCATGACAATCGGAATTGGCTACATCATGGCGGGGTTCACGGAAAAGAAACAAGCGCTGCACGATATTCTTGCCGGCACGCTGGTAATCCGTAAATTGTAGGAACACTCGCAGCTGCGGTTGCGTAACTAAATTAGGGGAGCGCAATGTTCTGTTCGAAGTGTGGGACCCTGCTGACCGATGGTGCAACATTTTGCAGTGCATGCGGGCAGGCCACAAGCGCCGTCGAGCCGGTTCGAACTGCGCCCGCACCGCTAGCTTCCGGACTGCCGCCGGCCTATGTTGCCCAGGCGCCCGCAGCCGCCTTTGCGCAAGCCCTGCCGTCTCCTTACGCTGGATTTTGGCTGCGCGTCGTGGCGCATTTGATTGACGATGTTTTGCTGGGCATTGGGATGGGAATTTTAGTGTTGCTCGGAGTGGCGATGGTTGGCGTCGGGTCCATTCGTCAAACGTTTGCAGGCATGAACGGCGAAAACCCCGAGGTACCCGCTGCCATGATCTCTGCGATCATTTTCCTGGGCCTTGCCTCGCTCCTGCTCGCCTGGATTTACAATGCCGGGATGGAAAGTTCCCGGCATCAGGGGACGCTTGGGAAAATGGCGCTGGGTTTGATCGTTACCGATCTCGCAGGGCGGCCCATTGGTTTTGGCCTTGCCAGCGGCAGGTATTTTGCAAAGATTATTACCGGGCTGATTCCCCTCGGGATCGGTTATGCGATGGCGGGATTCACCGAGAAGAAGCAGGCGCTGCACGACATGATTGCCAGTTGCCTGGTGCTGCGAAAAACCTAACTCAAGATTTTTTGCATCGCGGCTCTTGCTGCTGCACTAGGAATCCGCAGTTGCTGCACAGCTTCTCGAGGCGCCGCTCTCCCCTACACTCCCCAGCCGTAACGCTCGGAATGCACCAGCGCATCGTGCAGCTCCGCGCGAATGTGCTCGGTAAACTCCGAACTACGCAGCACGCGTCCGCCGGTCTCGGCGATATCCATCGTGCGGAAACCGTGATCCAGGACGCGATCGACGGCCGCTTCAATCCATTGCGCTTCAATCTCCAGGCCGAATGATTCGCGCAGCAGCAGCACCGCGGAAAAAATGGCGCCGAGCGGGCAGGCTACGTCTTTTCCCGCCAGCGATGGCGCGGAGCCGTGAATCGGTTCGTACAGCGCGGGCTGGCCGTCGCGGCCCCGGCTGAGCGAAGGAATCAGGCCGATCGAACCGGCCAGCGCCGCCGCTTCGTCGCTGAGAATGTCGCCAAAAAGATTTGCGGTGAGGATCACGTCGAACTGCGCAGGTCGCAGCAGCAGTTGCATGGCGGCGTTATCAACGTAGAGATGTTCGAGCGTAACTTCAGGATAATCGCGCGCGATGCGCGTCACGGTCTGGCGCCACAGCGCCGAAGTCGCAAGCACGTTCGCCTTATCCACGCTCGCGACGCGGCGGTTGCGCCCAGCGGCTCGCTCGAAGGCGTAGCGCGCCACGCGTTCGATTTCAGCGGCGGTGTATTCCGCCACGTCGCGCGCGCGGGCTGCGCTGCCCTCTCCCGTGAGCGAATGCTCGCCAAAATAAATGTCTCCGGCCAATTCGCGCACAATTTCGAAATCGCAATCGTCGCTGCGCTCGCGCCGCAGCGGAGAAATGCCGCTCAGCGCCGGACGCAGCCGGATGGGACGCAAATTGATGTACAGGCCGAGCGCCTTGCGCAGGCCCAGCAAACCAGCTTCCGGGCGCTTATCCAGCGCGAGGCTATCCCATTGCGGTCCGCCGATCGCGCCGAGCAAAATTGCGTCAGCAGCGCGGCAGCCTGCAAGAGTCTCGGCAGGCAGCGGCGAGCCGAAACGCTCAATGGCGGCTCCGCCAAAAGCCAGTTCGCGAAATTCAAATTTGTGTTCGAACGATTTCGCGCAGTCTCCCAGGATTTGCACGGCGGCGTGCGTCACTTCGGGTCCGATCCCGTCGCCCGGCAGCACGGCGATGGTTTTCCTCACTCCAGACATGACTGTAATCTCCCCTGCGGATGAAAATTGTTCAGTTCAGCGCGTCACTCCGGCGGCCGCGGTTTGTCGCGACGGTGCTTGCGCGCGGGTCCGGCGCACTTTGTGAATGATCGAAAGCAGGTCGCGATCGGTGACTTGCTTGGCAGCGTCGGCGCGCGCCGTCGCCAGGCCGTAGCATTCAACCAGCTCCCCATCGGTCGTGGTGTAGCCCAGCTCTTCCAGGCGCGCGCGCAGAGCGTTGCGTCCGGAATGTTTGCCCAGCACGAGGCGCCGCGCCGGAACGCCCACTTTTTCCGGCAGAATAATTTCATAGGTAAGCGGATTCTTCAGGATGCCGTCCTGGTGGATTCCCGCCTCATGCGCGAAGGCGTTGGCGCCGACGACCGCTTTATTCGGCGGCACGTTGATGCTGGTGATGGCGGAAAGCAGGCGGCTGGTGGCGTAAATCTTCTCCAGCGAAATATTGGTGCGCACCGCAAAGTGGCTCTTGCGCACCTGCAGAGCGACGGCAATTTCTTCCAGCGAAGCGTTTCCGGCGCGTTCGCCGATGCCGTTGATCGTGCACTCCACCTGACGCGCACCCGCCGCAATGGCCGCCAGCGAATTGGCGACGGCCAGGCCCAGGTCGTCGTGGCAATGCGCGCTGAAAATCACTTTGGGATAGGCAGCAAGATGTTTGCGCGCGGCGCGGAACATGTCTCCATATTCATCCGGGGTCGTGTAACCGACGGTGTCGGGAAGATTAATGATGTTGGCTCCGGCGGCGGCGGCGGCTTCGATCGCTTCGAAAAGGAAATCCAGATCGGTACGGCTCGCGTCTTCGGCGGAAAATTCCACGTCGTCGCAACGGGCGCAGCCATAGGCCACAGCCTTGGTAATCTGCGCCAGCGCCTCGCTGCGCGAAATGCGCAGTTTGTGCTTCAGGTGCAGGTCGGAGGTGGCGAGAAAAATGTGCAAGCGCGGTTTCGCCGCAGGTTCAATGCCGCGCAGCGCCGCGTCCACATCTTCTTGGCGCGCGCGCGCCAGAGCCGCCACGCGGCAATCCTTGATTTCCGCCGCTACGGCGCGCACGGCCGCCAGGTCGCCGGGGGATGAAATCGGGAAGCCCGCTTCGATCACGTCCACGCCCAGCTGTTCCAATTGACGCGCCAGCTGCAGCTTTTCCTCTGTATTCATGGAAAAGCCGGGCGACTGCTCGCCGTCGCGTAGCGTGGTGTCAAAAATGTGGACCTGTTCCATGCAGACTCCTTTGGACCATACCAGTGTTTCGTGTGCGGGGCTAGGAGTCCAATTTATAATTCTTGCATGTAAGATAAATCTCTCTTATACAGGAGGATGGCCCGGGAGGCCGGTGGCATGGACCTGGCGGCATTGCAGATGTTTCAGATGGTGGCGAGCGAGCGCAGCTACTCGCGCGCGGCGGTGAAGCTGTTTCGCACCCAGCCCGCGATCAGCATCGCCATGCGCAAGCTGGAGGACTGGGTGGGCCAGCCGCTGTTTGTGCGCGGCTCAGGCGCCCGCACTCTGACCGACGCGGGCACCCTGCTGCTGGAATACGCCGAGCGCATGTTGAACATGCGCGAAGAGATTCGCAAGGGCTTGCAGGAACTGCGCGGCCTGGAACGCGGCCAGCTCTCTCTGGGAGTGAATGAAAGCTCGATCCACGCGCTCCTGCCGGCCCTGGAGCATTACCGCCGCCTGCATCCCGGGATTCACATTCGCGTGCACCGCGTGTTCTCGCGCGAAGTCCCGCGCGAGTTGCTGAATCATCAGCTCGATATCGGCGTCATTACCTACCTGCCGGAAGAACGCGAGCTCACCACGGCCGAATTCTACCGCGACGCGCTGGTGCTGGTGGTCTGGCCTGGCCATCACCTGGCGAAGCGCAAGGAAGTGGACATCACCGCGCTGGGCGACGAAACTTTTGTCGCGCATATTGTGGAATCGCCCTATCGCCATCGCGTGGTGCAATTGTTCGCCAAGCACAAAGTCCCGCTGCGGATGGAAGTGGAGCTGCCGACCATCGAAAGCATCAAACGTTTCGTGGAAATGAAAAAGGGCGTGGCCATCGTGCCGCGCATGTGCGTGGAAGGCGAACTGGCGCGCGGCGATTTGCGCGAATTGCGCATCAAACAGATGCGGCTGGAGCGGAAACTTTATTTGGTGTACCGGCAGGATCGCCCGCTCACCGCCGCGGCGCGCGCCTTGGTGGACATTATTCTTCCGCGCAAGAAGACGCCGGCGAAAGGCAAGAGCGTCGCGCCGCAGCGTTAGGCTTTCCGAGCCAGCTCATCGAGGGCTGCGCCCATGCGCGCCAGGCCCCCGCGCACATCTTCCGTCTTTCCCCCCACGCCGATGCGAAAGTGTTCCGGCATTTCGAAAAAGCGGCCGGGCACGACGCTGGTTTCGTACTTGTCGCGCAGCAGCTGGCAGAAAGCGTCCGCGTGGCCGCTGGTAAGCTGCGGAAACGCAATCGCTCCGGCTTCGGGCCAGATCGCCAGCAAGTCTCTGCGGCTCTTGAAAAATTCTTTCAGCAAAGCGCGATTGGTCGCAAGCAATTGCTTCGCGCGCGCGGCTATTTCCGGCAGATGCTCGAAAGCCAGCACGCTGAGCAGCTCGACGGGATGCGGCGCCATCACGCCGAACAGATCGTTCAGCCGCCACATGCGCTCGGCCAGCGGCTTTGCGGCAAAAATCCAGCCGCAACGCAATCCGGTTAGGCCGTAAGCTTTCGTTAAGCTGCTGGTGGCAATGAAATTCGGACCGAGCAGGAACGAAGTTTGCCAGCGCGAATCGAAGCAAGCTTCCAGGTATACCTCGTCCACCAGCACATGCGCGCCCATGCTGCGCGCGATTTCGCCTACGATCCGCAGCTTGGAGTCCGTGGTGCGCACGCCGCTGGGATTATGCAGGTTGGTGATGACGATCAGACGCGTGCGCGCAGAGATATTGCGCTCGACTTCGCGCGGATCCACCTGAAACCCTGATTCGAATGTGCGCGGGAAGCGCCGGATCTTCGCGCCCAGATATTCCGCCGTGGAAACAATCGCGCCGTAAGAAGGTTCTTCGATTAAAACTTCATCGCCCGGCTCGAGCAACGCGGCCATCGCCAGATGATTGGCCATCGAAGTGCCCTGGGCGTGGACGATCGATTCCACCGGCACGCCGGATTTCGCGCAGAGCTTTTGCAGCAACGGTTCGTAGCCGTAACCACCAGGGCCGGAAATCTCAAGGTCCGCCATGCTCGCGCCCAGATCCGCCAGCCGAACATGCTCCACGTCGCTGATCGCCAGGTTGTAACGGGCACTTGAGCGCAGCTTCGCCCATTCAATATAGCCGGAACGAATTTCTCGCCTTTGTGGGCTCATGCGCTGAACTCAAGGGACTCTTATTTGGAACCGGGCGGACGCTCTGAGCTGCCGCGAACCAGGAAATAGACGGGGACCCCGGCGAAAAGGATACACAGAGCGACGCCCGCATTGCGAGGGAATTTGTAGATGGTATTGAGCACAACGAGCCAAGCGACGGCAACGAAAACGCCCGTGGTCCAGGGATGTCCGGGGACGCGGTATCCGGATTCGGGCGCCGCAGCGCCTGGTCGCGCGTCCCGCGCGCGAAAAACGAAAAGACAACTGGCGGATAATCCAAAAAACAGCCAGTCCATCACCACCACGTAACTGAGAATTTGCTCGTAAGTGCCCAGCAGCACCGTCGTGCTGATCAATGCACCCAGCAGCGCGATCGCCGCCACCGGCGCGCGGCTGCGCGTTCCCAATCGCGCAAAGACGCCCGGTAACAGGCCATCTTCAGCCATCGCGAACGCCACGCGCGGATAACTGAGCATCGCCTGGCTCAGGAACCCGAGTGTGGAAATCGCGATGGCGATCGCGATCAACGAGCCTCCCAGCGCACCGAGCGCCCGGCTCATCAGCGACGACGCCGGAGTCGCGGTAGCGGCAAGGCCTGCGGGCGAAAGCGCCTGAATGTAAATAAAATTCGCAGCAACGTACAGCACGATCACGCCCCCGACGCCGAGCAGAAGCGCTTGCGGCAGATTCTTGCGCGGATTAGAAATCTCACCGGCCACGTAGTTCGATGTTTGAAAGCCGCCGTAGGCAAACAGCACCGGGATCATCGTCGCGCCCAGCACCGTGAGCAGATCGAACGAGAGCGGGCGATCGAGCAATGGAAACCATGCCGTGTGCGCGGCGTCGGGTGGCGGCCAGAACATTAGCCGCGCGCCGCAGGCGATGATCATGGCAATCGCCAAGATGCGCAGCAACATAAAAGCGCTTTGCACCCGTCCTCCGGCGCGCACGCCCAGGCAATTCACCACCGTGAACAGCAGCACCACCGCGACCGCGATCCATTTTTCCGGAACCACGCCATGCGAAAACACGCGAAAATATTTTGCAAACGTGACGGCCACCGCGGCGCTGCCGCCGGCATGAATCACCAGCAGGCAGATCCAGCCATACAAAAATCCCAGCAACGGATGATACGCCTGGCGAATGTAGGCATACTGTCCGCCGACTTTTGGCATGCGGTCGGCCAGTTCGGCATAAATAAAGGCGCCCGCGAGCGCGATCGCTCCGCCGGCAAGCCACGCGCCAAGAATCAGCGCGGGTGTGTGGACCAGCCCGGCGACAACGTAGGGGTTGATGAATATGCCGGAGCCCACGATGCCGCCCATCGCCAGCATCGTCGCGTCAAACAATCCCAGGCGAGCAGCCAGAGTCGGGCGCGGCTCCGGCTGCGCCATGGCCGTTTGTGCCTCGCGAGATGGAGTAGGATCCGACAAAAAACGCGCCCGCGAAGTTTGCCGACGCCGCCCAAAGCAGGCGGCGCGAATCTATCATCGCCAGCGATGCAGACCAAGCGTAGCGCGACATCGGCTGCGTCTGGCAAAAAAGCGAAGGGCGGCCCGGCTTCGGACCGCCCTCCAATGGCACCTGAAACTAAAATATTTTGCAGCTATTTTCGTTCCCTACTGCTTGTCGTAGACCTGCACGTCGTGCGACTTTGCGCCGCTCGCGGTAGTGCCAGTCTGGTCCACGGTCGTGACCTTTCCATCCTTTGAAACCGACACCTTGGATATGGCGATTTCCTTGCCGCCCTTTTTTTGTGTCGCCACGTAGTGGTTGGAATCGATGCGCTTGGCGGAAATCGTGTCGGCGCCGCTCGGCACCGAACCCGTGATGGGATTGTCTTTGCCGTCAAACTGCACGGAGAAGCCGTAGGAAATCGGCGACCCGTCCGCGGCGACTCCCGCGAAAGTATATTTCACGCCCTTACCCTGCGCTTCCACGGTGCGCGTCAGGCTCTGGGGCACCGGGCCGGGATCATAATTCGATTTTGTGACGTTGAGCTTCCAGGTTCCGACCAGCGGATTGCTTTGCGCTCGCAAAGTGGCGGAAGCGGTGAAAGCCAAAAGAGTAATCGCGACGAATTGTAAGAGACGTTTCATGAGTGACCCTCCTTGGGTCTGAACTTGCCTGCTGGACTTGGTGGAATTTGTCTCTTGTTGGAATTTTCCATCGATTTACGGCCGACGTGAACAACGGGCGCAACGATATGCCTCATCACGCTCGAAGTCAATGAGCTTCGAGCTAGCAACGCGCACGACGCCCCACTTTTGCATGTGACCTGTGGGTAACGGCGCAGTCCGGAAACTCCTTGCGGGTCCATTCGGAAGGGCGCATATATTCCATGGGGTGCGTGTGGGTTTGGCGAAGTTTTTCTCCTGGACTGTGGGCACGCACGTCCGTCGACTTCTTCGCAAAGCGGGAGAGAAAATGATCGGGTTGCTGGACGATCAGCGCCGCGCGCAGCGATTGCCGATTTACCTGCCCGTGCAGGTGTATGGCAAGCTGGACGGCGTGCCGTTTTCCGAAAACACGGAAACCATTAACGTGAGCGCCTGCGGTGGGCTGGTTCCGATATCCGCAGCGGTGGTGCGCGCGCAAAAATTAATTCTCACGAACCTGCAAACGGATCAGGACCTGACCTGCCGCGTGGCGCGCCTAATTCGCAGCGAACGCGGCCAAGTGCTGGCGGGTTTGGAATTTCTGCACTCCGCTCCGGGGTTCTGGCGCTCGTCTCCTTGAGCCATCGGTTTGGCCCAGGCGATCCCCGCAAAATCCTCCCGAAGATGCCGCTCGTTGCAGCTCTATTTTTCCCGGCGATTTGTTCTCCTAAAATCGAATCCTGCGGATGTAGACTTGCGTGCTGACGGGTGGTTCAATTTTCGACCGCCGCTATGCCGCGAACGAGGTGATTGAATGATGTACTGCAGCAGAAGAGCGCAAGGCGCGAGGAATGCTAACAGGCGCGAGCCGCTCGCGTGTTCCAGCGCGCCTGTCGTGCCTGTTGCTCGCCTGCTGATTCTTAGCGCGCTCCTTCTTGCGATTCTGATGCCACAAGCGTCGGCGCAAACATCGCCGCAAACCCCGCCCCAGCTCTCGTCCTCCGGGCCCGCAGTGGATTACCTGGTCTATGTGGTGTGCGAGTCGGCGGACAAAGTCGTGCTGCTGCGCTTTGGCCCGCACGGTTTTCACCAGGAGCATGAAACGCACATCGGCCTGCTTCCCGTCGATATCAACGGCCCGCATGGAATCGCGGTATCGCCGGACAAGCAATTTGTGTACGTCTCTGTAGGTCACGGACGCCCGGATGGTTCGGCGTGGAAACTAAAGGCCGGGACCGAAGAAGTGGTGAAGTACACGGCGCTCGGTTTATTTCCAGCGACAGCGGACATTTCCCGGGATGGCGAGTTTCTCTACGTCGCCAACGCGAATTTCCACGGCGACATGGTGCCTTCCTCGATTTCCGTCGTGGCCACGGGCGCGATGCTGGAGGTGAAACGCATCACCACCTGCACCATGCCACACGGCTCGCGACTCAGCCCAGACGGCACCCGGCATTACTCCGCCTGCATGATGGACGACATGCTCGCGGAAATCGACACGCAGAAATTCGCCGTCTCGCGTTACTTCATGCTCTCCGTCGGAAAAGAGATGGGGATGCAGGGCGCGCCGCAGTCGCAGATGAAAATGTCGGACCTCTCCTGCGTGCCCACCTGGGCGCAGCCTTCCAACGACGGCGCGGAAATTTACGTGGCGTGCAACAAATCGAACGACATCGTAGTGGTGGACACGGCCTCCTGGAAAATGGTGAAGCGATTTCCCGCCGCCAATGGCGTTTACAACCTGGCCATGACCAAAGATGGGCGCCTGGTTGCCACCAACAAGCGCGACCAGTCCGTTTCCGTCTTCGATCCGAAATCGGGCAAAGAATTAGCGCGCCTACCCACCAAGCGCAGGGTAGTCCACGGTGCGGTAGTCACCCCGGATAATCGTTACGCATTCATTTCGGTCGAAGGCATAGGTTCCGAACCCGGCACCGTCGAGGTGATTGACCTCGATACGCTCAAGACCGTCGCAACGCTCGATGTCCCTACCCAAGCCGCCGGGATCGACATCTGGAAGACGGAGCCAAGCACGCCGTAACGACCACGTGCGACCGGCCCGGTCGGCTGTGGAATTCGCCTCATGCCGCGGGCCCGAAATCGCCGGCGGCGGATCTCAGACCGCCGCCTAATCAACTGATATATAACGACTTACTAACAAATTGTCATACATCTTTGCGCGACCCGCAGAATTCACAGCCCCGGGCTAGAATTCACAGGGATAGAGCTACTTTCGTGCTCGCAGGCACTGTATAATGCTCGCTCCTACCCGATAAGAATAAACTTCGAATTGAGGTGTCCCGTGACCCAAGCAATGGCAACGCAGCAATACTCTGGAGTCTATTGTCGCGCCTGTGGTGAACCGATTTCGCTTCCCGCGAGAGCTGAAAAAGCTCTGGCGGCACACCAAGCCGAAGCTTCCGAACCTGCGCGCGAAGCGCTTCCGGTGGTTTTCAATTTACGTTGCAAGGCTTGCGAGAAGGAAAATTTTTATGGCGCAAAGGACGTGGCGAATATCCACGGCGCGCCAAGGTTGGCCCGTCCGCGAGCACGCGCGACGGCGACGCTGTTGCGTCCGGACCTGAAACTGGCGCGAACTGCAAACGCCTAGGCTTTTTTTGCTGGCGACGACCTCTTCCGACACCCGCACGATCTCGAGCGCACAAGTGTGCAGGTGCGGCTTGCGCTGTGGTGAAGGGCCTAACGAGGCGGGGGCTTTGCAAAGGCGGTGCGGGTTCAGGAGCCAGCAGAGACCGGGAACCCGATGACAAGGTGCTCACCAGATCCCGATCCTGCCGCGGTCCAAATGCGACCGTCAATCTTCAGCCGACTACTTATTGCCCGCAGATTCCTTTGATTCGTTGTACGGCGAATTCCTGTCCAAGACCCGAACCAGGTGGCGGCCCGACGGCGGCACTGGAATTTTTCCCCCGATCACGATTTCTCTGGCGGTGAGTTTTTGGCCATAGACATCGGCCGTGGCGTCATCGTCCGGGCGAAGCGTAGAACCTTCCAGCGACACTCCAACAAAGACCCCACGCGTGCGCGAGTAGCTCAGAATCTCCGCACGCATGAAGGCATCGGTGTTCGCCGAAGCGTCGCGGCCCACAGGACCCGCAGCGATCGAAGCATCCCCACCCAGCTTGACCTTGCTGCTGAGAATGGACTGCGCGCCGCGATCATTCATGACCAGCAGGACCAGATCCGTGGCTTGTCCTCCGATCTGGAATCCAATGCTGCCGCCCTCCAGCGCCATCATGGCCGGCGAGCCCCACGGTCCGTGAAATTCTCTGCCGGTGCGGCAAACCATTGCGCCGCGGCCATAACTGGCGCCAACGACGAATGCCGCCTTAAGCACCGACGGAAACACGATTACGCATTCGGCTTTTTCCATCACATCGTGCGGAAGGTTATCCGGTATATTCATGATTTCCTGCATCACGATGCCGGAATTTTCCAGGCGCCGCTGTTCCTTGTTCTTGGCAAAAAGCGTTGTGGTTGCAATAAGTCCCAGACATACGACAATTATTGTTTTACGTATCATTGCTGACCTCCCTGATCAGAGTTGCGGCCGCGGATCTTGCGTTTTCCGGGACCTTTGTGAGGGCGCCTGAAACCACGCCGTGAGCCGGGGGGAGCCCGTCGAATGAAAAGCGTTCTCCAGCTGCCCCCAACCGAGGACTTCCGTTAGGATTTTTCTTTAGCGCCAGCGAAAAGCAGAAAAGCTCCTCCAAGAATCGCCAGGCCTCCGACGATGGGAGGAAGTGGTATGTGCTTCTGGGTGTCAGCGGTGGCATGGATCGGCCCCACATCCAAAACTGCTTCGCGATGCGTGTAGTTGATGCCCTGGTAGGCGAGCGCCAGCACACCGGAGAACCACCAACACGATGCCGGCCAGAGAAGTTGATTTCATAATGTGGGCGCCGCGATCAGTCAACTGCGCTGCGGCCCTGCAGAACCCGGATCAGCAGCACGATCACGGCCAGGACTAACAGAAGGTGGATAAATCCACCGAGCGTGTAGGAAGTGACGATTCCCAACAGCCACAAAACCACCAAAATCACAAAAATCGTCCAAAGCATTTCGGCCCCTTATTCCTTTTCCGATGTGCGAGTTCCAGGGTTCTAGCCCGATGTCCTGAGGTCGTAGACGAGTTTCTTTGCCTCTTTCATTCTGTCTTTGTAATACGACGGACTGGCCAGAACTTTTTTCGCGCCCGCACGCAGATGTTCTCTGGCGCCCGTCTTCGACAGAAATAGAGATAGGGCCGCGTAGGTCTTGATTTCTTTCTCGAGAAACCGGACGGCTCGTTGTTTCGGGTCGTGCATCGCAAACCTCCATGCGGACCGACTTGCTCCGTCTGAGAAAAGAACGCCGCTGCGCGCGACGGACCAGCTGAAGCTCCGTCGCCGTCACGCAGGATTGTGCCAAATCGTGTCAACGTTCAGCGCTGTGTCGTCGTG
>Ga0209420_1000812_pt1 | contig 15583 bp, 10 predicted proteins | sample BlaSpr_A8_OM1_O1_FD_187972 | JGI IMG/M metagenome (GOLD analysis project Ga0209420, IMG submission 187972) | Forest soil microbial communities from Thunder Bay, Ontario, Canada - Black Spruce, Ontario site 2_A8_OM1_O1 (SPAdes) (version 2) | ecosystem: Environmental > Terrestrial > Soil > Boreal... | reverse complement strand
CGCGCCATAGCGGTCCGTTCGTGCCCGTCAACTGCGCGGCGATTCCCGAGAGTCTTATCGAAAGCGAGCTGTTCGGGCACGCGCGCGGCGCATTCACCGACGCCAAGCAGAGCAAGCTCGGCCTTTTCGTCGCCGCCAGCCACGGCACTCTGTTCCTCGACGAGATCGGCGAGATGCTGCCGACGGTCCAGGCCAAGCTGCTGAGAGTCATCGAGGACAAACGCGTCCGCCCGCTCGGCGCGACCGACGAGACCACGGTCGATGTGCGCGTGATCGCCGCGACCAACGCCGATTTGGAAAAAGCCGTCGCCGACGGCCGCTTCCGCTCGGATCTTTTCTATCGCATCGCAACTGTGACGATGGCGGTGCCGCCGCTGCGAGATCGGCCCGAAGACATTCCGCTGTTGATCAAGCACTTCCTGTTGCGCGCGAGCGCCGAGGCAGGAAAAGATCCGCCGCAGCTCGACGCGGAAACGGCCGACCTCTTCACGCGCTATCGATGGCCAGGAAATATCCGCGAGCTGCAGAACGCGATTCAGCAGGCCGTCATCCTCTGCTCCGGCACGCGGATCACGCGCGCCGATCTGCCGGCCAGGATCACCGGCGACCACCAATCGCCGGCGCGCCTCGAGGAGCTGGCGACGCGCCGGATGGCTCTGCACGACGTCGAGCGCGAGTACGCGCGCGCAGTGCTCGCCTCGGTCAACGGTCATCGCGGCGAGGCCGCCGCAATCCTGGGCGTCGATCGCAAAACCCTGACCCGCAAGCTGGAAGAACCCAGCTGATTAGGTAATGTCTCAAGCTCGGGAAGCTTTCCGAATTCGTGGGCATGCAGCGTCATCGGCATTGGTGTACACTTACTTAACAAGCGATGAGACCCGATATTCTTGTATTGGACTCTGAAGGCCGAGCGGTTCTGATTGCGGAGGTAAAGGGCAAGGCAGGGGGATCGCCGCAATGGGCGGCCGAATTTCGCCGCAACTTGCTTGAAGGCTATCGCGGATCGAGTCCTCCGTTTTTTCTCTTGGCAACCCCTGATAGGTTCGATTTCTGGAGGAGGGCCTCGAAATCTGACTTGGTTCCACCGGACTTCTCTTTGAATCCGGTTAAATTGCTCAAGTCTTACGATTCAAAAGAGAGCGAAGCCGTTGCAAGGTCTCTATCGGGATTTGCGCTTGAGCTTATCGTAGCCGACTGGCTTCGCGCTCTAACCCACACCGATGGGAATGAAAATGGCTCTTCTAGGTGGCTTTCAACTTCGGGACTGTTGAAAGCCATTCGAGGAGGGCAGGTGGTGCTCGAGCAGGAGGTATGAGGGTCTATGCTGAAACGAACTTTCTCGTAGAAGTAGCCCTCGCACAAGAAGAAGCTGCCATCTGTCAGGAAATTGTTTCCCTCTGCGAAGCCGGCTCCGTAGAGCTGATTTTCCCGGCGTTCAGTATGCCGGAGGCTTACCATGCCCTAGTTGGAAAGCAACGTGAGCGGGAAAAGTTTTCAGGTGAGCTCGATGCTCAGCTCAAGAAATTTTGAAGGTCGGCGACGTTCGAAGCAATGCCCGAATTTGAGGCCGTCCAGAGATATTTGGTACGAAATGCCCAGGAGGAGAGCGATCGGTTTCAGAAGAGTTCGAATTGGATAATCGCAAACGCAAAACTGATTCCGTTGACGTTGCCGGTGCTTGAGTTGGCACGCGAATGGCAAAGTAGAAGCGGTCTCGAACTTCCGGACTCAGTCGTGCTTGCCTCGGTAATCTCAGACTTACAAGAATCGCATGACTCTGATTCGTGTTTCGTAACGCGAGACCAAGATCTCACTTCGGATCCGGAGATTCGAGATAAGCTGCGATCATTGAGGTGCGAGATCAAGCCAACATTTGCGGCAGGGCTCAGCTACATTCGTGCGCGGTCGGCTTCAACTTGATATTTTCTGCCTGACATTACTCAGTACATGCGCATCGAGCGGAGCTGCTTTGCGAGGTCGCCGCGACGCGTTACCTTGATTTGTTCGAGGGCGAGCCATGAGGCCATCGTGGTCAGCTCGCGCATCAGCGGCTCTGCCACGGTGCTTGCTCGAACGCCGGGTTCGCAATGCGCTCCCTGCACGAGGAGGGTGCGAGTTGCGCGATCGGATTTCAAATCGACGCGCGCGACCAGCCGATCGCCAAGCAGGAACGGCAGCACGTAGTATCCGTACTTGCGATTCGCCGACGGCGTGTAAATCTCGATGCGGTAGCGGAAGCCGAAAATTCTTTCCGTGCGCGCGCGCTCCCAGACCAGCGAATCGAACGGAGAGAGCAGGGCGCGCGCATCCAGCTTGCGCGGTGACTTCGCGTCGCGTGCGACGTAGGCCGCGTCCCGCCATCCTTCGACGTTCACGGGAATCAACTCTCCCGTCTCGACGAGTTCCCTGATTCGCGGTCTTCCGGGGCCGATGCGGATGCGAAAGTAGTCGCAAAGATCTTTTTCAGTGCCGACGCCGAGAGCGCGCGCCGCGATTCGCATCAGTGCTCGCTGGGCGTCTTCGGTTGCAGGGGTCGGCATCGCGAGCACTCGCGCAGGAATAACTCTTTCCGGCAGGTCGTATATCCGCTCGAAGCCGCGACGTCCCGCCGCCGCCACGAGACCCGCAGCGAACAGTGCCTCGAGCGCGTGCTTGCCGTCGCTCCATCCCCACCATCCGCCCTTGCTCACACCGGCGCCGGTGATCTCGCGAGCGCTCAGCGCACCGCGCTCGCGAATCTCATCGAGCGCCGCCTGCATGAAGCCCGGGCGGCTCCGATTGAGACGCCCGAAGATGTCCTTATGATCGTTGGCCGCCTGCGCCATCCGCCAGCGAAACAGGGGATGCATTTCGTGCGGCATCAGCGACGCCATGTGGCCCCAATACTCGAACAGCTCTCGACTTGCCGGCGCGCCCAGCCACGACCTATCGAGCATCTCCGGCGCGTACGAACCGAGGCGCGAAAACAGCGGCAGGTAATGCGATCGCACCAGTACGTTGACCGAGTCGATTTGCAGCAACCCGATTTGCGCAATGACGCGTCGCAAATGCCGGCGGTCGAGACGCGCCGACGGCCGCGGCTCCGCGAAGCCCTGCGCCGCCAACGCAATCCGCCGCGCCTCGTCCGCCGACATTTTAGTTTTCACTTTCTCGCCGGCATCCAGCTCGCCATAACACGCCGCGGATTTTCGCACGGACATTGCCGCTGCTCTACTAGTTGCTATTGCGGCCCGCGGCTATATTCGGGTTCAACCGCTGATAGAAGGGGAGAGCTATATGGCCGATCACGACCTTATCCCACTTTGGGAAGCACACTGCCGCTACGAGTTCGAGACCCGGGATGTCGACGCCACGATGGCAACGATGGTGGCGGAGCCCTACGTCAATCACGTCCCTATAATGACGGGGGGCGTCGGACACGATCAGCTCAAGCGCTTCTACAAGTATCATTTCATCGGCGTGAATCCGCCCGACTTTCGGCTCACGCCCATCAGCCGCACAGTCGGCACAAACTGCATCGTGGACGAGTTCATCGTGCACTTCACCCATACGACGGAGATGGACTGGATGCTGCCCGGTGTGCCGCCGACGGGCAAAACGGTCGAGGCTCCGACAGTGGCTATCGTGCAGTTCGAAGGCGATAAGCTGGTCCATGAGCATATCTACTGGGACCAGGCCTCAGTCCTCGTGCAGATTGGCTTGCTCGATCCCGCTGGCCTACCGGTTGCGGGCGTGGAAGCCGCACGCAAGGTCGCCGATAAAACCCGGCCAAGCAACGAGCTTATGACCCGGTGGGTGGAGAGTAAGGGCAAACCGCTATAGCGGGAGGATAACGGGCACGACATCAGCTTCCAGAGTTTGTAGCCAATACGCCGCGAAAAGATTAATTCTAGCTTCCAATGACTTCCGCAAATTCTGACAAGCTCGCGGGTGACAATACGGCGGCTGCATTGGTTGCGCCGGATTGCCGCGGCATGAACTTTTACCGCATCGACACTGGACTGCGCGAGCTGCTCGATCTCCATATGGCGCCGCGGTTGCGCGATGCGATGGAGCCGCATCTCGATCGCCTCGGCCAGCTCGCAGGCGGCCGACTCGACGAGCTCGCCGAAATCGCCGACAAGCATCCGCCGGTGCTTCATTCGCGCGATCGTTTCGGCCGCGACGAGGACTGGGTCGAGTTCCATCCGGCGTATCGTGAGATGGAGCGGATCGGTTTCGGCGAATTCGGGCTGCATGCGATGGCGCATCGGCCGGGCGTGCTCGGATGGCCGGAGCCGCTGCCCTACATCGCGAAGTACGCGTTCCAGTACCTGTTCGTGCAGGCCGAGTTCGGCCTGATGTGCCCTTTAAGCGTGACTGACACCGGCGCGGTGCTGGTCGAGAACTATGGGAGCGACGACCTCAAGGCGCGTTATTTGGGCCGCATGCTGTCGCAGAACATGGACGAGATTTTCAAAGGCGCGCAGTACATGACCGAGCGCGCGGGCGGCTCCGACCTCGGCAGCAGCGCGGTGGTTGCGAAGCGCGAGGGTGATTTTTGGCGGCTCTACGGCGACAAATGGTTCTGCTCCGCGGTTGACGGCGACGTCGTGCTACTGCTCGCGCGTCCCGAAGGTGCGTCGAAAGGATCGAAAGGGCTCGGGCTCTTCCTGATGCCGCGGCGTCTCGAAAACGGTGAGCGCAACAGTTACCGAATCGCGAGGCTCAAGGACAAATTCGGCACGCGCTCGATGGCGAGTGGCGAGGTCGTGCTCGAGGGCGCGATCGCCTACCAGCTCGGCGCGCTCGACCGCGGGCTGCGGCAGATGATGGACATGGTGAATCTCAGCCGCATGTCTCATGGCGCGCGCGCGGCCGGTATGATGCGCCGATGCCTCAACGAGTCGCTCGCAGTCGCGCGTCATCGCGCCGCGTTCGGCCGCCCGATCATCGAGCATCCACTGTTGCGGCGCCAATTGATGAAGCTGATGGTGCCGACCGAGCAGGCGCTTTCGGTTTTCACTTACGACGCGATCATGATGGATCGGGCGCGCGCCGGCGATGCGGAAGCCGAGCGCGTGATGCGTATTCTGACCGCGGTGCTGAAGTTCCGCGCGTGCCGCGACAATATCCGCGTCGCGACCGGCGCGATGGAGGTGCGCGGCGGCAACGGCTACATCGAGGATTGGGTCAACTCGCGCCTCATCCGCGACGCGCATATCGGCGTGCTGTGGGAGGGCACCAGCAATATCAACGCGCTCGACGTGATCAATCGCGCAGTCGCCAAATCCGGCGGTCACGAAACGCTTGGGATCGCGCTGAAAGCAAAACTCCGCTCGGCTGCCGCGGCTCCTGCCGCATTCCGCTCGGAAATCGAAAAGCTGATCGATCGCGCCGTCGCCTTCGCGGGAGAAGTAGCAGCCCGGCCGAACAACGAAAGATTGGCGCGCGTTGCGACGGACGCCCTGTATAATGTGGCGAGCGCCGCGCTGATGACCTGGGAAGGCGCGACTGCCGGTGCCAACGGTCATGACGCCCGCCGCATGATCCTCGCACGGATGGTCGTCGAGCATCGCCTGCGCCCGCACGATCCGCTCGCTCTGCCTGCATCGAACTGGGAAGAAGAAGCGATCACTGCGCTGCTTGACCCGAGCGCGGTATTCATCGAGCGAGCCGCCCAGCTGGTCAGTATCTAGCCCATGAAATCGGGCCGCCGACTGACCGTATTAAATTCACCGAAAGAAGGTTTCTTCGAGGTACAATGTTGCTTCGGAGAGCGCCAGATAGTAATAAAATCATACTTGGCGTAATTTCTAGGCGGCCGGGGAAAACGGAGGAGTGTTGGCATGAGGCGCGGGGGAATCATCGCAATTGCAGTTGTGGGGACGATCGCAACGCTGTTATTTGGAGGTGCGAGCGCAGTTTACGCGCAAGCCTGCGCCTCCGACGCCATCGACGTAAAGTTCAGAAACGAGCTGCCCTATACAGTCTGGCTCGGCGAGAACGGTCCGAAACGGATCGCGCCGATGGTCAACGGCAACATCGACTGGAAAATTGAATCGGGCGACTCCGTCGACCTTTGTCTGCCGAAAGCGGGCGCCGGCGGCTACGAGGCCTCAAACTTTTGGGCCCGCACCGAATGTCAGTTCGACACGTACTACCCGACCAGCTGCAACGTAGCGTCGGATTGCAGCAGCAACGAGGACTGTTTCGGCGGGCGATGCGTCCCCGATTGCAGCGCTACTCCGACCGACGCGTACTGCGCGCAACAATTTACGGGCAGTCCATCGACTGCGACCTGTTTGCAAAATAAGTACTGCGTCGTCGAAGGGATTTGCGCGACCGGAGACTGCAACGGGCAGTACTCGTGTATCTCCAACAACGCCGGGGTGGGTCCCTCGGGGCCGACTTCTCTGTTCGAGCCGACCGTCCAATCCAAACAATCCGCGCCGGGCAACCTGACCTACTATGACGTCAGCCTCGCCTCGGGATACAACGTGCCAATCAAGGTAGAGCCTTCGGTCACTCCCTCGGGAACCTGCCAGGCATCCAGATGCAACTCCGACCTGCTCGCTTCCTGTACCTCGGCGTTGCAGATTACCACGCCTCCGACTGCGACCGCCGGACCAATCCCGTGCGACGGACTCTATTGTCAAAGCGGCGCCTGCGTGAACAACACATGCGTGATCGGATGCAATGATCCCGGCGACCAGTGCACCAGCATCGACCCCCAATGCATGGACACGAACAAAGACGGAACGCTCGCATGCTGCACCCCGGTTCCGAGCGGATCCGGCTGGACCGCTGACGGCGCTGACTACGTGGATATGTATTTGGCGAAGAACTATTCGGGAGCGATCGACTCCGCGAATCTAAGCCAGGTAATGATCTCGTCCAACGGAGGTACGCCCGTCTGTTGGGGCCCCTTGGATTGTGCACCGACGCAAAAGTGCGAAATTGGTGTGGTGTCAGGATTCCCCTCCGATGTCGGAATCTGCAACGTGAAAGGAAGTTGCAAAGCCAAAGACGTCGGCCAGCCCTGCGGACAATATGTCGGCAATGATGGTGGGCAGGCCTACGGCTACACGTGTGTGAAGACCACCTCGACGGATGTACCGTACGCATGCGTCCCGCCGGTCGCCAACAACAGCGTCCCACCCGCCACTAACGGGAACATCGGTCTCGGAACCTTCGCCAGCCCGTTCTACTCGGGAGAGGCAGGCTTGCTGAATCCGGAATGGCAGGCAGCCGCAACGGTAGCTGGCGGCGGCACGCCCTTTTACGAAACTATCTCGACCGCCTGCCCGAATCAGTACCCGTTTCAATACGACGACAACTCGGGCGGATTCAATTGCGCGCAGAGCGTCAACTTCACAGTAACCTTCGGCGGCATATCGGGTAGTCCAACGGCGACGCCTACGTCAACCGCTACGTCCGCAACACCGACGCCGACCGCGACCGCTACTTCGTCGGCATCCGCAACTCCAACAGCTACCTCAACCGCCGCCACATCAACGCCGACCGCGACTCCTACAGCGAGCGGCACTATCACAGCGACCGCGACCTCGACCGCAACGCCAAGCGCGACGCCGACGATGACACCGAGCCCGACCGGGACGGCGACACCGAGATGCGCGCCGAGCTTCCTTTATCTGACGACCAATCCCGCGGGCACGCTCGCCTTTGGTGACGTCGCGGCAGGACATCCGCACACCGTGCCTCTCATGGTCACGAATGGTGAGCCGGTTGGGTCGCTCGCTCTCTCGACCAAGATTACCGGCGTCGATGCCAAAGACTTTTCGGTGGCTGGCGGAAGCTGCACGAACATCACCAAGTTGAAAGCCGGTGCAACCTGCACCTATCAGGTTACGCTCAAGGGAAAGAAAAAGTTCCTTGGTGCGGTGAACGCCAACCTCGAGATAACTGGAATGCTTAAGCCAGGAGTGTGTCCGAAGGGCGACGTTCAAAACGTTGGCGTGACGCTGGCAGGTTTTGTCGCTTCAGCCGACGTGCGAACGCCGGACTCTCGATGATGGCCTAAATCGATCGACACGGACCTGACCTACAGGCAGACTCCTGCACCAGTCGAAACCGGTGCGGGAGCTCCATCATTCGGACGGTAGCGCCCATTTTGCCTCGTATATCGAGTCGAAAAGCGATATCCATCGAGCGCTTGAACATTGCCTCGCTGTGCAAGCCGCCGCTTGGCTGGGGAGATTGCTCAATCTTGTCGCCGCTTCCTACAATGCTCAGTAGGTCCGTTGCCGCCTGCGCGAGGTTTCCGATGTTTTGCGGTCGCATCAGTCGCTTCTTTCGGATACTGACTACTTGTAGAGATTCATGACTGCCAGACGCGCATTGACGAGATTCTTCGGTGCAACGGCGCTTACCGCATGCGCTCTCGTCATGGGACAGTCCACCTACACGGGTCAGGTCGCGCTGAGAGGAAATCATCCCGCCGAGGCCGCCGCTCTTGCCGGTGGATTGCGCGCGGATCCCGCGATGCCGCTCGAACTTACGATGGTGTTGGGTCTTCGCAACCAGGCTGCGCTCGAGCAGCTACTCTCCGATCAGCAAGATCCGGCGTCGCGACACTACCGCCGGTGGCTCACGCCTAAGGAATTCGCCGACCGCTTCGGACCGACTGACAAGCAGATAAGCCAGGTCAAGGAGTGGCTGAAAGGCGAGGGCTTCGCGGTCACCTCAGTCAATCGCATCGCGCGCACGATTCGAGCCAGTGGCGACGCCGCGACGGCGGAGCGGGCTTTCTCGACGACGCTTCTGTCCGAAGGCGCGTCATTTGCCAACACGACGGACCCGGCCATTCCCGCGCAGTTCGACGGCCTGATCATTTCGATAATGGGACTCGACAATATGCACGCCGCGGTACCCGCGGGATTGCATCGAATCACGCCGCCATCGCCGCACTCGAGCATGCAGCGCAAGACCGAGACTCTCGCGCTGGTCGACGCTACCGCGAGCAACCCCGAGAGCAATGCGGAGATGCCGGGTGCCAGCGAAGGCGGTTCGGTTGCCTTCGGACCAAAGGATGTCGAGACGTTTTACGACGAGATGCCGCTTATCAATGGCGGCGATACCGGCTCGCCCGCGCCGGATTGCGTCGCGCTCGACGAGGACTCTGACTATCTTCCCTCGGCGGTGACGCTGTATGACAGCACGTTCGGACTCACGCCCGGGCCTGTAACCAACGTATATCCCGAGGGCAGTTCGCCGGGCATCAGCGGCGATGAGGTCGAGACGTTGCTCGACATCGATTACGCGCAAGCAGCGGCGCCCGGCACACCGATTCATCCGTACATCAGCGGCGATCTTTACGATTCGATTTCGCAAAGCGTGACCGACGGCACCTGCGGCGCGATCAGCATCAGCTTCATTTTCTGCGGCGAGTCGTCGAGCTTCTACACCGGTCTCGATACGCTGTTTCAAGAGGCTGCGACCCAGGGACAGTCGGTCTTCATCGCCTCGGGCGATTGGGGTGCGGCCGGCCTGCAATACTCCGGCGGCGCCTGCGTCACCGGCACGGTCAAGAACGCGAGCGAGATCGCGGCCAGTCCGCACGTCACCGCGGTCGGCGGCACGACTTTCAATCCGCAGTTCAATTCGTCGGGCAACGACATCAGCGAGGTTGAAGTCGGTTCGGGCGGAGTCGAGAGTGCATGGAATGCCAGCGGCGGCGGCGCCAGCGCAATCTTCCCGAAACCCACCTGGCAGACCGGACTCGGAGTGCCGGCCGACGGCGCGCGCGACATCCCGGACGTCGCGATGATCGCATGGGCGCCATACGTATTCATCGGCGCCGATGACAACGGTACCGCGATAATCCAGTGCTGCTGGGGCGGCACCAGTCTCGCCACTCCGCTGTGGGCCGGCTATTCACGGATCCTCGGGGTGGCGTCGGACAACCCTCGCCTCGGTCTTCTCAACGTGGCGATTTACAAAATCGCCAACGCAGGCCTGGCTGTCAGCGGCATCGAAGACGTGGTCAGCGGCAACAATACTTACAACGGCGTGACCGGCTACACGGCAGGACCCGGTTACGATCAGGTCACGGGATGGGGCAGCGTGGACATGACGCAATTCGCCAACGCATTCACGGGTGGTCCGCAACCGACGGCAACCGCGAGCAGTTCGCCGACACCGAGCGCCACTGCGACGCGAACTGCGACTGCCACATCGACGCTGACGCCAACCGCCACCGCAAGCGCAACCACGAGAGGGACAGTGACGGCAACTCCAACGTCCACGGGCACCGCAACCGCAATCAGAACAGCGACCGCGACGGCGACGTCGACCGCGACGGCGACGCCGACCGCGACGACAATGCAAACCGCACAACCGTCGCCGACCGCGACTGGTAGCGCGGCAACAGCGACCGCGACCTCAACTCCAACTACGGCCGCGACATCGACAGCCACTCACACCCCGACGGCAACGGCGAGCTCGACAGTAACTTCAACTCCGACCCGCACGGCCACGGCCACTGCGACGCCAACTTCGCCACCAACCTTAACGCCGACCGCGACCGCGACCTCGACGGCAACTCAAACCGCGACTGCGACGGCATCAGAGACTCCGAGCGCAACTCCCACTCAGACTCCGGTTCCTCCAGCGCTCACGGTCGCGCCCACCAAGCTGAAGTTCGGAAAGGTCGCCATCGGTGCGACGAGTAGTGTTCAGATGGTCACGCTGTCGAACAAAAGCGGGTCCAAGGCTGCGCCGATCACTCTCAATGAATGGAATCCCACGGGGGACTTCTCTGTCTCGCAGGGAGTTACAACTTGCGCACCGGGCACGACCCTGCGTCCCGGACAGAAATGCAAAATTGGGCTGACCTTCAAGCCTACCCTGGCCGGCGCGCGGTCAGGGACGCTGACGATTGAGGACAACGCGCACAACAATCAGCAAGTGATTCAGCTCAAAGGGACCGGCAAGTAGCGCGCGCCAATCGGCGCCTTTAGTTCCTCAGCCAGTCCACGATTTTCTGGTGGATGCCAACCGGGTCGGCCGCCTGAAATGCGTGGCCCGCGCCGGGAATAATGTACAACTCGGCCTGCGGAATCTTGCTGTTGATCAGCCGCGCGTTCTCCGGCAGCACCAGTACGTCCTTGTCGCCGTGCACGATCAGCACCGGGCATTTGATTTGCCCCAGCCGATCGTACGCGTTGAACGTCTGGATTCCCGCCATCGCGCGATCCGCGGTCTCCGGCGGCGTGGGCGGCAGCATCTTCGCTCCCGCGACCATCATCTGTTTGATCTCGGGATGATCGGCGACGAACTCCGGCGGCATGATTGCCGGCAGCAGGAGATCGAAGCCCTTCTCCGGATCGGTCGCCATGATTTTGTTCGCCGTCATTAACCGCTCGAGGATTTCCGGCGCAGCCATCTTCGCGGTCGTGCCGCCCGCCATCGTGCATCCGAGCACGACCTTGCTGACCTGCTCTGGATGCCGCAGCGTCAGCTCCTGTGCGATCATGCCGCCCATCGACACGCCGAACACTTTTGCTTTTGCGATTCCCAGCGCCTTTAACAGGTTGCTCGCGTCATCGGCCATGCCCTCGACGGTATAGATACCGTCGGGCTTGTCACTGAGTCCGGTGCCGCGATTGTCAAAGTAGATGCTCTTGAAGCCGCTGAAGAACGGCAGCGACGGAATCCATCCCGCGCCCGACATCCCGAATCCCATGATTAGCAGCAGCGGCTCGCCGTCGCCGAAAGTGTCGTAGTTGATATTGATGTTCCCGGCTTTGACTACTGGCATCGCGGAAAGACCCTCCCGATTGAAATCGAAAAACAAAAACGGACGCGGCTCTTTATCGAGCTGCGTCCGCGATTGAGCGCAGTTCTAAATCTCTGTCAGACGAGCTTCAGGATGCTCTCGGGATGCTGCTCGTTGGGATCGACACCCGGTTCCATCGTGTAGATGACCGACTTGTCGACGACCAACTGGCCGTCGTCGCCGACATAGATCTTGAATCGATCCATCGGACGCGGCGCCGGCCCTTCGAAGTTCATTCCGCTGATGTAATAGCCGGAGCCGTGGCACGGACACTTGAATTTCTGCTCCGTCTTCAGCCATCGCGGGGTGCATCCGAGATGAGTGCACTTGGCGAAGATCGCGTAGAAGCCCGCCTTGGTGCGGATGATCCAGGTGCGGAAATCCTGCTTGTATTTTTCGCTGACTTCGCCGATCACGTAGTCGTCCGGGAAGCCGGCCTTGAACTTCGATGGCGGCAGGAAGAGTACGCGCGGGAACGCCGAGCGGACAGCGGCGAGCAGGCCAATCAGCGAGAACGCCCCGAACCCCGCCCATCCGAGCACGCCCAGAAAATCGCGTCGGCTCCACAGAGTGCCGAGCTCGGTCTTTTCCTTGTCGCGTTTCGCGCGTTCTTTTGCCTGCTCGTCCTCGCGCCACTTCTTGAGTTCGGCGGGATCAGTCGGAGCCTTCTCTTTGAGTGCAACAGCCATCTAAGTGACGGAACCTCCCAGCTTGAGACGAGCCGACATTAGCTCATCCACATCGGATTGGACGTAAACCATTAGCAAAAATTCTATCATCCACAGATGCGTAACATCCACGGGCACGAGTAGGCGTGTGCTGGCCCGGCCGAGTCAATGATGAGGGTTCACATTGGGACGCGAAGATTCAGTGAAGCGCCGGCTGACTGGTCGCAGGCGCCGAAGACGGCGCTACATAAGATGGCGGCAAAGTAGTCGTCGTGGTCGTCGTCGATTGGCGAATCACTGTCGTGTTGGTCTGGATCGGCGCGCGCGTGGGCGACCAATCCTGCGGCACGTTGGACGCGGTCGTATCGTCCATAGTGTTGTCGGGAATTATCGGAACCGGGGGCGGAGGTGACATGTCGCTGCCGCCCACCGGCCGGTAGACCGGCGCCACCGCGCTGTCATGTGACAGGTAGTGCAGCGGACGCGCCACCGCCCACTCCAGCGCGTACCCAATCGGATAGATGAGGTCGGCGAAGAGCGCGAGCGGCTGCGAATCCTCGTCGTGATATTCCTTGGGGTCTTGTTGATCGTTGTCGTTGTACTGAGCGTGCGAAATTGTCGGCAGTCCAACGAACAGCGCGGCGCAGAAAATAATTGCAACTAGGCGCATACGGCAACTTTGCGCGATCGGTCGCTGCCGTGTCAATACTTCGCGAATCGATCGCACGATATGGGGCGCCGACGCGGAAGCGTTCTTGCCTTGGCGGCCTTGCGCGCGCAATTCTAAGCGCGATGACCATATCAGCCATGCGCTCCGTCCGTGCATGCTTGCAAATTTTTATCGCCGCGGCACCCATCATTATATTCGCAGCTGGATCGAATGCTCACGCGGCGCCGCCGCCGGGCGAGATCGCTTTCGTCGGCACCGACTCCAACATCTACTATTGCGACACCAAGTGCGCTGAGCCCAAATGCATCACGTGCAAAGCGGCCGCGATTCACGTCCGCCGCGATGAAGCGGTCGTGCCGGTCGCGCTCGCCGACAATCCACCCGAAGCAGGCCCCGGCGCCGGCGGCACCGACTACGGATGGCCCACTTTCTCGCCCGACGGCAAGCGCATCGCCTATTCGGCCGAGACCCACAAGCAAACCGAGGACTCGTTCGCCGTGTGGGTTTACGATCTCGCGCGCAGCCAGGCCATGCTGATCTTCGAAAGCCGCTCCGAGCGCATCGTTTACCTGGTCTGGACGCCCGACGGGCAGCACCTTTCATTTCTGCTGGGCGAGCCGCACGGACTCAGCCTGGTGCTCGCCGAGGTCAAGGAATCCACGCCGGTCAGAATCGTGACGACCGGGATGCCGCTGTATTTCGATTGGGGCGCGAGTCCCGACGAGGTTGCGTTGCACACGCTCGCACTCGACTCGGATCGCACCGAGCAGGTCTCGCTGATGAGCCTGACGCCGACCAGCCAGAACGTCGTCAAGGTGCTGTCGACCGGACGCACGCCGTTCAAGACTCCCGCGTGGTCGCCCGACGGCAAGCATCTCGCCTACGTCGAGAACTACCACGCCGAATCGAATATCGTGGTCGCCGACGCCGACGCGAGTCATCCGCGCTCGGTCGTGAGTTTGCCGGTGGGCGAGACGAGTTTGATCTGGGCGCCCGACTCGGCGCATCTGGCTTACTCGACGGCAATCGATCCGCAAGATCCCACCTATCACGGCATCAAGCTGGTCGATATTGTCAGCGCGAATTCCAAGTGGCTGACCAAGGACGACGTCGCCGCATTTTTCTTCGCGCCCGATTCGCGCCATGTCGCGTTCATCGGCGTGCCAACCGACAAGCCGTACTACAGCTGGTCGGTGGTTGAGGTTAAGACCGGCGCCGAAAAAGCGCTGTGCAATTTTCTTGAGACGCCCGACGAAGCGACCGCATATCGCTACTTCGATCAGCTCGCCGTGTCGCACACGATCTGGTCGCCCGATTCGTCGTCATTCGTATACGCGGGCGTGCGCCTGGAAGGGTCGCCCGACAAGGCGCTCGGCTATGCGCCCGCGCCGTCGGCGTGGGTCGTCCCGATTGACGGCAGCCCGTCGCGCGCCGTCTCCAACGCAGTCCTCGCGTTTTTCTCGCCAGCGAAGTAGGGCGGCGCCCTTCGCCTAACAAACTTCTAGCAGGGGCGAAGTCCCGCATCTTGATTCTTTAACACTAGGTGGAGGGCTCAGCCCTGCCGAAGGAAGCGTTGAAACCCACCGCGGGTTTCACGTTCAATAAAGTGATTTCCCCTTCCCCTTGATTTTCCCTTCCCCCGCGCGCGCGTTACGCCTTGCGGCACACATAAATCGCCGCCGGCTTGCCCAGCACCGACACGCGGATAATCCTGCTGGGCGCAATCTTCCGCGTACGCTCGAGCTCGCGCATCAGCCGCCACTCCGACGTCAGCATTACCATGATGCCGCCGCTTTTGAGCACGCGCGCGAACTCCTTGAACCACAGCGGATAGAGCTTGCGATTCTCGCCGTGCGAGCCGTAGCGCAATCCCCACGGCAGGTTGGTGACGATTTTATCCACGCTCCCGTCGCCGAGCGGGAGCGCGCCCGCATCCCAGTTCTCGAGCTGAATCGGCTTGTAGCGCGCGCCGACGTTGACCCGCGCCGCCGCGAGCGCCGCGGCATCGCGATCGCTGCCGAGCAGCATCGCGTAGCGCCCCAGATGCGCCCGCTCGATCAGGATCGTGCCGGCGCCGCAGAAAGGATCGAGCACGACGTCGTCCTCGCGCGGTTCCGACAGCCATCCGAGCGCCGCCGCACTCGACGCGCGCAGCGACGCCGGGCGATGCGCCGTCTTGTACTCGCGATGCCGCATCGAGTCGTCGCTGAGCCGCACTGTCAGGAAGAACTCCGCGTCGATCATCGTCGCCCACAACTCGACGTCGGCGTCTTCCTCTTCGAGCCGCCAGGTGTGATCGCCACGCTCGAGAATCCCGCGCTCGACTGCGCGCTGAAAATCGACGCGCCGATATTCGTGCTCACCGGCCATCCTGGCGATCACGCGGAACTTGAGCCTCCGCCCCGCGCGCGTCCCCGGCGAGAGCTTGACCCGCGCGCTCAGCGCCGGCTCCATCAACGGGGCCTC
>Ga0209420_1000811_pt1 | contig 15586 bp, 11 predicted proteins | sample BlaSpr_A8_OM1_O1_FD_187972 | JGI IMG/M metagenome (GOLD analysis project Ga0209420, IMG submission 187972) | Forest soil microbial communities from Thunder Bay, Ontario, Canada - Black Spruce, Ontario site 2_A8_OM1_O1 (SPAdes) (version 2) | ecosystem: Environmental > Terrestrial > Soil > Boreal... | reverse complement strand
ACGATAGACGCACGGACGAAGTGATCGCCAAGATTTGTGCTACTGGTGAGGCGTTCTTCGGGGGCACCACTTGGCGAGGACGCCGCGCCATGCGCGTGAGCGTCTCGAACTGGAGAACGTCAGCGGACGATGTTCGGCGCGTGGTCCGCGCGGTGGAACGTGTGCTGCGCGACTGAAGGCGCCATCGATACTTTGCGCATCTGGCATTGAAGGTCGCACCTCCCTGAATAAGCTGCACGCTGCGCAAGAAAATCATTGCGTGTGCCGGGCAGACAGGGTAAAGACAAGCAAACACCTGGGCCAAACTGGATCGTTTTCCCAACAAGGGAGGCGTGGATGGCTGCCGGAGCAGGCGAAGTTTGCGTGCAGGGATTAACGCTGCGGTTCGCGCAGGCCGATGGCGACCCCATGGTGCATTGCAGCGGGCGGTTAACGTCAGAAAATGCCGGCCTACTGAAGAGCCACGTTCGCGAAATGATTCCGGGGAAAAAGGTGGTGATCTTGAATCTGAGCGAAGTCGCTTACATGGATAGCTCCGGGCTTGGAACGGTGGTGGGGTTGTATATCTCCGCCAAGACGCGTGGTTGCCACTTGCAGTTGGTGAATCTAAGCCCGCGCGTGCGCCAGATGTTGGGGCTATCCAATTTACTCTCCGCGTTTGAGGCTTGCGGCCAATATGGGGCGCGAATTCCCTAGGGTGGTAGCGTCCAAGATCCGCCTGAAGCCACACCCGCCAGACGAAGAACCAGCAACCTACAAGAAACGAAAATCTACTTCAAGTACGTTGCCAGCCAATCGAAGAAGAGCTTGTACCAAAGCTGGCTATTCTGCGGCTTCAGGATCCAGTGACCCTCGTCGGGAAAGATCACGAGCTTTGAGGGCACGCCTTCGCGCTGGAGCGCGGTAAAAAACTCGAGATCCTGGGTATAGGGAACGCGGAAATCCATCTCGCCGCCGATGACCAGCGTGGGCGTTTTGTATTTTGCAAAGTCCGCAGCGTACGTTGCGGGTGACCACTTGCGATAGCTTTCGGGATTCGTCCACGGGGTTCCGGCCATGTCGTGCTCTTCGAACCAAAGCTCTTCCGTGGCGCCGTACATGCTGGCTTTGTTGTACGGCCCGGCGTGGCTGATGAGCGCCTTGAAGCGTCCGGTGTGCCCGGCCATCCAATCGACCATATAGCCGCCATAAGAGCCACCGGCAGCGGCCATACGAGATCCATCCATAAAGGGGTATTTCGCGAGAGCGTAGTCAAGGCCCTTCATCAGGTCTTCGTAAACTTTGCCGCCCCAATCGTTGGCGATCTCATCGGTAAATTTCTGGCCGTAACCGGACGAACCGCGCGGATTGATTGCGATCACCACGTAACCCGGTGACGCAAACACTTCGGGATTCCAGCGATAGCTCCACGTGTCGTCCCAGGCATTTTCCGGGCCGCCATGAATTACCAGCAGCACCGGGTATTTTCGCGAGGCGTCAAACTGCGGCGGACGCACGAAGGCGCCTTCGACCTTTGTGCCGCCGGCCCCATCGAACCAGAACCATTCCGGCGCGGCAAGATCGAGCGGGGCCAGCCGCGCTTCATTCAAGCGCGAAAGCTGGCGCGCAACGCCGCCGGTGGGATCGACGGCATACACTTCGCCGGGGCTGACGAGGCTGCTGCGTTCGAATGCGAGCGTGTGCCCATCGGTGCTGAGCGAGAGGCTGGTGTTGAAAGTGTCCCCTACGAGCACCGCGGGCCGGGTGCCAACGGCGGCGGTAACGTCCAAGCTCCAGATCGGGGATTCGGCCGCGCTTTCGCCGTTGAAGTACACGTGGCGGCTGTCGGAAGCCCAGACGATAGCGTCCACGCTGCGATCGAAATTCTCGGTGAGATTCGTGCTCTTCGCAGCAGCGCGATCGTAGAGCATCAAGCGCCAACGGTCGCTTTCGTATTCGGGGGCAAGTTGCGCGTGATAGGCAATCCACTTCCCGTCAGGTGAATAGGTGGGGTGGCCATCGAAGCCGGGATTGGCGGTGATGCGCTTGGGCGCGGAGGATGCGTCAACGGGCACGAGAAAAAGATCGCCGTTGGTGCTGATGGCTTCCACCGGATCGGTGACGGCGACAAAGCAAAGCTCGTGGCTATCGGGCGAAAAGGCAACGTCCTGCACATCGCCGCGCTGCACGGGAGGCACGTCATAATTCGCGCCCGAAGTGAGATCGCGCGGCGTACCGCCTTCCGCCGCCACTACGAAAAGGTGGCTGCGGCGGCCATCACTCCACTGCGTCCAATGCCGATACAGGAGATGGTCGTAAATGCGCGCCTTAACTTTGCTTTTCGATTGTTCGTCGAGGCGCTGTTTATTGCAGGCGTCGTCCTTGCAATCGGGAAAGACGGAGGACGTGAAGGCAAAGGATTTGCCGTCGGGCGCCCAGCGGAATAGGTCTATATCGGTGGAAACGTGCGTGAGCTTCGTGGCTTCGCCGCCAGTGACGCGCATCATGTAAATCTGCGATTCGCCGTCGCGCGAAGAAAGAAACGCGAGCTCGTTGCCATCCGGGGACCAATGCGGACTGGAATCGTGTCCGCTACGCGTGAGTTGGCGGGACTCGCCGCCTTCCACCGGCACGACCCAGATATTCGAGGCATTGCGATTCGCTTCCATATCCGGCGTGGCCACGGTGAAGGCCACCCATTTGCCGTCGGGCGAAACTTCCGGCTCGCTCACGCGCTGCATCGAGATCAGGTCGTCAAAAGTGATGGGGCGCTTCGCCTGCGCATCCGCGGCTGGAACACATGCCAGAACAGCCCCAAGGACCATGGGAGCAAAATGGGAACGATTCATAGGAAACTCCTTGGATATAGCGACAATCTTCCGCGACACGATCGACACTACTCTCGCAGATACACGCTTGAGGCGAGCGGTCATGGCCACACAGTGTACCCGAACCAGCGCAATCACCAGCAGAATTGCACAGCAGGGCCGCGGCTGTCATTTACATCGCCAAGGCAGGACGTTGTAGCGCAGGTCCTTGGAAACTGCGGTCTTTGCGCCGCGAATTTCTAGCTGCAATTCTGCAGCTCCAATGGGTTCGCAAATGAAAATCCGCAGGTCCAAGGACCTGCGCTACAACCGCGGCTCCGGCGAGCCTACCAAGCCCGATGAATCAGATGCGCCTCGGTGTTGAACACCGTGGTCTTCAAATCGATCGTGTCGGGCGGTGCAAAGATCAGGTAGAGATATTTCAGCGTTTCGGCCAGGAAGAAGCTCTCCATGTCGTCTTCCTTTTCCTTCGTTTGGACGCTCCGCAACGCCGCATAACCCGCGTCGGTCTTGCAATATTTCACCAGCGCATCGAGAAAAGTATGCCCCATATCGAGGTATTCGGGATTATTGGTGAACTGATGGAGATAGTAGGCGGATTCAATGATTTCCGGCCGCAGCGGATAGCCAGGGGCGGTAATGGTCAAGTTGGAATAATCGATTTCCTCGGGCTCGATCCCGGCGATATTCCACATTCGAAACGATGAATCCTCGAGTTCCTGAGCGCGGCTGCGGTCGCCGCCGAGCGCGAGTGTACCCGCAAAGAAAGCATCCAAAGCGCCCCAGTGCGTCGCAATCTGTTTGCCCGTGTTCATATCCACAGTGCCATACCAGAGCCCAGTCGCAGTTTCGTCGGCGACGTAGGTATTCAGAGCCTTCAGGCTCGCGTCCCACATGCGCTTGCAATCCTTGTCGCCAAAAAGCAGCCAGCACTTCAGCAAATACTCGTAATAGGAATCGATACCGCCGCTGACGTTGCTGCTCGGGTTGATCCACGCACCCGTTTCGATGTTGATCTCCGAGCCGACGAGTCCGATTTTCGAACGGCGATTGTATAGCTCGACCATGGCGCGCTTGGCCTTGTCATAGTAAACGGGATTGTGCGTGATCTTGCTCAGCGTGCCGAATTCGATCAGCAGCGTGCCGACTTCGGCAGGATTCGTGTTGGGATCGCGCACGGCGCCGGTCTTGAGGTTCACAAACACGTAAGGCATGCCCGTCGGCGAATTGAATGCGGGCAGCAGACGATTGCCTAAATCCTGCGCGAGCGCCAACAGACGCTTATCGCCGGTCAGTTGATAGCTGCTGAGGAGGCCTCCCAGCAGACGAATCGTGATTTCGAAATTCTTCACGGAGATATCCTGGTCGAAGGAAAGTTTCGTGGCGATCAGCTCGCGATCTTCGTCGGCCTGCGTCTTCAGGCCCATCAGGATCATGGTATCCAGCGCGTCCACCGGAGTCATGTAGAGCGAAACGCCATACCAATCCTTGTAGCTTTTGCTTAGCGGCTTCAACTCGTCATGCCCCCATGCATATTGCTTGTAGGCGTTCCAGGCAAAGAGAAACTCGTCGCGCACGCGCGCGGCAGTCTCCGCATTCGCGGTGCGCGTTTGCGCGGCGGAATCGTCGGAAATTCCCTTCTGCGACGATGTGACGTAGGCCACTGAAGCGGTTCGTATGGCGGGCATCATCTGCGGGCTGTCAAGCGAATGGGATCCGGAATCGGCTGCCGCCGGATGAAGGGGCTGCGCTGAGGTTGCAAGCGCGGCAACCATCGCCAACAGTCCGAGACAGCGAACAATTTTCATCGATTCTCCTTACCCTCTGTCGACCGGCTCGCAGGAGCGAAGCGGAAATGGACAGCGGGATTGTACACATCCTTGCACGTGCGCGGTCACGGACAATAGAATGCCTGCTTGTGGCAGCGTCGCGGGAATTTTCACAGGGCATCGCTCCCCGGATCAATGAAGAAGAAGGTTGGATAAATGGGAGAAGCCGTAGCCATTCATCGACTGCATTTCGCCTTCACGATTACGTTCCACTACATTTTCCCCCAGTTGACGATGGGGCTGGCGCTCCTACTACTAATACTCAAAACTCTGGCCATTCACACCGGAAACGAAGAATACAACCGGGCCGTATGCTTTTGGGCGCGAGTCTTCGCCATTAACTTCGCGCTTGGAGTGGTGACTGGAATTCCGATGGAATTTCAGTTTGGCACGAATTGGGCTGGGTTTTCGCGCTCGGCTGGGGGCGTGATCGGCCAGACGCTCGGGATGGAGGGCGTCTTCTCGTTCTTTCTCGAATCGAGTTTCCTGGGTTTGATGTTGTTTGGCGAAAAGCGGCTGGGGCAAGCGTGGCATTGGGTTGCAACTTTTCTCGTGTGGCTTGGCTCGTGGCTTTCCGGATACCTGATCATCGCCACCGACGCGTGGATGCAGCACCCCGTGGCTTACTCGGTCACGCCGGACGGCAACTATTCGCTGGCCAGCTTCTGGGGATTGTTACTGAACCCCTGGGCGCTTTGGCAATACGCGCACAACATGCTGGGCGCTGTGCAAACCGGCTGTTTTGTGATGGCGGCGGTCGGCGCGTTTTATCTGCTTTCGCAGAAATTCGAAACCGGCGGCCGCGTCTTTTTGCGCATTGCGGTGATTGTAGGAGTTTTCGCGGCCGTGTGTCAGCTCTTCCCCACCGGCGATGAGCAAGGTGTTTTCATTGCGCACGATCAGCAACCCACGCTCGCGGCCATGGAAGGGTTGTTCAAAACTTCGAATGGCGCGCCGCTCGCTATCCTCGGGCAACCCGACGTAGAAAATCGCAAACTCGATAATCCGCTGATTATTCCCAACGCGCTGAGCTTCCTTACCTATCGCGCGTGGAAGGCGCAGGTTCGCGGACTTGATTCATTTCCGGAGAGCGAATGGCCGGACCGGATCCCGCTGCTTTATTACAGCTATCACGTGATGGTGGGTCTGGGCACGCTCTTTATCGCCATCATGGTGATCGCCGCGTTTTTGTTGTGGCGGCGCAGACTTTACAGCGCGCGCTGGATGCTGTGGATTCTGCTGCTCGCGTTTCCCTTTCCCTACATTGCCAACACGGCCGGCTGGATCACCGCCGAAGTGGGAAGGCAGCCCTATCTTATTTATGGTCTCATGCGTACGCCCGCAGGCATTTCGCCGCGAGTTTCGGCGGGGAACGTTTGGTTCACCTTGATCGGATTTTTGGGGATGTACATGGTGCTGGGGATTTTATTTTTGTTTCTCGTCTACCGCGAGATCGAGCGTGGACCCGAAGGCCCCATCGCCCTGGTGCCACACGCGGGCGGAATGTAGCCCGAGGAGAACTGAGGATTCGGCATGGCGACGCTTTGGTTTTGCCTCGTTGCGATGATGCTTGCCATTTACGTGCTGCTCGATGGCTTCGATCTAGGCGCCGGAATCGTCCACTTGGGCGTGGCGCGCACCGATCAGGAGCGGCGCGCGGTGATCGGCACGATCGGGCCCGTGTGGGACGGCAACGAAGTCTGGCTGATCACCGGCGGAGGCACTCTCTTTTTTGCCTTTCCGTTGCTGTACGCCTCGAGCTTTAGTGGATTCTATTTGCCGCTCACAATGGTGCTATGGCTCCTGATCCTGCGCGGTATTTCCATCGAATTCCGCAGTCATGTGAAAGGCCCGCTGTGGTCGCCCTTCTGGGACTTTATCTTTTGCCTGTCGAGCGCTTTGCTCGCCATTTTTTATGGCGCGGCCCTCGGCAACGTGGTGCGGGGAGTGCCGCTGGACTCAAGCGGGTATTTTTTTGAAGCCTTGTGGACCAACTTCCGCTTCGGCAGCGACGCCGGCATCCTCGATTGGTACACGATTCTTGTCGGGCTTGCCGCTTATTTTGCGCTGACGGAGCACGGCGCGTTGTGGGTGGCTTACAAAACCGATGGCGGGATCCGGCGACGTGCACAACGCATCGCGCGGATGGGCTGGTGGGTCCTGACGCCGCTGACGGTGGTGGTGACGCTGGTTACGTTCCGCGTGCAGCCCATGGTGCTCGAGCACATGCTGGCACGGCCATGGGGCCTTATTTTCCCAGCGCTGGCAATTTTGGGCCTGATCGGCATTTTTGCGTTTCTGCGTGGCGAAACCACGCCGGAACGCGAGCAGAAGGCTTTCGTTTGTTCCTGCGCCTATTTGCTGGGAATGCTCACGAGTGTGGCGTTTGGACTTTACCCCTACGTGCTGCCGGCGCGCGGCGGATCGGAATTCTCCCTCTCCATCTACAACACGCGCACTGCGGACCGCGCAATGCAGATCGGCCTGGCTTGGTGGATCGTTGGCATGATTTTGGCGACGAGCTACTTCGTGTTTCTCTACCGGCGCTTTGCGGGTAAGGTTGTGGCCGGAGGCGAATCCAGCGAGGGTCACGGCTACTAATTCCGCAGATGGCGCGGATCTCCTGCGTTGCCGCACGGATTTGTTAGAATTCAAGCGCTGGAAAATCATGCCTGAATTCTCAGTCCGAAGGTCCGGGGGTTCGCCCGCTGTGGCATTCCTGCTCTCTAGTTGTCTCCTTGTCGCCGTGAGTGCGTTTGGAGGCACGCGGCAAGCGGTGGTAACGGCGCCAGCACCGGCTGCTGCAGTCCTCCAGGCCGACGATATCACCGTTTACACGCTCGTCTTCCAAACCTTCGTCCTGCAGGGCAAGCGATTACCCGTCTTGCTCGCCGACCACACTTCGATTGGAGTTCCGCCGGGGATGCTGGTGCTGACACCCCTGCAAGATCCGAAGTCAGGACAATTTCTCGCAAAGATTTCGGCCGAAGCGCGGCTGGACTATCGCGAGAAGAATAAGCTTCCGGTGGCGCTGTCCTCCCCTTGCTCGTTTGCTGCCGAATGCACCGCGATGGATGTGGTCCGGCTCACCGGCATGGTGATGCCGAAGGAAAAGAATGACAAGGGCTGGGATAAGTTCTTCGAACGCTATCCAGGAGCGCCAGGAATTTTTGTGATTTCGCGCCCCGGGTTCAATGTGGATCACACGGAAGCAATTCTCTACGTTGGCAAATCGTGCGGCACGCTCTGCGGGGAGGGAACCTATTTCTGGCTCACGAAACACGATGGCGTGTGGATGATCCAGGGTCACACATCGGTCTGGATCGCGTAGGCGTCTTAGATCGAAAGGCCGAACTTCCAATCGGACAAAATTTCGTGGGCTGCGTTGTATCCGGGCGCGCCCATCACTCCGCCGCCGGGATGCGTCCCAGAGCCGCATAGATAGAGCGAACGCACCGGTGTGCGATAGCGCGCCCAACCTGGCACGGGACGCAGAAAAAAGAGCTGTCCCAGGCTCATCTCCCCGTGGAAGATATTTCCCCCGGTTAGGCCGTAGATTTCCTCAAGGTCGAGCGGCGAAAGCACTTGTCGCGCCGAAATCAGATTCTTAAAACCCGGCGCGTAAACTTCAATCAAGTCCATCACGCGATCCGCATATACATCTTTGAGCGTGCGCCAATCCGCGTCGCGCAAATCATACGGTGCATATTGCAAGAAGATTCCCATGATGTGTTTGCCGGGCGGCGCAATTGAATCGTCGTACGTGGTGGGTATGGTCATCTCGATCAATGGAAAATCAGAGGGACGGCCATATTTCGCGTCGTCCCAGGCACGTTCCACGTAGTCCATGTCAGGGCAAATATGCATCGTGGTCTTGTGATGCGGCTGCAGCGTTGAACCAGGAAGGGCTGTGAAATTCGGCAATCCATCGAGCGCCAGATTGATCTTCATGGAGCAGCCCTTCATGGCAATCCCGCGCACACCGGAGACAAATTCCGGCGGCAGATTCTTCTCCCCTACGAACCCCAGGAATGTGCGCTTCGGATCGGCGCAGGAAACTACGGTGCGCGCATAGATTTCCTCGCCGCTTTCGAGTAGGACGCCTATGGCGCGAGGCCCCGCAGCGCCCTGCGTGAGCAATATTTCCTTCACCGCGGAATTGGCTCGTATTTCCGCCCCTGACGCGCGAGCCGCGCTAGCAATGGCGCTCGAAACCGCGCCCATTCCACCGCGCACAAAACCCCAGAGGCCGCGATTGCCGTCCACCTTTCCCATCACGTGATGCATCAAGACGTAGGCCGTGCCGGGAGACCTCGGACCGCCGTTTGTGCCAATCACTCCGTCGGTTGCAAGCGTCACCTTCAATTCTTCGGACTCAAACCACGGATCGAGGAACTCGGCCACGCTTTGCGTAAAGATCTTCGCGTGCCCAATGCGTTCGGCGTCCGGCATCTGTAGCATTTCCCAGCCGAGGCGTCCCAGGCTCGCGAAGTCGCTCCAACTCGTATTGGCCATGTTAGGAGGCGTACGCAACAGCATGCGCTCCGCGAACTGCGCGAGCGTCTCGATGTAATCTTCGTAGCTGGGATAGGTCGCTGCATCGCGTGTCGAAAACTTAGCAATTTCCTCACAGGTGCGGCGTCGGTCCTGCCACATCGTTAGGTGGCGGCCATCGGGAAAGGGCGTAAAAAAGGCCGGATCTTTCGCGTAAACGTAATAGCCGTGGTGAGGTAGATCAAGATCGCGGATGATGCGCTCCTGCATCAGCGAGCACAGATATGCCGCTGTAGAGACTTTATAGCCGGGAAAAATTTCTTCTGTGACGCACGCGCCGCCGAGCACTTCGCGACGCTCGAGCACGAGGACCTTCAGTCCCCCACGCGCAAGATAGGCCGCCGCGACGAGCCCGTTGTGGCCCGCTCCGATAATCACCACATCCCATGTGCGTGTTTCTGGCATTCGAATGCGCGCGAAGCAGCGCCACTGCAAATTGCTCGAGCGAAGCCCGCGAGCGTATCTTAGGCGGCGCGAGTGCGCAACAGCGAATGTGTTTCACAAGTACATCAGAGAACATTTCGAATGCCCGCCTTGTAACGTTCACATCGCGCGGAGGTTAGCGGTTGTTTCACGTGGAACAATGCGTCCCATGATTTTCTCGTGCCGGCCTGATTCGCGTCGCATACTCATGTAATGGAGTCCGGTGCACCGGAGTAAATCCACAGGAAGGAACGCCACATGGGCGCATTCTGGCAAGACATCAAGTTTGGCCTGCGCATGCTCGCGAAGAATCCCGGCTTTACGGCAACAGCCATCGTAACGTTGGCGTTGGCCATCGGGGCTAACACCGCGCTTTTCAGTGTTGTGGACGCGGTGTTGTTTCGCGCGCTGCCCGTGCACCATCCCGCCGAACTGGTTCGCATCGGTGAAAGCGTCACCGGCGAATTGCCCGCCAGCCAATCGATTTCCTGGCCGCTCTATGAAGAGTATCGCGATCACTCGGACGATATTTTCTCGGGTGTGGCGGCCTACTCCGATCACCTGCACGTCACACTCGCTCAAAACGCGGGCGTGGGCGCGCCCGCAACCGCCGCGGTCGTCACTGGAAATTATTTTTTACTGCTCGGCGTGCACCCATGCCGGGGACGCTTGATTTCCGACGACGACGATCGCTCCGACGCCGGCCAGGTCGTGGTGCTGAGCTATCGCTACTGGCAGCAGGCGTTTGGCGCGAGCAATGCGGTGCTCGGCGCGACGCTCCGCGTCAACGGCTTCCCTTACACCGTCATCGGCGTGGCGCCACGCGATTTCTATGGCGTGGGCCTGAACTCTATTCCTGACGTCTGGCTGCCTATGGCCTCCGCGACGCGCGCGGAACCGGTCTATCGCGGCCAGATGGAGATGCCCGAAAATCCATTCTTCGGTGCGGTTGGGCGCATGAAACCCGGCGTCACGATGCAACAAGCGCAGGAGCGGTTATCGGCCGTTGCGGCGCACATGGGCGCGGGCCAGGCGCAAAAGATGTCGCATTCCTACGCCGGTAACACGGAAACAACTACCTGGGTAAAACCCTTTCCGCTGCTGACGCATGCTTCGGACCAAGCCGGCACAAGTTGGTCGCGCATCGCGTGGCTTTTGCTCGGCGTATGCGCGTTGGTATTGCTAATTGGCGCTACGGATTTGGCGTCGCTTTTGCTGGCGCGGGCGGAGCGGCGCCAACAGGAGACGGCGATTCGCGTGGCGCTTGGGGCTTCGCGCGGTCAAATTCTGCGCGCGTTACTGGTGGAAACTTTGCTGCTTGCGGGAATGGGCGCGGCCGCCGGACTCGTCGTCGCGGCATGGTGCGTAAAGCTCGTTGAAGCGGCTGGGTCCGCACAAACCGGCCTGCCGGTGGCGACCGCGACCTCAATTCTCGATCCGCGAGTGTTAGCGTTTACGGCGGGCTTCGCGGTTTTCGCAGGCGTGATCTTCAGCCTCGCTCCGGCGTGGCACGTCACGCGGCGTGACGCGCTGCCCGCGCTCAAGAGTGATCGTCGCACCTCGGCGAGCGGGCGACCTTTACTGCGCGGCGTCCTGATCGTGTTTCAGATTGCCGCGAGCGCGCTGCTTCTTACGGGCACGGGACTTTTACTACGCACTTTGCGCGCGGCTGCAAGTCAGAATCCCGGCTTTGACGCGAATCACGTCCTCGCTGCGGCTATGAGTCTCGCGAAGCAGGGTTATTCGCCGGCGGAAGCGAAGGCAGCGCTGCAACCGCTACTCGATTCGATATCTGCCGCGCCGGGCGTCGAATCCGCTGCGATCGAATCCGGAGCCACCACGCAGAGCAGCAGCCCGCGGCACGATTGGCTTGCGCTTTGGCGCGTGACTCCAAGCTATTTCGAAGCGCTCGGGGTCGCGATCGAGCGTGGCCGCATGTTCACGGAATTCCCAAGCGAGCGCGGTCCGTACGAAGGAGTGGTAAATGCACGTCTCGCTCGCGAACACTGGCCCGGCGAAGACCCCATCGGCAAAGTGATCGGCCCACTGACGCCGCTGGGCGCTCAGATTCGAGTCGTGGGCCTGGTGCCTAATATTCGCACGTTTTCACTCGCTGAGGAGGCACCGCCAACGCTTTACGTCTCACTCTCGCAGTTCTACTCTGCGTATCCCTGGCAGCCGGGCATCACGCTGCTCACGCGTACCGCTGGCGCACCCCAGGGCGCCTTGCCAGCCCTGGTCGCCGCAGTCTCTCGTGTGAACAAAGACCTGGTGCTGCTCCGTCCCTCCAGCAAAGCCGCGCAGCTTTCGGGCAGCTTCGACCTGCAGCGCTTTCTTGCCGTGCTGTTGGCAGCGTTTGCGCTGCTCGCCGTCTTGCTGGCTGCGACGGGACTCTACGGACTGATCTCGTATTCGACCGCGGCGCGCACGCGCGAGATTGGCGTGCGCATGGCGCTTGGCGCCACTCGAAGTGATGTCTTGCGCCTGGTGTTGCGCGGCGGCTTTTCTCTCGCGCTCGCGGGCGTGGTAGTGGGATTGGCCGGCGCTCTTGCGCTCACGCAGGTCGTTGAGCGGCTGCTCTATGGCGTCCGCCCGAATGACCCCATAACGTTCGCAAGCGTGGCGTTTATACTACTGGTGGTCACGCTCGCCGCTTGTTACGTTCCGGCTCGGCGCGCGTCACGCATGAATCCGATGATTGCGCTGCGCAGCGAGTAGCTACGCCGCTGCGACGTTCTGCAGGAAACTGGTGCCGTGCGGGATGGCCGCGCTGAAATTGTCGGCGATAGTTTGGCCCATGTCCGCGAGTGTAAGACGCACACCGAGATCGCTTCCCTTTTGGCCGGCCAGGCTATACGTCAGGATCGGCACATATTCTCGAGAATGATCGGTGGTCGGCCACCGCGGATCGGGATCGCAGCCGTGGTCCGCTGTGATCATCAACAAATCCGTGAGCTGCATACGCTCCATTAACACGCCCAGGAGCGAATCAAATTCCTCGATCGACCGCGCAAAACCTTCTACGTCCTTACGATGGCCGTACAGCATGTCAAAATCGACGAGGTTGGCGAATATCAAACCTGCCGATTGTTTCTCCAGCGTCTCCGAAATTTTCTGCATGCCATCGGCATTGTTCCTGGTGGTGACGTATTTCTCCACACTGCGGCCATTGTAGATATCGTGAATCTTACCGATACCGAATACTGGCACGCGCCGCTCGGCGAGAACATCGAGCAGCATCGGACGGGGCGGCTCGACAGCATAATCGTGACGGCGTTCCGTGCGGCGAAATTCGCCGGCGTTGTTGCCCACAAAGGGCCGAGCGATCACGCGGCCCACGCGATGCGGTCCGTCGAGCATCTTGCGCGCGGTTTCGCACATGCGATATAGCTCGGGAACCGGAATCACGTCTTCGTGCGCGGCAATCTGGAAAACGCTATCTCCCGACGTGTAAATGATGGGGTAGCCCGTGCGCATGTGCTCTTCGCCGAGCTCCTTCAATATCTCCGTGCCCGACGCGGGCTTGTTGCCGATAGTCCTGCGTCCGATCGCTTTTTCGAATTGCGCCATCAACTCCTTCGGGAAACCTTGTTTGTAGACAGGAAACGCTTGATCGAGCCAGATTCCCGCCATTTCCCAGTGGCCTGTGGTGGTGTCCTTGCCGGGAGAATGCGTGACAGCTTTTCCGTAGCAGCCGAGCGGTTCGCCGCCGGGCGGCAAATCCTCCAGCGGTGCGATACAACCCAGGCCCAGTTGCTGAAGTTGCGGAGCGTTCAGCGGGCGCGACGACGCTATATGTCCCAGGGTATTGCGGCCGCTATCGCCGTACTCGGCTGCGTCTGGCAGGGCGCCGATGCCGACGCTATCCAGCACGATCCAGATGACTCGCGAGAATTTCTTCACGACCGTCTCCTTGTCAAGCCCGCAACTAATTTACCATGACGATGTTGAGCTGTTTCCGCCGGAGCGGGCCACGGCGTCATTCGATGATCGCTATTTCCATTTCCGAGAAGCCGCCGTCGTAAATGCGGAAGGCGCGGACTGGCTTCGGTGCGCCGAGCAAAGGAGACACGATAAAATACGCTGCGTCGGGATAATAGGCGAGCTTCAAGTCCGTCCCGGAAGGCGTATTGTCTCCGCGTGGGTGGGAATGATAGATGCCGGTGCACTCCAGCCCGGCGGCTCTCGTCTCGCGGAAGAGGGCGAAGAGCTCCGCGGACGCGATTTCGTAGGCAGTGGAACTGGCGAGAACGTTCCGCGCGGGAAAAATGTGGGTGATGCTCGCCGCTTTGCCAGCCAGAAGACCACAGCATTCCAGGCCAGGATTCGAGCGTGCGTGCTCCAGTATTTGCGTAAGGACGACACGGGAAACTCTAACGCTTGCGGGCACGCAGTAATTCTAGTGGATTTTGCTGGCGATGGCGTGGCGCGGCGCCTTGATCGCCGCGCCCTCTGACCCTTGCCGATGCGCCCTCAGGCCTTCTGTGCCTGGCGGCGCAGAAACGTGGGAACTTCCAGATCATCCGCCGGCGCTTCTTGAACGACCTCCGCCGGCTGTTGTGGAACGCGGGTTTGCGTGTGGTGCACGACGGCCGGAGCAGAAGCAGGCTCCTGCTTCGTGACGGACTGGGGCTCCGCTTCTCGGCCTGCTTTCCACGTTTTCGGAAGGAACGATGCCTTCTGTTCGATCGGTTTGCGCGCGATTTCGCGGAACCCCGCGGCAATTACGGTGATCTTCACGGATTCTTTCATCGCTTCGTCGAGCACCGCGCCAAAGATGATGTTGGCATTTTCATGCGCGGCCGCCTGGATGATGGAAGAAGCTTCGTGAATTTCGTGAAGCGAGAGGCTCGACGAGCCGGAGACGTTGATCAAAATCCCTTGCGCGCCCTGAATGGAATTATCTTCGAGCAGCGGGCTATTGATCGCGCGATTCGCGGCATCTACCGCACGATTCGCCCCGGAGGCGACCGCGGTGCCCATCACGGCATAGCCTTGACCCTGCATGATCGCGCGCACGTCGGCGAAGTCGCGATTGATAATGCCGGGTACCGTAATGATGTCGCTGATGCCCTGCACGGCCTGGCGCAGAATGTCGTCCGCGATGCGAAACGCCTCAAAGAAGCTGGTGCCGCGCTCGACGGTATCCATCAAGCGTTCGTTAGGAATCACGATCACCGTGTCCACGCAGCCGACAAGTTCCGCCAGCGCGTGTTCGGCTTGCAGCATCCGGCGCTTACCTTCGAACGCGAACGGCTTCGTGACGACGGCCACCGTGAGCGCCCCCAGTTCGGTAGCAAGCGAAGCCACCACGGGAGCTGAACCGCTGCCCGTGCCGCCGCCTAAGCCGGACGTGATGAAAATCATGTCCGAGCCTTCGAGCGCTTCGATAATCCGGTCCGTATCCTCGAGCGCGGCCTTCCGGCCAACCTCGGGATTCGCGCCGGCGCCCAGTCCCTTGGTGAGCTTGGCGCCCAGCTGCAACTTTGTCGGCGCCTGGCAAAGCTTCAGCGCCTGCATGTCCGTATTGGCGGCGATGAACTCGACGCCCTCGACTTTCGCGCGGATCATGCGGTTGACGGCATTGCAGCCTCCGCCGCCGACTCCCACCACTTTAATTTTTGCGCCCTGCTCCAGCTCTTCGCTGAAGGAAAGGCGGATTCCCGCATCCTTTGGAGCCATGTTCCCCCCTCGTACTGCCGCCAAATTTTCGCGTCCATCACGCCCGGCCGCCTGGGTTCCGCGCGTCATCATTCTTTCGATCCTGGCGCCGGTTACTGGCCGGCGAACATCGCCTTCAATCTTCCCACCAATGTTGCGGGGCGTTGCGCCGTCTGGCGGCGCGCTTTCGCCCCGTAGATCAGCAAACCAACGCTGGTGGCGTATTCCGGCTGGGAAAACTCTTCGGGTAGACCCGGTAGCCCTCGCAATGTGGCGACGCGCACGGGCAACGAAAAGGTCCGGTCTGCCAGT
>Ga0209420_1000810_pt1 | contig 15595 bp, 14 predicted proteins | sample BlaSpr_A8_OM1_O1_FD_187972 | JGI IMG/M metagenome (GOLD analysis project Ga0209420, IMG submission 187972) | Forest soil microbial communities from Thunder Bay, Ontario, Canada - Black Spruce, Ontario site 2_A8_OM1_O1 (SPAdes) (version 2) | ecosystem: Environmental > Terrestrial > Soil > Boreal... | reverse complement strand
ACGGCGACGGCACCGACGGGACCGATCCCTTCGCCGGCCTGACCCGCGACTCCGCCGGCAACCTCTACGGCACCGCGGTCGAAGGCGGTGCGCATGGCGGTGGCGTGGTCTTCGAGATCAAACCTTAGCCCATTTCCACACTCGATTTCCCTTGACCTCATCGCACAACCAGAAGATACTATCTATCAGGAATCGGCTCCTTGAAAATTGAATATCGTTCGGCTAACTCCTTCTGCAACAAGGTTTTGGCGCTTTGATCTGGCTGATTTCTGTCCCGACAGAAATGCATTGGCTGATTTTAAAGGGGTTACAGGAGGCCACTCCTAACTCCTTTGTCCGCAATATTTTGCGAGTAAGTTATTTAGAATCAATATTTTAGCCGTATCGACCCTCGATATAATCGGCGTAAGTTATTGATTCCAAGTATTTTAACGGATTCGATCCGTTATTTTTTCTTCCCTCGAATCTCCCGCCCTCCTTCCGAGGCTAGTCGGGCAGGTCGAGGCCCGACCCCAGCTATAAGAACCTGCGATAATGCGGGACATACCGAATCCATCTCCGCATGGACGCCACAACTCCAACTATCGAGAAGCAGCACACACTCTGGGCCTCGCTCGTGGAAGCCGTTCGCGGCTCGCATCAGGACTACACCACCGGCAGCCTGAACCGCGCCATTCTTCTGCTAGCAGTCCCGATGGTGCTGGAGATGGTGTTGGAGTCGCTGTTCGCCGTGGTCGATGTTTTCTGGGTAGGACGCCTTGGAGCAAATGCCGTCGCCACCGTCGGGCTCACGGAGTCGATGCTGAGCCTCATCTTCGCGGTCGCGATGGGATTGAGCTTGTCGACCACGGCGATGGTGGCGCGGCGCATTGGGGAGAAAGATCCTGAAGGCGCGGCAGTCGCGGGCGTGCAGGCGATCGCTCTTGGGCTGATGGTCTCGCTCGCGATCGGCCTGCCGTGCGGATTGTACGCGCCGAACCTGTTGCGGTTGATGGGCGCATCGCCGGAGATCGTCGCGACCGGCAGCGGCTATACCAGGATTTGCCTGGGCGGAAGTTTTGCCGTGCTCCTGCTCTTTCTCAACAACGCGATTTTTCGCGGCGCCGGCGACGCCGCGATTGCCATGCGCCTGCTCTGGGTTTCGAACATCATCAACCTAGTGCTCGATCCCTGCCTGATCTTTGGCTGGGGACCGTTCCCGCGCCTCGGCGTGACTGGCGCGGCTTTGGCTACGCTGATCGGGCGCAGCATCGGCGTGCTCTATCAGTTCTATCGCCTGATGCGCGGGACGGAGCGGCTGCGCATCCTCGCAAGTCAGGTTCGCTTGAACTGGAAAGTCCTCTGGCGGCTGATTCGAGTTTCGGTGACCGGCATCCTGCAATTCGCCATCGCACACACCAGTTGGATCGGCCTGGTGCGCATCGTCAGCATCTTCGGAGCCGCTGCGCTGGCTGGATACACCATTGCGATTCGCATCGTCATCTTCGTAATTTTACCGTCGTGGGGATTGAGCAACGCTGCGGCCACGCTGGTTGGGCAAAACCTCGGCGCGGGACATCCCGAGCGCGCTGAAAAAGCGGTGTGGCGCACCGGACTTTATAACGTGATTTTCCTGGGCTCAATCGGAGTGATCTTTATATTATTCTCCGAACCGATCGTGCGACTGTTCACGCACGATCCAGAAGTGGTGCCGCTGGGTGCGGCCTGCCTGCGCATCATCAGCTACGGCAACTTGGGGTACGCGTATTTCATGGTGATGATGCAGGCTTTCAACGGCGCGGGTGACACGATCACGCCGACCATCGTGAACTTTTTCGGCTTTTGGCTGCTCGAGATTCCGCTGGCCTACTGGCTGTCGATTCCGCTTAAGATGCATTCGAACGGAGCGTTCTTTTCTATTGCCATCGCCGAGAGTTCGATGGCCGTGGTCAGTGCGATTCTGTTCAAACGAGGGCGGTGGAAGAAACAAAAGATATGAATGCGTTTTTCTGATTTTATCGACTCTCTCCGCGATCTCTGCTGAATTTCCCTGCGTGCTCTGCGATACTGCTTCAAACTCTTAGCGCGGAGTTCGCGGAGAACGGCCGCGGAGTTCGCGGAGAAATCTGAATTATCGCGCCCGCGCCAGCACTAGCGTGATGTCGTCAGGCTGCTCGTTGTCGCCGATCCAGTCGTCGACTGCGGAGGTGACTGCCTGGCTGATCTGCACCAGCGGCGAGCTGCGATTGGTGCTCACTAATTCGATCAACCGTTCTTCGCCGAATTCGCCGAACTCGTTTTCCGGTTCGGTGACGCCGTCACTGTAGGCCAGGAAGATTTCTCCCGGATGCATTTCCACCGCGCCTTCGTCGTACGTCATGTTATCGAACAACCCGACCACTGTGCCGCCGGCTTCGAGTCGCCGCACCGCGCCGTCCCGCCCAATTAAGATGGGAGGCAAATGTCCACCATTGCTGTAAGTCAGCTTGTGAGATCGTCCGTCGTAGATTCCTAGAAAGAGCGTGGCGTACTTTTCCGGCGGAGTGCTTTCGTAGAGTTGATGATTGAGCAGGCCGAGCAAGGCTCCGGGAGAAATCTCGATGCCCTCGGGCCAAGCCGCCATGACCCGGCCCGCGCCCGCCACCGCGCCCACCGCAACCGGCTCGCGCATCTGCGGCAAACTCTCGACGCTGTAGGCGCGCACTGCCGAATGGATGGTGGCCATGAGCAGCGCCGCCGAGATTCCTTTTCCGCTGATATCGCCTACGGCTAGGATCAGCTTGTGCGAGCTGGCGGTGAGAAAGTCGTAATAGTCGCCGCTCACGGTGCGCGCCGGACGGCAGAAGCCGTGCACTTCGAGCGACTCCAGCTCCGAAACCTGCCGCGGAAAAAGTTGCGCCTGCACTTCCTGCGCGATGGCGAGTTCGCCTTCGAGGCGCTGCTTTTCTTTTTGCTCGAGGATCAGCTTTTCGATGGACTCGGTCATCGAGTTGAACGACAGGGAAAGTTGCGCGAGCTGGTCGGCGGATTTGACTGGAATCCGATGGCTGAAGTCGCCGCGATCTACGTTCTTCGTGGCGTCGTAGAGCTGCGCGACGGCTCCTGTCACGGTCCGAGTCATGCGCGTGCCGATAATCAGCGCAACGAATTCAATCACGGCAAAGAAGATGAGGATGGCCAGCAGTATGTATTCCACACCTTGAGCGATGGCTCCCAGCGAGGCAAACAGGTGGCTGTAGAGGACCGATGGTCGCGTGCGCACACTTACCAGCGCGCCGCCCATTTCCCTTTCGCCAGTCGCCCAGTCAACAACGACAAGAGGAGTGGCGAATGTAATCTCACGATCGGTCATGCCCGCCGGCGCGGCGAGCGAACCTACGGTATACGCCGGATGGAAATGCTGAGTAGTACCGTGCGGACTGGCGCTCGTCTTCTCCTGCTGCGAGCCGATTTCGCTTTTATCCTTCTCGTCGAAAAGACGGGTTTGAAAGCCCTGTCCTTTGCCGGCACTCTGGTTCTGATCTTTGGGCTGCGAAGGGTCGGCGGAGTAGAGCGTGATTTCTCCCAGGTTCGCGGCGATGTCCGCAACCAGATTCCTGTCGAGCGGTTCGCTGGTTACAACCGTGAGTTTCTCTCGTCCCAAATCAAACCATGAAGCCACGCGCAGGTACAACTCACCTTTGTCGTGAATAATCTCCCTGAAGGGCTGACCTTCACGAATGGCTTTTGCCAGCTCATTGTCCTGCTTGTTGATAAATTCAGGAAATGTTACGGGCGCGCCCTGTGCGGCCTTAAGCGGCAGCGCCGTCGTGTCGCGCCAGGCAGACAGCTGGCGTCTTCCCCAGGCGCGATCGCGCTTCCTCAACCCATCGAGGGATCCGGCAGATGGGCTCTCGCCCTTCTCGATGCGCGCTGCAAGTTCATTACCCACGGCCGCATTCGCTGCCTGCATGCTTCGCAACCGGGAGTCGATCTCAGACGTTACTACGAAGCTGGCAAACTGCCCGGCGAAGAGATAAATGGTAATAAGAGCCATCGCGATCAGCAGAACGGCGGGGATCACGCCGATGAAAACATAAGTGACGATGAGCCGGTTGCGCAGGCGCCACAGAAGTTTTCGCTTGAGCCAGCGGAAAGCAAGAATCGAGAACAACATGGCTGCGTCGAATAGGAGAAACTTGACCCATCCGCCGAGGCTGTCGCTGGCCTTGGGCGCGACTAGTTTCAACAGCATCGCCAGGACGAAGAGTCCGACTGCCAGGCCGAGCGAATAGCAGGCTCCGCGTGCAACCCATCCCTGCGGCCATAGACCGGCCGTGAGCATCCTTGCGCGCAGCTTCCAATAGAACTGCTTCATGATTTCGATTCGCTGGAACTAGATCTCCGGATACAGGTCGAAGAACGCTTCCAGGCTGGTGCGCAACTGCTTTTCGATTTCTTCCTTGCTGCCTTCGAGCACGTGCATGGTAACGTGCGCCTCGTGGCCGTTGGTGAGCTTCACCGGAGCCTGGCCCACTTCGGCCACATCTTCAGAGGGCAGCAGCCGCATGCCGTAAACCAGTGTCAGATTTGCCATGGTTGAATTCTAAACGAAACCAGTTGGAAATCAGTTCTCAGTTCTGAAACCAGTTCTCAGTTCTCAGTTCCCAGTTCTCAGATAGAACCGTGGGGTTGCTGAGAACTGAGAACTGAGAACTGAGAACTGGGTTATCATTCTGCCGTGCACTTAAAACTCATTCTGTTCCTGACAGTGTTGCTGTTAAGCACTTCTGCCTGGGCTCAGCAGGCTGCCGAGCCCAATTCCAACCAGCCGCAGGTGAAGGTTAATTTGCTGAATGTTTGCACGCCTTCGGCTGAGGAGCAGAAGGAAATCGCCTCGGCCTTGGCCCGTGTACCCAAGCAGCCGCTATTCGCCCCAGACTTCGAAATCTCGCACGGACTTTCCACGCTGACCGACGCGCCCAACTTTCTTCAGCCTGCGCTTCAACCGGGGCAGCACGCGCAAATGTCGGATGATCCGTCGGTCGCCCGCTACGTGCGCATTCGCCGCGAGTTCGCCGTGCAAGCCTTATTCGCCAGCGTGCAGTATTCATTCAGCAACGATGGGCAGAATATGGTCGAGACTCTGGTGCTGCATGTGCGCGAGCCCAAGGATTTGATTCAGGTCTCGATGGAAGACAGCGCTTCGGCGATCGGCAGCGCGGAAACCATGGTCGCAGCCAATACTCCTGCCAGCCGCGTACGGCTCGAACGTTTCGGAAAGTCATCGATCGCGCTGGCCCGCTGTTCGGGATCTGAAAATGGGCCTCCGCCGGATCAGAGCGCATACGAGCCATTGTTCCATAGCGCTTCTGAAGTGCTGGCCAACTATCGGTCGTTGCTCAGCGTGCGGCGAACTGTGCCGGCTGAGTTGGCGCAGATCCCAGGAGGGAAGGAACCTGCAAAACCAAAATCCGTTAAGCCTGGCGCTAAACCTGCCGACGAAAAGAAATGACGGTGAGACAAAATCTTTAACACGGAGGACACGGGGTTACACGGGGTAAGTCTTGGTTCTCCGGTGGCTGTGCATCTTAATTCTAAATTCGCAATCTAACGGCTAGTTCATCATGAGCGAAACTCGCAATGTCGTGATCATCGGTTCCGGCTGCGCCGGACACACCGCCGCGCTTTACACGGCGCGCGCCAATCTGAAACCTCTGGTGGTCGAAGGTCACGAGCCCGGCGGCCAACTCTCGCTGACCACGCTGGTGGAGAACTTCCCCGGCTTCCCTGAAGGAATCATGGGCCCGCAACTGGTCGAGAATATGCGCAAGCAGGCGGAACGCTTCGGCGCGGAATACCGCATGGCGCATCTCACCAGTGTGGACCTGAGCCAGCGCCCATTCCTGCTGCATCTGGGCGTACATCAGGTACACACGCAAGCGCTCATCATTGCCAGCGGAGCTTCCGCCCGATGGCTGGGCCTGCCTAACGAGCAGAAGCTTATAGGCCACGGCGTTTCTTCCTGCGCGACGTGCGATGGCTTTTTCTTTTCAGGAAAAGAAATCGTGGTCATCGGCGGCGGCGATTCGGCGATGGAAGAGGCCACGTTCCTGACTCGCTTTGCCAGCAAGGTCACGCTTATTCATCGCCGGGGCAGCTTTCGCGCTTCCAAGATCATGCTGGAACGGGCACAGAAAAATCCCAAGATCCATTTTCTGACGGACACCGTTGTCGAAGATGTCTACGATCACACCAAGCAGGAAGTTACGGGCCTGAAACTGCGAAACGTGAAGACCGGCGAAGTTTACGACTTCCCTACCAGCGCGCTTTTTCTCGGGATCGGGCACGTGCCCAATGCGAAGATATTCCATGGCCAGCTCGAGGAAGACGCCGACGGCTATTTAAAGACGCACAACTATGTTCATACTCGCGTCCACGGAGTCTACGCCTGCGGAGACGTGCAGGACCGGCGCTATCGCCAGGCGATTACGGCCGCCGGAAGCGGATGCATGGCTGCGATTGAGGTCGAGAAGTTTCTGGAAGAGCACGGTAGCTGAACCATCAGCAAGGTTGTGCCCAGACCGGCAATTGCCCCCGTTCAGATCGCCTGAACCCGTTACCGGGGTAATCTTCCGTCGATCATTACATTCCCCTTATTCTGAATCTGGACGATTGACCCCATGAAGAATCGTATCGCCGTTGCTTTCTTTGCTCTTGCGTCAATGCTGATGTTTGCCCCAGGCTCTGCTCCGGCCCAGGAAGCTTCCGCGGGTAGCCGCAAAGTTGTGGACAGAGTAGTTCCGCAATATCCCAGCGTCGCGCGCCGCATGAACATCCAAGGCGTCGTAAGGTTGGACGTGTTGGTTGCGCCCAACGGTACGGTCAAATCCGTCGAAGTAAAGGGCGGCCATCCCTTGCTCGCGCAATCCGCGCAGAACGCGCTACTCCTGTGGAAATGGGAGCCCGCTCCTCACGAAACCCACGAGACGATTGAACTGAAATTTAATCCTTAACGCCTGACTTGTCCTCCTGCCTGACCCACTTGGCGCCTCGGCGCTCTGTGATGTGCGCCTTGCTGCGACATGCCTCCGTTGTGATACAACGTTCTGTGCTCGTCCTCTTTATCTATGTCCGCCAATCCTTCCCGGCTGATGAACTTCCAGGTGCGGAATGCTAAGAACTTTTTTCGTCCGGCTGTCTGAAAACCCAACTTTGCGCAACTTTGCCGAGCGCTCATCGCTGGGCCGCCGGGTTTCCAGCCGCTTCGTTGCCGGAACTGAGATTGCCGATGCCGTCCGCGCCACTCAAGCCATTAACCGCGCCGGCATGAGCGTGACCATCGACAACCTCGGAGAAAATGTTACCAATCCTGACGAGGCTCGCGAGAGCGCGCAGCTTTATCATCAGATTCTTGAGGCCGTCGCCGCCAACCAACTTAACGCCAATATCAGCCTCAAGCTCACGCATATGGGGCTCGATGTGGATGAGAAGCTGGCTCGCGACATCGTCAGCGGACTGGTTGCGAAAGCCGCATCCATGAATCCGCCGGGATTTGTCCGCGTCGACATGGAAGGTTCGCCCTACACGCAGCGCACGCTCGATTTCGTGCACGAACTCCACCGCATGCCCGGCAACTCAAACTCAGTTGGCACGGTGATTCAGGCGTACCTCAAACGCTCCGAGAGCGATATTGAAAAACTGCTGGCGGAAAATATTCGGATTCGGCTGTGCAAAGGCGCTTACAAAGAACCTCCGGAGATCGCCTTCCCTGCCAAGTCCGACGTGGATGCCAACTACGTCAAGCTGATGAAGATCCTGATGAAGAGCGGCATCTATCACGGTCTGGCGACGCACGATGAGAACATCATTCATCAGGCCCAGGCCTTTGCGGCCAGCGAAAAGCTTTCCCGCGACTCGTTCGAATTCCAGATGCTGTACGGCATCCGCCGTGACTTACAGCGAAAGCTAGTGAAGGAAGGCTGGCGCCTGCGCATTTATATTCCGTTCGGCACGGAGTGGTATCCCTACTTCATGCGGCGGCTGGGCGAACGTCCGGCCAATGTTTTCTTCATCGCGCGGAATCTGTTGCGGGCGTGAGGGGCAGCGCGCCTTCAGCGCCCTATGCATCCATCCAACAACCGGAGCCTGCTAGCGGGTTCCGGCCGCCGCACGCGGCGGCGCGTCTTTCACGTATTTATCGAACCAGCGAAGCATCTCGTAAACCAGCTGCTCGTTCGATTCCATGGCCGTGTACCAGTGGGGCTCGTGCGGCAGCATCACAAGGCGCGTGATACCGCCGTTGCCTCGGATTGCTTCATAGAGCTTCTGACCTTGCAGCGGCGTGGTCCCGGGATTTGCGTCTTCGGCACCGTGCACGATGAGCAGCGGCGTCTTTAATTTGTCGGCGAAGAAAAACGGGGAAACTTTCAGATAGACATCCGATGCCTCCCAAACGGATCGCCGCTCGTTCTGGAAGCCGAAAGGCGTGAGGGTTTTATTATAGGAGCCGCTGGTGGCGACTCCGGCGCGGAACAAGTCGGAATGGGCAACCAGATTTGCGGTCATTAAAGCGCCGTGGCTGTGTCCGGTGACCCCGATGCGATCGGGGTCAGCAACGCCGAGCCGGACCGCTTCGTCGACCGCGGCCTTGGCATCGGCGACGAGCTGTTCCAGATAAGTGTCGTAGGCTTTTTTCGGATCACCGACGATGGGGAACGAAGCGTTGTCGATGATCGCATAGCCAGCGAGCAGCAACAGCCGATATTGCCGCAGCTGCGTAAAGGTTTCCTGAGAGCCTGAAACCTGGCCGGCTTTCGAAGCGTCGGCATAGTCGAGAGGATAGGCATAAAGGATGGTAGGAACGCGCGTGCCCTCTTTGTAACCCGGCGGCGTGTAGAGAGTGAACGACAGGTCCAGCCCGTCGGCGCGCTTGTATTTGACCAACTGCTTCTTGATCGCTCGCACTTCTGGCGTGGGGTCGGGAACGTGGGTGATCGCGACGCTGGTTGAGGCAACGACCGCTTCTCCGGCGGGCGCATTTTCTATGTGGGATTGTCCCAGCATTCGGGCAAAGGCATTGGGCGGGTCGGTTGGCGATTGATGCCAGGTAAGAAAAGTTTTCGTGTCCGGGCCGGTGAAGGAAAGAAACAGTTCGAAGCAAGCTTTATCGCTGCGAAACAGGCGTTCGGATTTCAGCGTTTTCAAATCGAGCCGGTCGAGGAACGGCCGGTCGCCGTCTGGCGAAGCGCCGAATCCTGCAAGGTAGATCGAATCACCCTCCTGGCGAATCACCGAGGCTCCGTTCACGAGCTGGCGATGCACTGGAATGCCGGGGTTCGCATACCGCTCGTCCGTAGAAAGATCCCAAAGCAGGCGGGACTTTGGTTGTTGATCGTCGACGTCGATGACGAAGGTGCGTCTCCAGTGCCGGTTTTCGTCGTACTCGTTCAAAAGAGCGACACTGGGTTGCTCGCCCCAGACCAAGCCGACGTAACGCTGCTCGGTCCGCGTGACTTCGACGGCGGGGGTGTTGAACGGCGCCTTGAGCAGCATAATCTTGTCGCGCGCCGGAACCTGCACTTTCCAGTCGCCGCCGTCGAGCGCTTCAGCCCAGACCAGCGTCGCAGGCTCGGTGGCTCGCCACGAAAAATCGCGCGGACCCAGCGGCACGCCTGCGATGGGAACACGATCGGCCAACGGAAGTGACGCGATAGTATGAACACGAACATGAGACCGGTCGGATATGTCCCACACTTCGACTTCCTGCGGGAAACGATCGTAAGTTGTGACGTAGGAGTAGGGCTTATGAATCGCGCTGACCAGAATGTGCTTGCCGTCAGGCGCGGCGGCCAATGATTCGTAGTTCGCCGGCTTTCCGAACGGCGTGATTGCCGCGGTGGCTGCGTCGACGAAAGCGAGTTGCGAGGTAGCGTAGTAATCGAAAACGTCTTCGTCGTGCTTACTGTTCAGCGTGTCGCGGTTTTCATAAGTGCTGCTCTGACCTTTTTCGCCTGTGGTCTCCTGAATGCTGGGACCAGCTGGCACGATTGGTTCGGGCGGCGGACCGCCTATCCCCTCCGGAACCAGCTTGACCAGGAGCGTTTTCTGGTCGGGCATCCACTGCATCTCATCGTTGAACATTGGATTGAGACGCGCTGGATTGAGACGCGCTCCGCGCACGGGATGCACTTCGCCGGTCCTGGCATCGCCGATCCAGAGTTCGACCGCCGTGGGAGCGAGATTCACGAAGGCGAATCGCTTTCCGTCAGCGGCCCAGACTGGCCCGCCGGGGCACGCTCCCGCCGGAAGCTTGACATGAATCTGCGCGCCGTCTTTGTTGCCTTTGTCTCGATCTGCGGGCGAAGCAGCGGCGACGTGCACTAGCTCGATGCTGCGGACGCAGGGCGTGATGCCGTAACCGCCGGGGGTGTCGTGCTTGCTGTGATTCTTCGGCTCGACGCGGACGCCAGCCAGGCGCAGGAAGGGCGTCGATACCCGGGCAATCGACGGGTAGTCCTGCCAGGACACGAGCAGAATTGTGTCCTGAGTGGGGCTCACGCTGGGCCTGGGCGGCGAGGGCGCATGCATAACATCCAAAATGTTTTTCGGCGGCTGGTTATATCCGGAAGTACTCTCGCTCGAAGCGGCCGGTGCTGAAGCCACATTCAATGAGGATGGGTACGACTGCGCTGCAATAGGTACAGAAGTCGCGCAGGCAAGGGCAACGAGCGCTCCTGCTAAGAAACAGTTCAAGGCGTTCCGCACTGGCATAAGTTCTCTCCGATAGATTTCACGGGCAAAACAGATCGACAATAGCAGGTACCTGACTTTCAAGCCGCACCATCTTACGAACGCGGCACCCGCTAGTCAACGACCGACGCGCGAGGTGTAGATGCTCTTAGCGCTTGTGTCCGCGCGGCCTCCCGGCTAGAATTCCTTCGCATTCAATTAGGAGGCAAGAACATGGCTGCTTCTCCGCTCCCACCAATCTCTGCGCCCGCGCCCGCACCAGAGCCCGGACGGCTTTCCGAAGGGGCGCGCATTGTTGACACTTTCATTGCGCCCTCAAAAACTTTCACCGATCTGCGGCGCAACGCGAGCTGGTGGGCGCCGTGGCTGCTGATCTCCATCTTCGCGCTCATCTTTGTCTACTCCATCGATCGGCAAATCGGATTCGAGCAGATCAGTAAGAACGCGGTGGCGCAATCCGCGCGGGCCGATCAGTTCGATAAACTTCCACCCGACCAGCAAGAGAAGCAACTTCGTGTCACAAGCGCATTCGTTCGTTACCTGTCCTATGGAACCCCGGTGACGATCCCGATCTTCTTCGCGATCGCGGCGGTGGTGCTGTGGGTAACTTTCAGGTTTGCTACCGGCGCCGACGTTGCGTTCAAAACGGCGTATGCGATCGTTTTTTATGCCAGCCTTCCCGGCATTATAGGTTCGATACTGGGCACGATCTCGCTTTACGCCGGGGTGAACCCAGAGGGCTTCGATATAAATAATCCCGTCGCCACCAATCTTGCCCATGTCCTCGACAAGGCCACAACGGGCAAGTTTATTTATTCCTTTGCCTCTGCGCTGGATCTGATCTCCATATGGACTATCGTGCTGATGGGCATTGGATTCTCCAGCACCAGCAAGGTGAAGCGGAGCACGGCGATTGCGCTGGTTGCCGGATGGTATTTGTTCTGGAAGCTTGCAGCCGCGGGACTTGCTTCCATGTCATAGCCAATGTGCCGCTAACCGAGGCAAGACATCGAAGTCTAATAAAGTTGTTAAGGAGATATCGAATGAACCGCATGTTAGCCGCATTTCTGTTCGCAGTGTTCGTTTGTGCCATGCCTGTTTCAGGGAGCGCACAGATGGGCCAATCTTCCGCCGCTGGTGCGGCAGGCCCGCAAGCTGCCGCACCGGTGAAGGATCCGGTAGCGACTTCGCTCCGCGCGCTGCTGTCGCGCTCGCGCAACAATACGCTCGGGGCCATTACCGCCATGCCCGCCGATAAGTTCAATTACAAGCCGACGGCTGATCAGATGACGTTCGCGCATCTCGTCGTCCACATCATTGGCTTCAACAATGCGGTCTGCGCCAAGGCGGCCGACATTACTGAACCCAAAGTCGAGGAAGTCAAAGAAAGTGATTCCAAAGAGAAGCTGCTGGCCGCAGCCACGGCTTCATACGACTTTTGCGCCGAAGCACTGGGTAAGATGGACGACTCGAAGCTGGGCGACAGCATCGAAATCTTTGGACGCCAAGGTCCCCGCGCCCTGGCGGATCTGATCCTCGTCAGCGGCTCGGCTGATCACTATGCCGACGCGGCAATGTATTTGCGGTTGAATGGAATTTTGCCACCTTCGGCGCAGCCGAAGAAATAACGCCGGCGGTTCGTCTTTGGCGAACCTCTGCAACGCCCGTCCGTCGCGGGGGTTCCATCTTCATGCGGAAATATCTTTCCATCCCCGCGATCTTAATTCTGTGGGTTGTAGTCCACCTCGACTGGCACCTCGCGCGCAGCCATCATCACCGGCTCAGCATGGAGTGGCACGAACATTGGATCGTCGGCTTGGTTGCGATGATCGTCCTTGTATTGTTTTGCGCATGGAAGTGGCCCGAACGCTTTGTGTGGGCGGCTTTTCTGAACGCCGTGATCGGGCTTTTCCTGGGACACATCGGCGAAGCGTGGCTGGAGGCCAGGCAAGGTCACGACTCTCTCCTCTCTGAACTCACTCCCGAGCGCTGGCATGCTTTCTTCCAGTTCTCTCTGGCGGGCCTTGCGGGTTTGCTCCTAGGGATGGTTCTGGTTTTCGGCTGCAGACGTTTTCGCAGGAACGCGGGTGAAGGAAAAATCGTAGTATGAGAATTCCTACTTGATCTGCACCAGTTCGCCCGCAGGTTGCGCTGCGGGAAGCGGCGGGACGGCATGCTGCGGGGCGCGCCATCCGTCGAAAATTGAAACCTGATGCACGCATGAAACGGTGCAATTCGGCGCACAGCCCTTTTCGGTGAGGTATTCGCGGCGCATGTCGTCGCGGGTGTAGGTGGCTAGCGGAACTCCGGGATAGCCGCGCTGTTGCGAGCAGTAGTGAACCAATCCATCTTCGCAGATGTAGAGATAGCGCGCGCCGGCGCGGCATCGCCATTCATTGGGCAAGCCTTGCGCGATGTTGTCCTGGAAGGCGTTGATGCGGGTGAAGCTGCGCTTCTCCCACGATTTCATTTCGTCGTAGATGCGGCGCTCTTCGCCACCTAGCGGCTGCAGTTGGCCGCTGCCGTCGTGAATGATGCCGATGGTCGAACTGAAACCCAGTTCGACGGCGCGCTTGCCGATGGTGAGGGCATCCTGCGGATTCGAAATGCCGCCGCCTACTACGGAATTGATGTTCACGTGAAACTCGGCGTGTTCGGCAAGAAACTGCAGCTTCTTGTCGAGGACCTTCAAACTCTTTTTCGAAACTTCGTCGGGATTGACGTTGTCGATGGAAATCTGCAGCCATTCCAGGCCGGCACGGTTAAGGCGCTTGATTCTTTCCGGTACCAGAAAATAGCCGTTGGTGATTAATCCGGCGATCATGCCGTTCGAACGAATGCGGCGAATCACGTCATCGAGATCGGGATGCAGCAACGGCTCACCGCCGGAAATTGTGACGACCGCCGTGCCCAGCGCGCCCAGTTTGTCGATGCGGAGAAACATTTCTTCCGTGGGCACCGGCTTCGAAAAATCGTCGAACTCATAGCAGTAGGTGCAAGCCAGGTTGCAGCGGCGCACGGGGATGATGTGCGCCAGCAGGGGATGATCGGTCGAGGCCAGAGCACGCGCGGCCATGGCGGCTCCACGGAGGTTGCGGTGAAGGGCCTTGGCGCGGCGGCGCAGGGTCGTGAGGGCTGATGGCATGGATTGACTACTCTTATTACAGCATGGATGCGGGATAAATGCAGGGTTCGCGACAGCGGTCGGCAAAATTGGCAGGGCGAATGGCGAAAATGGGGGCGGGACGCGCAGGCTACAATTTCGCTTGAAAAATCGCGGATCAACGCCGATAATTTGCCGCCAAGGAGGTATTCAGTATGTTCAAAGCTTGGGGTATCTCTCTCGTCCTCGCATTGATCGCAATGAACACCAGCGACAAGTCGCAGCAGGACTGGGCGCTGAATGCGACCACCATTGAAGCCTGCAGTTGCCCGATGTTCTGTCAGTGCTACTTCAACCCGAAACCTGCCGCTCACCACGAACACGGCACGACGGCGCACTATTGCCAATTCAACAATGCCTACAAGGTGAACCACGGCCATTACGGCTCGGTAAACCTTGACGGCGCGAAATTCTGGATCACCGGCGACCTGGGCGCGGATTTTTCAAAGGGACAAATGGACTGGGCGCTGGTTACCTTTGACAAGGCCATGACCAAGGAACAACAGGAAGGGCTCGGTGCCATTATCCCCCATGTCTTCCCCGTGAAGTGGAACTCGCTTCAGACTACGGTGGGAAACATCGACACCTGGGAATTCAGCAAAGATGAGGCGCACGCCACGATCGACGGCGGCAAAACCGCGGAGGTGAAGTTGCACCGCTTTCCCGGAAATACCGACGACCCGGTTGTGATCCGGAACCTAAAGTACTGGGGAACACCCCGCAACGACGGTTTCGTGATGATGCCGAATGAAGTTGAGACTTACAAAACAGGAGCCAAGCCGTTCGAGTACAAGGGAACGAACGGGTTCATGATCACTATCGATATAGCTTCGACCGATGTAAAACAATAAAACTTGCAGACGTTCGCAGAGACCTGGCCGGAGGATCGTGGGATCCCCCGGCCTTTTGTTATTACAAGCATTCTGTACGAGTGCCGAGGCGAATGCTGGCGGCCTGACGGGTTGAAGCTTCATTCGACGAACTTGCGCCCGGATCCGTCGTCGACTCCACTGAGTTCGTGACCGGCTTCATCGAGAGCTTGTAAGGTCATCCCTGCGAACTCTTCTTGCACAAGAACATAGTCGGTGTCGTAAGTGGAAATCGCAAAGATGGGGACGCCGCGGTTCGACAGTGGTTCGATGAAGGAGAGCAGTACTCCGGTTTGCGAGAACGGAAAAGGCCCTTCGAGTTTGTAGCAGATCCAATGATGTGGGGAATGCACGTCCACAGGAAGATTTTCGGCGGGGCAGACGACGGAAAGCTCGTCGGCACTCCGCGTAACAGAAATGAAGTCGCCTTTCGTGGCCCAGTCAGGAACGGGAGCATCCGGCGCCAGGCGCACGATGGCGTAAGGACCGGAAAGCCAGCGGAACTTAAGCCGATAGCGCTTCGGGTTGGAATGGCCGGACTCGTTCGTTGCAGCTGGCATACGAAGCCTGTTCTGTCTAGGTTTCTACTGCCTTGCGCAGCGCGGCTCGCGCCAAGAGACGCGTTGAATCTAACATGGGCAGCGGAGACTGCTCCTGGGTCATCAGCAATGGAATCTCGGTGCAACCTAGAACCACCGCGTCGCAGCCTTCATCTTTCAGCGTGCGGATCGCTTCGGTGAGATAGGCCTGGGTGCGCGGCAGGAATACTCCTTGAACCAACTCGTCGAAGATGATGCGGTGGATGCGTTCGCGCTGTTCCGCGCCGGGAATGCGATGCTCGATGCCGGCCGCT
>Ga0209420_1000809_pt1 | contig 15602 bp, 11 predicted proteins | sample BlaSpr_A8_OM1_O1_FD_187972 | JGI IMG/M metagenome (GOLD analysis project Ga0209420, IMG submission 187972) | Forest soil microbial communities from Thunder Bay, Ontario, Canada - Black Spruce, Ontario site 2_A8_OM1_O1 (SPAdes) (version 2) | ecosystem: Environmental > Terrestrial > Soil > Boreal... | reverse complement strand
AGAGAACGGTCCAGATCCCGGCATCAGCGAGGACCGCGTCGAATGCGGCATTGTAGTTCGAGCCGCGGTCGCGGATCATGAACTTGACCCGATGTGCCTGCTCGCCGAGGTCCATCACCAGGTTGCGGGCCTGCTGGGCGGTCCATTCCCCGGTTGGGTGCAGGGTGATTCCGAGGATGCGGATACGCCTGGTGGCGTGCTCGATCACCGCCAGGACGTAGGCCCTGGTGCCATCGAGCAGGTCGGCCGTGAAGAAGTCGCACGCCAGGATCGCCTCGGCCTGGGAGCGCAGGAACTGCGGCCAGGTAGGCACGGACCGGCGTGGCGCAGGGTCGATTCCGGCCTTCTTGAGAATCTCCCACACCGTTGAGGCGGCTATCTTCACACCCAGGCCGACCAGTTCACCATGGATCCTGCGATACCCCCATACGGGGTTCTCGCGGGCCAGTCGGAGGACCAGGGCCCTAACGTTCCGTCGTGTCGCCGGGCGGCCGGTCCTGCCGCGTATGAACCTGGCGCCCCAGCGGCGCCGGACGACGTCACAGTGCCAGCGCACGATCGTGTCCGGGGTGACCAGCAGCCGCAGCCCGTGGCGCCGCGCTGTCGGTATCACGCCGAGCAGGGTCGCTAGCAGGGCCCTGTCCGCCCAGTTCAGTTTCGGGCGGCACGGCTGCCGCTGCTGCAGCACAGCGAGCTGGTGGCGCAGGATCAAGATCTCGGCGATCCGCCACGCCTCCTCACGCCGGGACAGCCGCAGCCATGTAGCGGTCCGCGTGATCAGGAGAAAGACGAACCGCAGGCACATGACCGGTGATCATCACGGCCAGGCGGCTGGGATGGCAAGCCTGCTGGTCAGAGCCGTGGGCGGGATTCTCGGCACGCACAGTTCTACCCGCAGGCGTGAGTTCAACGGCAAGCACGAGCCTGGCAGGACGGCCCCAGTAACGCCAGCGCGTACCTGAGCCGCACCTAGCGCGAAAAAAATGGCGGACGCGCCGGAGGCTTGGAGTCAGCAGAGATCGGAGACAGAAACATCCCTGTCTAAGAAGGTCGTCTCGGACCCGCCGACTACCTGGCATTGCCTAGGTTGGCCTTGGTTCCTGTCCGCGAGGACAGCCTGCAGCTGGGGCGTCCAGCCGATCTGATTGCCGCTGGCGGTTCTCGCCGTGCATCGCCACTAGGCGGCTCTGGTGTCCGCCGATGTCGCCGTGGTGATCAGGAGTGGGTGCGGGCTGCCTGCCGGTTTCGCCGGGTCAGGACGCGATGTGGCGCGGGGATGAGGGCTGGCACTCTTTGGGCGTAGTCGCGGTAGACGGGGCCGAGGTGCCGGGTGAGGTCTCGTTCTTCGAATTTGAGGCCGACCACAATGTAGGCCGAGCCGGCTGCGGCGAACAGAAGGTGTCCGGCGGTCATTGCCGGGGTGGCCCAGAACGCGATGATCAGGCCGAGCATCATGGGGTGGCGCACCCATGCGTATAGCCATCGTTCGGTGAAGGAGGGCGGCTGGTAGGGCCGCTGGCGGGTGTGCGCATAGGCTTGCCGCAGCCCCAGGAAGTCCAGGTGGTCGATCATGAAGGTTGTGGCCACCACGAGCAGCCAGCCGGCCGCGTAGACCACCCAGATCAGGGCGGCCCATGGCTGTGCGCTGACGTGCCAGGCCGATGCTGGCAGCGGCTGCCACTGCCAGAACAGCAGGCCCAGGGCCAGGCTTGCCGCCAGTACGTAGGTGCTGCGCTCAGTGGCGGCGGGAAGGATCCTCGCCATGCGCTGCTTGAATCCGGCCCGCGCCATCACGGAGTGCTGCACGGCAAAGACCAGCAGCAGGCAGGCATCGATCAGCAGCGCCGTCCACACTGGACGCCGGCTTGCGCCATCGACGGCATGCGGGGTGCTGAGATCGGCGAGGAAGGCGATGGCCCACAGCGCCGCAGCCGCGAAGGCCGCGTAGGCCAGCCCGGCGTAGACCATGACCGCGGGGCGCCGGACGGGGGTCAGGTTGCTTTGGGGTCCGTTCGTGAATGTTGTCCTGGACATGGGCTATGCCTTCGGCTGGATGTTCTGGTTGGCGCGGAAGAGGTTGCCGGGGTCGTAGGCTGCCTTGATCTGCGCCAGCCGGCCGTAGTTGCCGCGGGTAGCTTGCCTGCACACGTTCGTGCCCTTCGAGATCGTCATGTCCTCTCCCCGGGCCGGCGCGCCAGGGCGCCGCGTTGGCGTAGCCATCCGTCACGTCTCCAGCCGGATCCACGTCTGCTTGCTGTACGCGCACAGCTCACCATCGGCGGTGAACAGCGCACTGCCCGCGGTGGCCTTGCGGGCGGCGCGGCCGATCAACCACGCGAGCGAGATCACGGGGGCGGCGTCCAGCGGGCGGATCCGCTGTCCGGCGATCCGGCCGAGCACGTAGGTTGCAGCCGGGTCGGTTGCGCTGATTGACCAGCCTCCCGGACAGTCCATCGCAGCCCAGACGAGCACGTCGGCAGGACCCGCGTCGGCGGTCTCCGCCGCGGACCAAACAGCAGCCCATGCACGCCCATCGGTCAGCGGCCCGGGGAAGACCGCCATCCCGTCCGCTGCCCGCTGCGGACCGCACACGAAGCAGCCTGGGAACGGGTGCCGGTCCAAGCCGGGATAGCCCGTACTGGCACTGCGCGCCTCATGGAGGCTGGGACACTCCGGAATCGCCAGCTCGACAACCGTCTTCTGCGCCTCGGCGATCAGGTCGTCACCGTGCATGAGCAGCAGCCGCGGGCCTGTTCGCTCGATCCTCATCTCGGTTTCCAGGGGAGGCGGCCGTCTCAGCGTGATCTCTGCAGGGTCGCCGATCAGCGCGGCGAGGCGCCCGGCCGTATAGCCACCGTTGCCGGAGCCCGGAGGCCCGCAGAACCGCCGGTCGATGGACAGCGTCGCCCAAGTCATGGTGCCGTCAGCCTTCCCGACCGGCAGAGGTGAACCGCGCCGACGCCTGCTCCGCGTCGCCAGCCGCCTCTTTCAGCGTGCGCACGTCGCGCTGCGCGGTGAACTCCATCCGCTGGTCGAGCCCTTCGAGCAGTCCCCATCGGTCGGCCAGCAGGGTGGCCTGCGGGAAGCTCGCGATCCGTTCGGCGATTTCCAGCGCGCGTGTCACGTGTTCGCCAGGTGCCACCACCTCGGTGACAAGTCCCATGGCAAGCGCCGTCGCGGCGGAGATCTCGCGGCCGGTAAGTACAAGGTCCAGCGCACGGCCGAGCCCGATGATCGCGGCGAGCCGGTCGGCACCCCCGTCCAGGATCGGCACTCCCCATTGCCGGTCCGGGAACCCGAACCGTGCCGTGTCCGCGGCTATCCTCAGATCGCACCAGGTGGCCAGCGTGACGCCGGCTCCGAGGCACCAGCCCGAGATCGCCGCGATCGCAGGCTTCGGCGGGAACCGCCGCACGCCGAACACCCCTTCCGGCTTGCCGACTCTCGGCCGCAGCGACTCCAGCGACGTCAGGTCGGCTCCCGCACAGAATGCGTCCTCGTCCCCGGTCACGACCAGCACCCGCGCGTCCGGGTCGTCGTTGAACGCGCGGACGGCTTGCACCATCGCCTCGGCCGTGGGCCCGTCGATGGCGTTGCGGCGCTGCGGACGCCCAATCGCGATCACGGCGGCCGCCCCCACCCGCTCGTATCTGACTGCACCGGGCCCGACCGGGCTCGAGAGGGGAGCGCCGCCGGTCTCATCGGCCGCGATTGGGCTCCCACGCTGGGCACACATGACGCCTCCCGTCGACACGGTCTCACCGGGCACCTGCCGGAAGCCGGGCCGGTTCTCATCGTCACCCGCTGGGACGCCAGCGTCAGGCGGGGAAATACCTCACTTTGCGGCACCCCGGTCACTGGCCGAGGCGCCTCCGGAGGTAGCGCCCGCGGGTTGTGGTGCAGGAAGCTGTGAACGCAGGTCGGCAACGATGCTGCGACAGGAGGGCTGCCATGGAGCAGAAGCTGGGCTCCACACGCCTGCCCGGCGGAACGACAATCGCATACGCCACTGCGGGCGGCGGGCCGCTCCTGTTGTTCATCGGCGGCTGGCTCAGCCATCTCGAACTCAGCTGGGCGCTTCCCGCGGAACGTCACCTGTTCGAGGGCCTCGCGCGCGGACGGACCGTCATCAGGTATGACCGACCTGGTTGCGGCCTCTCGGACCGGCCGACCCAGGCGAGTGCATCGTTGGAGTCCGAGCTCGACGTCGTTGCGGCAGTCATCGCGGCCACAGATGCCGAACGCGTCGACGTGATGGCCAGCTCCCTCGGCGTTCCGGTCGCCATTGCCTGGGCCGCTCGGCACCCGGAAACCGTCGACCGGATGGTGCTCTACGGAGGATGGGCGCGAGGAACCGACCTCGCACCGGCACCGGTGCGCGAACACATCGTCGGACTGGTCGCCAGCCACTGGGGGCTCGGAGCCGACGTCCTGACCGACATCTTCGCTCCCGAGGCGTCCGCAGGTACCCGGTCCGCGCTCGCTGCCTACCAGCGGCAAGCGTCGTCCGCCGGAACCGCCGCGAACTTGCTCGAGCTCTGCTACCACATCGACGTCACAGACTCCCTGGGCCAGGTCACGGCCCCCACGTTGGTCATGCACCGGGAACACGACCGTGCCGCCCCGCTCGAGCAGGCGCGGCTCATCGCCGCACGCATCCCCCGCGCCCGGCTGCAGGTCCTTCCCGGCCGGTCGCACCTTCCATACATCGGAGACGTCGACACGCTTGTCGCAACAGCCCGGGACTTCCTCGGCCTGCCGCCGCGCCACCGGCCGACGGCGCCCACCCTGACCAGGCGGCAGCGCGAGGTGGCGGCACTCGTCACCGAGGGCCTGACGAACAGGGAAATCGGACAGCGACTGGGCATCGACGAGCGCTCCGCCGAAGGGCACGTTGAGCGCATCCGCATCCGGCTCGGATTCCGCTCCCGGGCACAGATCGCGGCCTGGTGGGTGGCGACGGGCACCTGAGTCCGCGGCGACCGGCGACCCACGCCGCCGGCCCGCCCGTGTTCGGCGCGCTGATCGGAACCCTCGTTTCGCTGGGCCGTCTGGCCGCAGCCCGGCGGCGGCCTGACCACCGCCACGCGACGCGCCACGGACACCGCGCTGGACAGCGTGCTCACCCAGGACCGTGAGGTCAACGCGCTCCACTGACGCCAATTGCCACCGGCCGCCGCGCGCGGGCCGTTCACCGGCCATGCGCGGGCAGACCGGACGACCACGCCCGTGCCCCACAGAGGAGTCCTCACGATGGCCGTTAGCGAGTCAGAGTGGCCGGCCGGCCGGGTGGGCATACCTGCCGAGTCTGTGGGGCGCCACGGCTCCGGTGTCGGCGCTGTGACTAGCGCAGATCATCCGGTTCGGCGCGTCTCGGCCAGCTGGCGTCGGCGGCTTGGGCCCGAGCCTCGAATCGTGGCCATCCAGGGCACCGTCCCGCGGGCGGTGCTCTCCGTCAGCAAGCCGGTGACAGGTGACGCGGGCCGCACGTCTGCGGGAGGCGCCGGGCTGCCCGGCGCCCGGGAGACGCCGCCCCGTCTACCCAGGCAGCGCTTGGGCGAGCTGGCGTCGCGATGTCACGTCGAGCTTCCGGAAGGTCTTGCGGAGGTGGTAATCGACCGTGCTCGCGCTGAGGAACAGCCGTCCGGCGATCTCGGCGTTGGTGGCGCCCTGAGAGGCCAGGAGCGCGATCTGCGCTTCCTGCGGGGTGAGGTCGCCGCGGGTCTCGTCGCGTCGCTTTCGGGCGCGCTCGCCGGTCGCTGCAAGTTCGACGCGGGCGCGCTCGGCGAAGGCGTCGGCTCCCATCCGCAGGAACATCTCGTGGGCCGCGTGCAGCTGGGTGCGGGCATCGATTCGTCGCTTCTGGCGGCGCAGCCATTCCCCGTAGAGCAGGTGCGCCCGCGCCTTTCGCAGGTTTCCCCGGCAGTGCGACAGTTGCTCGATAGCCTCTTGGTAAAGTTCCCCGGCGTCAGTATCGTCGGCCAGCAGCGCTCGCGACAAGGCTAGGAGCCCCAGCGCGATCGCAGTGCCGTTGGGGAGCGCGCGGGCTGCGAACTCAGCCGTGGCTTCGGCCGCCACATCGCGCTCGCCGCATCGGGCTGCAGCTTCGATCAGATCCGGGAAGCCGACGATGCCGATAAAGGGGTTGTCCCGGAAGTTCCTCGGGTCGCTGGGCAGGGCTGCCCGGTAGTTGCCCAGGCCCAGCTCCAGCACGGCAAGTGCGTAGTCGGCGTAGGCGAGCATCCAGCCGTGACGGTGCTCAGTCGCGTAGAGCGTGACCGCTGCCGCCGCGGCTCGTGCCTCGGTTTCGCGCCCTTGCCAGGCAAGCACGACGAGCTCTCCCACATCGGAGGGCCGCCCGACGGCGGCCATGATCTCAGCTCGCTCGGCGAAGTGCCCGCGTACGGAAGCCAGCGAGCCATCGAGCAGCTCGGACATGGCGAGGAACAGAAGCCCGGTGGACAGTGCGCCGAGGGCTCCTTTCTCCCGCGCGTGATGCTCCAGCCGGGTGGCCAGTTCGTGCAGTGAGGTGTCGTCACCGACCGCCCCGGCGGCCCAGCACCCGATTCCGAGCGGTAGCAGCGCATCTGCTGAGTCGGACTGGTCGGCGAGCAGGCCAGCGATAGCGCGGCCGAGGACCGGGACAGCGGCCGCGTGGCCGTCGAGGACAAGCGCGGTGGCCCCGTCGAGGAGCAGGTCGGCGACGCGCGGCTGGGATCCAGGCGGAAGCGGCATCGCTCGCGCCGCCCGGCAGATGTCGTGATCACTCTCCCCGGCCGCGGTGAACCGGCCGGTTACGCGCGCGGCCTCGAGCGCCTCGAGCATGGTGACGCGGGCGAGGTGGGCGTCGAAGGGCTGGAGTGCGCGTGCGGCGCCGACCAGGATCGACGGCGTGCCCGGAGCCCGTCCCAGGGCGTACTGGATCAGCCCCTGCAGCCGCCGCATCCTCGCCCGCTGAAACGGATCGCTGATCTCCGTCGTTTGCTCGAGCAGCAGCCGTGCCCTGGCAGGTGCACCTGCGGCCAGATGAGCATGCGCGGCGGCCAGGACTCGCTCTGCCCACCGGCCTTCGTCCTGGGTCAGCTGGGCTGCCCGGGCCAGCAGGGCGCCCGCCGCCGAGTATCCGCCGCGGGCCTGGGCGCGGCCGGCGGCGCGGTCGAGCTGGGCTGCGACGGCCTCGTCCGGGCCGGTTGCCACTGCGGCGAGGTGCCATGCCCGGCGGTCAGCGTCCCGCTGGGGATCCATTTCGGCTGCGAGCGCTTGGTGGGCGCGTCGGCGGCCTGCCGGGGACGCCCCGCCGTACACGGCGGACCGGATGAGCGGATGGCGGAACCGCGCCTCGGGGTACATCACGATCACCCCCTCGGCTTGCGCAGGCTCGGCCGCCGCCGGGGGGCTTCCGAGCCGGGCCGCCGCTCTGGTGATCAGCCGCGGGTCACCGGAGGGTTCAGCAGCGACGACCAGCAGCAGGTTCTGGGTGCTAGCAGGCAAGGCCCGGATCTGGCGCAGGAAATGTGCTTCGAGCCGCCGGCTGAGCGGCAGAGGCCCGGGCAGCAGCCCCGCGCCCGACAGCTCAGCCGCGGTCAGCTCGCCGACGAGCTCGATGATCGCCATCGGACACCCTTGCGTTTCTGTCACGATCCGCTTGGCCAGTTGGGGATCGAGCGGCCCGTCCACCGATGACCCCAGCAGCTCGAGGGCTTCGTGCTCGGGAAGGCCGCTGACACGGATGTCCGGAATGCCCTCTAGCAGCACCCGGCCGTCAACGCCATCACGCGTTCCGAATAGCAGCGCGATCCGCTCGGCGTGCACCCGTCGTCCCACCATGGCGAGTACCTCGAGGGACTCCTGGTCAAGCCACTGTGCGTCGTCGACTACGCAGAGCAGCGGCGAGCCGGCGCCAGCATCGGCCAAGAGGGAAAGCGCGGCCAGGCCAACGCCGAAGCGGTCCGCGGGCACGCCGTCGATCAGGCCGAAGGCACAGCCGAGCGCGTTGCGCTGACGCAGCGGCAACCCGCCCATCGCCGGAAGGAACGAGACCAGCAGCCTGTGCAGCCCCGCGTACCCGAACTCCTGCTCCGACTCGACTCCGGCAACGCGGACTACCCGGAATCCCGCCGCCGAGTCGGCGGCGTAGCCGAGAAGCGAGGTCTTGCCGACGCCCGGCTCGCCCCGCACCACCAGCGCGGCGCTCAGCCCGCGGCGAGCGGCATCCAGTACCCGATCCAGGGCCTGCCGCTCGTCCAGGCGATCCATCAGCGCCACGGGCCAAGGCTACGCGTCGCCGCAGCTCGCGATATCCGGTCCACGAGGCTCCGGATTCGGTCCCCGCCCGTCTCCGGCGAGCACAGCGGCTGACGGAAATCCTCCCGGCCGAAGCCTCGCCGGGATGCGTGACTACGAGGTTTTCAGGATTCGACGGGACGACCGGCGGCGAGACATTGGGCTCACCTGCCGAGGATGAGCCCCGGCCGCGGACCAGGAGAGCGAAACGTCATGCCAGTAATCACCGGACGCGAACAAGAGCAGATAAGTAAGGCGAACGCGTCAGGGCTCCCGCCGGTCGTCTTCGTGCACGGCCTGTGGCTGCTGCCCAGCAGCTGGGACCGGTGGGCCACCGTCTTCGAGGAAGCCGGCTATGTTCCGCTTACCCCGTCGTGGCCCGATGACCCCGACACCGTCGGGGAAGCGAACGAGCACCCGGAGGTATTTGCCCGCAAGACGGTCGGTCAGGTCGCCGACCATTACGCAGACGTCATCGGGAAGCTGGAGAAGAAGCCGGCGGTCATCGGGCACTCCTTCGGCGGCCTGCTCGCGCAGATGGTCGCCGGCCGGGGCCTGTCAGCGGCAACAGTGGCGATCGACTCGGCGCCCATGCGCGGCGTGCTACCCCTGCCTATCTCCGCGCTGCGGGCCGCCTCGCCCGTCCTGGGCAACCCGGCTAACCATCACCGGGCCGTGCCGCTGACCTACGACCAGTTCCGCTACGCCTTCGCCAACGCCGTCAGCGAGGAGGAAGCCAGGGAACTGTATGAGACCTTCGCAGTCCCCGCCTCAGGCACTCCGCTGTTCCAGGCGGCTACCGCCAACATCAACCCCTTCACCGAGGCCAAGGCCGACAGCAAGAACCCCGGCCGCGGGCCGATGCTGATCATCTCCGGGGAGAAGGACAACACCGCACCGCCGGCCATCACCAACGCCATCTACAAGCAGCAGAGCCGCAACCTCGGCGTGACCGAGACCGTCCTGATCCCGGGGCGCGGGCACGGACTCGTCATCGACAGCGGCTGGCGCGAGGTCTGCGACATCTCCCTGGCCTTCATCAGCCGGTTCATTAGCTAACCCCCAGGCCGCGCCCAGGCCGAACTGCCGGCCTGGGCCGCCCGGACCCGCGTATCCGGCTGACGCCGCGTTCCCTGGCAATACTGTCGCCCAGCGCGGACTGCCGGCATACCGCGACGGTGCGGCATCCACGTTGCAGATGAACGGGCGCTGCACAGCCGCCGGCGACGCAAGTGGACGCGCAGATCACCCCAGTCGGCGCGGTCGCGTTCAGCCTCGTCTGGAGGCAGCGCCGACGCCAGAACGAATGCCTCTATGTGCGGGCCCTTACGAAGGGTGGCCACACTCGGTGACCGCAGGCGCTCTCCCGCCCGGCTCGTGCAAGGGTCGTCCGGGGGCAATCGGCGCTGGCGACGGTACCTGCGGGGTAAGGCGGGCAGCCTGCGGAGGTACTGGGAAGGGAGGCCGAGCGCTTCGGGATGGGCCCGGCGGCAGTGCTCGGTCAGGACCTCACTGAGGCTGCCGGGCCGGTACGCGACGGTGCGGCCACAGATCTGGCAACGGGTGACCGGCAGCTGGGTAACGGTCACGGGGAAGCGGCGGGAAGGCGACTTGCTCATTTGCCTCTATGATGCCAGCCCAGCCGGAGTGATCATGCCCCTGAGCTTGTGGCGCACGCATTCCACGCGGCATGAGCGGATCGGTTTTATGGAGCAACTCACACGACGCGCAAGGATGGACCCCTCACTTAGGATTTACCCCGATGCCCCGGTTACCGGACGTGCGGCGGCAGCCGAGAATCGAAGGACCGGAAGGCCACCTGATATGCACAGCAGTTAACGACGCGGAGGCACTGTCATGACGACCAAGAAAGAGGCCGCCGCGCAGGTACGCGCGGCCAAAGCACGGCTGGGACTGACATGGGCTCAGCTTGCCGATGCGGTAGGCCGGCCGGTCGCCTGGACGACGTCCGCCTTGCTCGGGCAGCAACCAATGACCGAGAGCGAAGCTCGCGCAGCGGCCTCAATGCTGGAACTTGACGAGGATGTCCGCCTGGCTTTGCAGTTGCAGCCCACTCGCGGGGCCCTCGATAGCGCCGTGCCTGCGGACCCGACGATATACCGGTTCTATGAGGTGCTTCAGGTTTACGGCCCGACGATCAAAGAGCTCATCCACGAAGAGTTCGGCGACGGCATCATGAGCGCCATCAACTTCCGGTTCGATGTGAGCAGGGTGCCCGACCCTGCCGGTGACCGCGTTGTCGTGACGCTCAACGGGAAGTTCCTGCCCTACCAGTGGTGAAACTAGGCAAAGGAGGCACGCCTGACATCGGGTACCTGACCAGTTGGCTCACACACCTTGCGGCACCCATAAGGGCCAGTGGTGTCAAGAGGGCGTGGGTCATTGGCCCGGTGGCTTTTCCGGTGTCGCCGGGCTGGGCCTGACTGTTCTTCTGGGATCTTCTTCGCAGCTGCCTGGTTCACGTCGCCGTGCTGGAGGGGTCAAGCTGGAGCGCCCGCAGCCGCGCGGCGGCGAGGACGAACGAGCTTGAGGCCGCCCAGCGGCGACGGATCATCGGAAGCGGGGAAGATCCGTGTTCGTGCTGGTTGTGAAAGGGGGTCGTAGTGCATCCCCGGCCTTGGCTGGCGGAGTGGTCTCGCAAGCACCCATCCGGCGCCGCGCCAGCGTGCGGGCGGCTGCCATGACCATGTGTCCGGGGACCGGGCTGCTCAGTCAGAAGATCGAGCTCGGCGCTGGCGCCGGCTCATGCCGCATGGGCGAGCGTGCCCGGGGCTTGGTGACCCTCCGGTCGTCACGGCCGCCGCTGCGGCGGCGTTGCCGTGCCGTCGGCCTGCATGCTGGCCAGCAGGTGCCAGGCGCGGGTCAGCAGCTTGCGGGAGATCGCGATGGTAGCGATCTTCTTCCCGCGGCGCTTGGAGATGGCCGCGTAGGTCGCGGCGAACTCCGGGGACCGTTTAGCGGTCTGGGCCGCCTGGTTCATGACCCACCGCAGCCAGGCTGAGCCCTGCTTGGAGATGTGCCCGTGCCGGACGGTCAGGTCCGAGCCGCGCACCGTGGGAGTCAGCCCGGCCCAGCTGGCCAGCTTGCGGGCGCTTGCGAACCGGCTGATGTCCCCGATCTCGGCCAGCATGACCAGGGCGGTGAACTCCCCGACGCCGGGCAGCGTCCGCAAGACCTTGACCCGCGGGTCGGCCTTGGCGCGGGCGTGCAGCTCGCCGTCGATCCGGTCGATCAGCGGGACCAGGCCGTCGATGACGGCCAGGCAGTCGGTGACGATCTCCCGCGACACCGGGGGCAGGTCCAGCTCGGCCAGCCAGCCGCGGCCGGGCCCGGTCCAGTAGCTGGCGGACCGGTCATAGCCGTGGTCGGCGGCCACCGCGTGGATCCGGTTGCGTTGCTGGGTGCCGAGGCGGACCAGGCTGACCCGGTGCCGCAGCAGTGCCCGGAGCTGCCGGACATCCGCGGGCGCGATCCACGCCTCGGGCAGCAGGTCCGCCCGCAGCAGCTGCGCCAGGATCGCTGCGTCGACCTTGTCGTTCTTCAGCCGCGCCGAGGCGATGGCCTTGCACCGCAGCGGGTGCACCAGGTGCGCCTCGAAGCCGTAGTCCTCCAGGATCTGGGCCAGCCAGCCCCAGCCGAACGCGGCCTCGAACGCCACCGGCGTGCCAGAGGGCAGATCACCGATCAGCCGGAGCATCGGCTCGGAGCCGTTCACCACGTTCTTGTTCAGCTGCACCTTTCCGTCCTCGGTGACCACCGCCACCTGGGAGCGCTTGCGGTGCACATCGATGCCCACGTAGACAGACATTGCCGGGTCTCCTCTCCCGAGCTTGGAATCTCTCACCCGGAGCGTCCTGCAACCGGGCTGAGCTTGGAAGAGGCCCGGCCCTTATAGGGTCAGAAGAGGAAGTCAGTTCGTGCTTGTCATCTGAATGTCGATTACAGCTATAGTTCGTACTCTGCCAAGTCAGAACGCGCCGATCCCAGCTAGGCCGCGCAGCCATCGCCGCACGAATCTGAGCGCCAGCGGATCATAGGATTCGGGCTGGGAGCACAGGGTATGTAGGTGTTTGTATGGGAATGTCGATTCCTTCAGCACCTGTTCCCATACCGCTTGGAACATAGGTTGCTGAAGTTGAGTAACTGCCGCTTCGGTCCAGATCTTGTAGGTGGTGTCAGCGATGTATCCTCTGCCGCGCATTTCGAGCTCGTCTTCACACAAGAACAGGTAGGCTCATATGGCTTTCAGATCGGCTTCGCTTGGAGGGTCCTTAGGCGAGCCAGCTAGTGCATCAAGCGAAAGCTGGTCGAGAATCGACCAGTATCGCTGAACGTACATTGCCTCGAACTGTCGCTGACGCTCTCGATTGCTTTGCCTTAGGCCAAACACGGCGGCGAGTACACCCGCTGCTGTAACTATCAGCGCAATATCCGCTAGCACAAGAACCCCCAAATCTTGGATCGATAATCGAACGGCATAGGCCACCAAATTACGACACGGTAGGAGCCGGGCACCTCTCTTTAGACCCGCGATCTGCCATCTTACCTCGCCTAGCGGTCCTTCCAAGTTGCTGGCTCACACACCGATTCGCGCTCGATCTGATCTCGAGAATAGTAGCTGCGTGCTCAGGCCTCCTAATGTGAGTCGGATCTAGCTGTCGCTCAACCTTGCTCTGGAATCGAGTGCTTCGGTCGATGGTCCAAGCGGCTAGGCCTGCTTGCCTGGTAGAAGTGGCGACCGGACACGCTCCGCTGTCACGGGGTCGGCATTGCCAAGATCGACGCGGAAATCCCTTCACCCAGCGCACACTTAGGTGGCAAAATAATTGAACGTGTTTCCACCCGCTGGCGCGCCAGATCAGCCGATCGACGCAGATGATGCCTTCGACATCCCCGTGTTCGTGCGTCACAGCTCACCACTGCAGGCTGGCCAACGGCCGAGACCACAACTTGTTGCCAGCGCTTCGGCACCCTGGCCAGTACCACGGGATGTTCCGCCGGACGGCGCCTATCTTGTAACCACCACATGGCGTGACATCATCGATGCCGCCGCTACAGTTGGCCGCGACCCCGTCCCCTGGTTTGCCATAATGCCCGCACTTGCATGGTCGGAATACATTGCCCGGTGGTCGCCTTTGATGGCCTACCTTCGCCGCTGGCCCAGCGCAAACACGCACCCTGCCTCCAGCGGATACGTACTTGAGCCGAATGCCGTCTACTACCACGGTACTGAGAGGACCGCACGCGCGGCGTTCGGATACCGCGTCGGCATGACCATGGCCGAATGGGTCTGTCGCGGGCTCATGGGTCTCGGGCCAACCCTTCATGCCGAAACTAGCCCACTGGCTGAGGCCGGACCCGCCTGGTCACCGGCCAACGGGCTTCCAGATCTGGTCGGGGACCACTGGCGTCCCCCGACTACGTGGCTGGTCGAGGCGAAAGGGTCGAGACGTACCGGGCAACCCGTCCTGGCCAAAGGAGTGCTGCAATTGACCGGTCGCGGCTTGATGTCGGGCGCACACGTCCGCGTACTTTGCGGTGCAAGCCTTGAGCCGCGGCTCTTCGTGACCGTGGACGTGGAAGCGCTTCCGGGCCGCGCGCCTTGGACCGCTTCACCCGAGATTCCCGATCCTGCTAGTGAGGACTCGGTGCTCGTTAACCTAGCGCGTTCGCGCATGCTGACCTACTACTCCCTGCGCGCCCTGACAGCCAATGCGCTTTCTGTGCGTCCAGTTGGCCTGACAGTGGCTGATCCTGCGTCATGGCGGCGACGCGCTGGCCTCGTATATCCTCTCGAGCAAGATCCGAGTACTCAGCTAGAACGCCTTCTGGCGCAAAATATCTCCGCATATGAAGAACAGCGCCCTCCACCGCAACGTCTCGATATGCTGACCGGCCGCGTTCCCGGAACAAATGTGATTATCGGCTTGTCTCGGCGCCTGTTCGAAGCATGCAGGAACCTAGCTAGCGAAGAGGAGCAAATAGCTGAGGAAGTCGGACCCGAGAGTCAATACGGGCTATTCGACAGCGACGAAGAAGTTGAGGAGTACACACGTGAACGCCGAGCTGCCTTCGGCGAGCGTGAAGCCGCCATGAGTCCTCGGATACGTGAGACTACACGCCAGGGTTTCGAGCGAGGCAAGAATAATACCTGGTCCCAGATCCTCGGGCATCAACCCAGTACCAACTCCGGTCCCGCTCCCGGTCTCCTGGAAAGCGCCACAGCCGACACGTATCTGGCGATTGACAGACTGAGCGTTTTCCATCCTGATTCCGCCTGATCTGGCCTGTCTGTCACAGGATGATCACCGCACGGCGCGCCGCTGCTGAGGCCAGAGAAGCCCCTGGTAAGTGAGGCGATCGACCAAGAAAGCTTCACCACCACCAGGGGCTCCCGTGCTTTTCTACCGTGCCGCGCTGCCGTTGTCGTCCCGGACCCTGACCTTTGTCTCCGGAGTCATCCGCCGCCACCGCAAGTCGATCGGGTCGTGCTGGCGGAAGCTGAACCCCGGGCAGCAGGCCCTTCTTGTCCTGGCCTACCTGCGGAAAGGCGAGACGTTCGCCGAGCTCGCGGCTGGGTTCGCGGTCGGCACCACGACTGCCTGGCGGTACGTCGGGGAGACCGTGGCCCTGCTCGCGGCCCGGGCGCCGAAGCTCCGCCAGGCGGTCCGGGACGCGAAGAAGGCCGGGTACGCCTACGTCGTCCTGGACGGGACGCTGATCCCGGTCGACCGGGTCGCCGCGGACCGGCCCTTCTACTGCGGCAAGCACACGAGGCACGGGATGAACCTGCAGGTCATCGCCAGCCCCGTCGGCGACATCTTGTGGGTCTCCGGGGCACTGCCCGGCTCGGTCCACGACAAGAACGCCGAGTGGATCTGGGGCGTCCTGGCCGAGCTGGAGGCCGCCGGCCTGGTCACCCTGGCCGATAAGGGCTACCAGGGCAGCACGTACGCCAAGATCCCGTACCGGGGGAAGAACAAGCCGGAATCCCAGAAACAAGCGAACCGCGCACACGCGAAGCTCCGCGCACCCGGCGAGCGCGCGAACGCGCAGCTCAAGAACTGGAGGATCCTCCGTAAGCTCCGCTGCTGCCCCTGGCGCGCCGGCCAGCTCGCGAAAGCTATTCACGTATTGCAGGTCCGCGAGGCATAAACAGGATGGAAAGGGTTCACTGGCCAGCCCGGGCCTTTTTTGTAGTGCGGGCAATGGCAGCCAGGATGTCGGCGACGGTCTAGTAGTCACGGCCGGTCCTGGCCGGTGATGTGCTGTACGCCAGGCCGGGACCGGCCTGGCGT
>Ga0209420_1000808_pt1 | contig 15624 bp, 14 predicted proteins | sample BlaSpr_A8_OM1_O1_FD_187972 | JGI IMG/M metagenome (GOLD analysis project Ga0209420, IMG submission 187972) | Forest soil microbial communities from Thunder Bay, Ontario, Canada - Black Spruce, Ontario site 2_A8_OM1_O1 (SPAdes) (version 2) | ecosystem: Environmental > Terrestrial > Soil > Boreal... | reverse complement strand
CGCAGATGCCTGCCCACCGTTTTCCTTGCGCGCGTAGCGCACACGGGGCGCAAACTTGCGTACGAGTTCGGGAGTGCGGTCGGTTGAGCCGTCATCGACGACTAAAATTTCCATTTCTGTCGCAGGAAAATCCTGCTCGAGCACGCTCACGATCGCCTCTTCGATGAAGAGTTCGTGATTGTACGTATCGATGAGCACCGTAACCGAAGGTGTCTTCATAGGCGAGACGATTCTAACCTATTTACAAATTATGCTTGGCGAGAGTCCGGAATCGCCCTGGGACCGAAAACCTTTCCTACGAGTCTGTCGTTGCCGGCCGAGCTGAGCCCCAGTGCCGCAAAAGCTTGCGTTGAACTGTCAACAAAGCTGGACGCAGCGCCCGTCGAACGGGATGGGGGTCAATAGCCCTGACGCTCTTTAGAATGGTCAGCTTCAGGCGCAAAGAGACGTCCGAGCTGAGTAGTGTCGGAACCCAGGAACCCGCTTGCAACTCAAACGCTTCTCGCAGCACATCGTCGGCGGGTTCGACTTGATTCAGGATCCAACGCACGACCTCGAGGTTTTCCGCCGCTACTATCTTCGCGCTAGTGTTTGTCTGAACGTTGGCCCCATGGATGCGCTGATAGTTGAGCGGTTGAGACAGGTAAGCCACCTTCCCTGCAAGCGCCATAGCGGCCCAAAGCTTCCAGTCGCCGGACAAACGAAACGCTTCGTCCGCACCGCCAACGCCTTCATAGACAGCCTTACGAAAAATAACCGCACTGGCGTTCCGGACAGGATTGAATCGAGGAAAAGAGTTCCGGCACTCCTCACGTCCATCCACGCAGAAGTCCGCATTCCAGCGAGGATTCAGGCGGTCAGGGTAATAGCTTACGAAACCGTCCAGCCGGTCACGTTCGGAAATGCGCCATGACCGGCAAAAAGCAAACGCCACAGCGGGGTCATTCTCGAGAACTGGCACCAAGCGCTCCAGTAGTCGCTCGTCAGCGTAGTCGTCCGATTCCGCGATCCAGATGTACTTGCAACGCGCCAATCTCACACCCTTGTTCCATTGTTTGAATGTGCTACCCGAGTTGACGTTGTTGAAGTCAATACTCACTCGCGGATCGCGGGCATACGAGGAGAGAATCGACCGGCTCTCGTCTGTCGAGCAGTCGTCCAGCAGAATTATTTCGAAGTCCTGAAATGACTGCCGCAGGACGGTTTCAATGCGCTGCCGCAGGTACCGCGCATGATTGTAATTCGGAACGATGACACTAACGATTGGCATGGAAAGGGCCATAACAGAGATTATGAGTCATAAATCGCTAATGGCGGACGAAAGCGCCGACTTACCTACCGCTTCTCGGTTCGCATAAATCAATTCTTCGTTTGCGTGAACTCTCAAGGCTTTTCTTGTGGCTTCAAGGTACGCGTGGCCCCATCGTTGGCAAGGTTCGAGGTGATTTCCCTCGGCCCATTCGTTCCAAGCGTTGATAAAAACCAATGAATTAGCCGAAGTTTCCGAAGCTTGACTCGGGTCAATTGAATTGATTCGCAGATTTACGACATCACGCAACCAACGTTCATAGCGTTCAGGCGAAGAGTTGATAAGTATGAAAGCGCCGTTTTTTCGTCTCGGACTATTATCCCAGCCCGGACACACACACGGTATGCGTGGATACGCTGGAATAGGCCTCTCCAGGGCAGTTGTGACCATCGCGTCATATTCGCAGATGAGGTGATCATAGAACGCCGGTTCGGCGGTTCTGAACCTACGGCGATGCCACCACTTTCTGCGAAGGATTCGGGACTTCCTCAGTAGCGACCAACGAGGTTGAAAATCCAGGGCACAGTCGAAATCCATTGACCGAGGATCTCCGCATTCGTCATGGCTCTCCACTCGAACTAGGAACAGATCTCTCAAACCGGATCGTTCAGCCTCCCGTCTCCAAGTTGCGGCAGTCTCTTTCGGTCGAGGCATTGCTGAAGCGCGATAAACCAAAAGCAGCGGGCGGCCATCAATTCGAATGTAGCGAGGATCCTGAAAAAGAGGAATGAGGCTTTGGATGTGTGCTAGATCATCCGCGGGACTGTAACGCTGTTCCAGTAGGAGTTCGCTATTATGTCCGTCCCATCGCCGCGTCCAATTCTCATTGGCCCAGCAAAGGCAGAACGGAAAATCCGGTTCTCCGCTCTTCCAAATCTCGTTCACAGGCCGTTCAAGTATTTGGTGGCCATTGAACCAATAGTGGTAATAGCAAAATCCGTAGATTCCGTAAGCTGAGGCGAGCTCGGCCTGAGCTGCACGTACCTCAGGCAGTCGCAAGTCGTAGAAACCCAAGTCGGCAGGAAAGTGGGGCTGGTAATGGCCCGCAAAGCGTGGCGTGGCTCGCACGACGTTTATCCATTCCGTAAAACCTTTTCCCCACCAGACGTCGTTCTCAGGGATCGGGTGGAATTGGGGAAGGTGGAAAGCGATTGCGCGAACCGCGCCCTGTGCTACTGCATGCCCTCTGGCACTTGCGTCTGACATGGACTTGCCGGCCCCCCCCAGCAATAGATTATCCTGTAACTGTCGCGCTGCCGCAATCCTGACTATGTGTTTCGGGCGCCAGTTTCAGGAGTCTCCATATGAAATTAAGCGTGGCGATGATCACCTACAACCATGAGCGATTCATTGGCCAGGCGATTGAGAGCGTCCTTGCCCAGAACGTGAACTTTGACTACGAGATCGTGATCGGCGAGGATTGCTCGACAGATGGAACACGGGGGGTGATTCTGGATTTCCAGCGGCGCTACCCCGAGCGAATCGTGGCTCTTTTAAGAGAACAGAATATCGGTGCGGTATGGAATCTCGCGGGGACAATCGAGGCTTGCCGCGGTCGGTATTTGGCTCTCTTGGAGGGTGATGACTATTGGAGCTGCACGAGTAAGCTGCAAAAGCAGGTCGATTTCCTTGACGTGCACCCTGATTGGGCTATCTGCTGCTCTCGTGCGGAGGTGAGGAATGAAGACTCTATGCATGCCGGTAAGATCCGAGTGCAAACTGGGACCGTCTTCCCGGCCCGTCCGGACAGCTTTCGTCAAAACGGGCAGGATGTGAGCGGATTGCTCCCGGTTGCGCCCCGAGCAGCTGGTACGTACACGCTTGAGGATCTACTGCCGGAAAATTTCATCCCCACCTGCACTGTCTTGTACCGCTGGAGCACCCCGCCTCACTTTCCTTCATGGTTTTACGAGTCGAGCCTCGGGGACCTACCGCGCCACGCGATAGCGGTGGGCCAAGGAAAGATTGAGTTACTGGATGACTGCATGGCCGTATACCGCATCCATGCCGGCGGCATGTGGTCCTCTCGAGATCGAGCTAGTCAGATTCTTGAGCACGCACGGATGCTGACCGCGCTCAGGCGCCATCTGGGGGGTCATTACGCCAACATTCTCGGCCCCATCGTCGCGCGCACTTACCTCGAGGTGGCTCTGACCGCGCGGCAGAGACGCAGCCGCATAGAAGCAGGCCGACACCTTATTAGCTGCATTCGTAACGGAGGATTGCGTTCGGGTATAAGTCCGCGGACCCTTGTTGGCTTGGCAGCGTATGCCCTTATCGGCTCTGGGTACAAGATGTTTTCGAGAGCGACGAACTCGGCACACGGCGATTGAGCCTCCTTAGAGCTCCTGAGTTTCTTGGGGATTAAGATTGGTCAAAAAAATGGTCCAATCCGTGTTGAAGAAATTTGATTTGCGGCTCGTGCGACACGCCAGCCTCGCTCAGCCAAGTATCTCTTCCTCGGCGTGCAATCTTGGCCTTGACTGCTTCCTCTCAGCGCTCAAACGCGTCGGGTTTCAGCCGAGGCACATTATCGACGTTGGAGCCAACCGGGGTTCCTGGACGCGAAAGGCAGTTCATTATTTCCCGGATGCGCAATACACGCTCGTCGAGCCGCAGGACGGCTTGAAAGTACACATCCAGGATCTGCTCGACGGCGGCAGCAAAATCACTTGGATCAACACCGGCCTCGCGGACAAGTCCGGGATCCTACCCTTTACCGTTTCTTATCGCGACGATAGCAGTACCTTCGCGCCCACCCAGGTTGACGCGAGCTCTCCCAGACTTTATCTTCCGGTAAAGACCCTGAACGAAATCGTGTCTACATTGCACGCCCCTCTGCCAGAGGTAGTCAAGATCGACGCGGAGGGCTTCGACCTCAAGGTTCTGGCCGGCGCCTCCGATCTGCTGGGCAAGACCGACGTCTTCTTCGTCGAGGTGACGATTTGCTGCGAGGGGTACGAAAACACGATCGCGCGCGTGGTCCGCACGATGGACGAGGCTGGGTATCACGTTATAGACATTACCGATATTAACCGCAGCCCCAAGTATGGGGTCCTATGGCTTTGCGAACTGGCTTTCTTGAGGAATGCGAGCCCGATTTTCGAGAGCGTAACATCCTATGAGTAAGCTTCGCTCGTCCGTCGCGGACGAGATTAAGATTGGCACTGTACCTCGGCGTTGCAATTCTGGTAGTGTAAAATCGAGCCTCGTGACCGGTTACCTGCATCCGGACTATGCGGAATCGCTTTCGGAGTACGGGACACCACTGCAGTTGCCCAGGAGCGGAGGCTGGCTGCTGAAGCGTTCGATTGATGGCGTTCAGGCTGACGCGATGGGCACATATCCCCTGTTTGCCTGCTCAGACTGGAAGCCGTTGAAGGATGACTTAAACGAACTCGGCAAGGCGGTGGTGAGCGCCGTAGTGGTGACGGATCCTCTGGGCGAGTATGACGAACCCTTCCTTCGCGATTGTTTCGGTGACCTGGTAATCCCTTTCAAGTCTCACTTTGGCAATGATCTAAGGCGACCGCTTGAAGAGACGATGCCCAAGCACCATGCCCGCAACGCCCGCAGCGGCCTGAAGCAGGTGACGGTGGAACGGTGCGAAGATACGCTGTCCCGTCTGGGCGACTGGGTCAAACTCTATTCGCTGCTAATTGAGCGCCATCAGATAACCGGGATCCGCACGTTTTCGAGAAACTCGTTCGCGTGGCAACTGAAGACTCCGGGAATGGTGTGCTTCCGGGCCATCCGCGACCAGCAAACCGTGGGAATGATTCTGTGGTACGTGCAGAACGGAATCGCCTACTACCACCTTGGCGCGTATACGGACGAGGGATACCACTTGCGCGCTTCATTTGCCTTGTTTCGCAAGGCACTCGAATACTTCGCGGAGGCAGGACTGAACTATGCGAACCTGGGCGCAGGGGCGGGCCTCGGTACCGACGCCGATGATGGCCTTAGCCGCTTCAAGCGTGGGTGGTCCACATGCGTTCGCACCGCGTATATCTGCGGACGCATTTTCGACCGTCAGGAATACGACCGTTTGGTGCGCGCGCGCGGCGTGGGAACCACAAACTACTTCCCGGCTTACCGCAACGGGGAATTCAATTGACTTCCCGTTCGACTGCACCAAAGAAATACATCCGGATCATCGAGCATTACGAGGCATGCCTTGCCCAGTATGGTGATAGTCATTTGGGCGTGGACTGGCCTAAAGCGGAAGATGCTGCGAGGCGCTACCGCGTTATGCTCGAGGTCATTCACAAGCCCAGTCCGCCGGTGCTCAGGCTACTGGACTTCGGATGCGGGGCTTCACACCTCTACGAGTACATGGTTGCCAGCGGTGTCACGGGAATTGAGTACACGGGTTTGGATCTTTCGCCAAAGTTCGTAGAACTCTCGCGGAAGAAGTTTCCTCTCAATAGCTACATTTGTGCGGACATCCTGGAGGAGCCGGAATCCGTCCCTTCGTGCGATTATATCGTGATGAACGGCGTGTTCACCGAAAAGCGGAGCTTGGCCTTCGACGAAATGCTTGCATACTTCGAACGCATGCTCAGCGCAGTTTTTGCCAAAGCGGAGATGGGCGTCGCGTTCAATGTAATGTCCAAGCACGTGGATTGGGAGCGCGACGATTTGTTCCACCTGCCAATCGATACGCTGGCCCACTTTCTGATCACGTCGCTGACGCGTAATTTCGTGATTCGCAGCGACTATGGCTTGTACGAGTATACGACTTACGTGTATCGCTAACAGGGATACGATGGCTAGAGTTATCATTTTTGGGGTCGCCGATTTCGCCTCACTGGGGCATTTCTACCTGAATCATGACACGCCGCACGAAGTCGTAGCGTTCAGTGTGAGCGCGGAATACATGCCAGCCGGCAAGACGTTCGAAGGGTTGCCGGTGGTCGAATTCGAGGAAGTGGAACGCAAGTATTCCCCTGCCGATTACGGGTTTTTTGCCCCGATGTCCCAGCGCAAAATGGGCCATTTGCGCGAGGGGGTCTATAAAAACATAAAGGCGAAGGGCTACGAGATGATCAGTTACGTCAGCTCCAAGGCAACCGTATGGCCGGGGACGAAGATCGGAGAGAATTGCTTCATTTTAGAGGACAACACGCTACAGCCATTCACTCCCATCGGCAACAACGTGGTGATGTGGTCGGGTAATCACATCGGACATCACGGCATCATCCACGACCACGTACTGTTCACGTCGCACGTTGTGCTTTCGGGTCATTGTACCGTCGAACCGTATTGTTTTTTTGGCGTGAACGCTACCATCCGTGACGGCCTGAAGATAGCCGAGGGCTCGCTGATCGCCATGGCTGCGGGCGTTTTCACCGACACTGAGCCTTGGGGCGTTTACAAGGGTTGTCCAGCGAAAAGGGGGCAGGTCCTAAGCCGGGATTTGGACTTCTGAGCATGAATACCGGGATGCAGGCGATCCGACAGCAATGGATCAAGAAAGGCCTGATCTTCAAGCCCAGCGGACAATACACGTGGAGTCGCTCGTACGCCTCGGTTCCCACCGTAGACACAACGGACGAGAAGGTCTGGCGGATTTACTACGGCACGCGCGATGACATGAATCGCAACCGCATCGGCTACATCGAGGTTGAAGCCGGCAACCCGGCAAATGTGCTCTACCAGCATGACGCTCCCGTGCTGGATCTCGGGAGGCTTGGTACTTTTGATGATTGCGGCGTGATGCCTTCCTGGATCTTGAACCATGCCGACAAGAAATATCTGTACTACATCGGTTGGACCGTCAGAACGACGATTCCGTACCACAACTCCATCGGTCTGGCGATCAGCACGGACGGCGGCAGATCCTTCGAAAGATTTTCCGAGGGGCCACTATTTGGAGAAACCTATGCGGAGCCGTTCTTCACCGGAACGTCCTGCGTGTTGCTCGAAAACGGAATCTGGAAGAATTGGTATTTGTCGTGTACCGGGTGGACGAAGGTCGAAGGAAGAGCCGAGCCACGCTACCACATCAAGTATGCTGAATCGAAAGATGGAATAAACTGGAACCGCCAGGGTATCGTCGCCGTGGACTACAAGTCGGACTCCGAAGCGGGGATCGTGCGAGCTTCAATCCTTAAGGAAAATGGCCTCTATTACATGTGGTACTCGTATCGCGGCGCAGTAGATTACAGGACAAATCTTCAAGCAAGTTATCGTATCGGCTACGCGCAATCCGCTGACGGGATGTCCTGGACGCGCATGGACGATTGTGCCGGCATTGATGTTTCGCCCGAGGGGTGGGACGCGGAAATGATAGAGTATCCCCACGTTATCCAGCACCACCGCGTGAGATATATGTTTTACAATGGCAACAAGTTCGGTCAATCTGGATTTGGCTTCGCCGAACGGTCTGACGAACGTGGAGAATGACGTAGGGCCATGAGCAGCTTGAGAGAGACCTTTCAAGAGTGCGGGTTTGTGCGCCTGAATGGGTTCTTCAACATAGAGGATGTGGAATCCGTCCGCATGGATGCCAAGCGCATCTTTATTAAGCAGATGACCAGCAGGGGCCTTCTGACGCGATGCGATCCCACTGATCGCGAGTTCGAAGATGGCATGGCCGGCTATTTCTCGCAGGACCCTGCGGGTTTCATCAATTGCGGCAAGACTTGTCAACATTTGATCAGCCTTCATCGGCTCTCTCTACGAGAAAATATTGTCTCTCAGCTCGCTGCACTCGGGGTCGAAACACCAAGTATCTGCACGCGTCCGGTTCTCTATTTCAATTCTAGACATCTCGCCAAGTCCGAGGTTTACTACAAATCTCCTCCGCACCAGGACTGGCGAAGCATGCAGGGTTCGCTGAATGCCGTCGTGGTTTGGGTGCCGCTCGCAGATGTCTCACGGGAGCTCGGGGCCCTTGAAATCATCCCAGGTAGCCATCTCTGGGGGCTTCAAGAATCGAGGGAGGATGCATGGTACCGGCATATCGAGGGTCTTCAAGACGATCAATACAAGTCCCTTGAGATGGAGGCGGGAGACGCGCTATTTTTTTCAGCCTTTCTCGTACACCGGTCTGGGGACAATGTCACGGATTCTATCCGGTGGTCGTGTCATTTCCGCTATAACGATCTCGAAGAACCCACATTTATATCCCGCAAGTATCCGAATCCTTACACGTACGCACCCCAGCAGGAATTGGTCACGAAAGACTTTCCGTCCTCCGAGCAATTGCAGAATGCGTTTTCGACAAAGCCAGCAGCACCTTTAACGCGGAGGGGTTCGTGAGCGAACAGATGATCAACTGCGAAGGGTTGAACTTTTGTTGACAAAGAAAAACATAAACGATTTGGCTATTTTGGGCGGCCCAGTGAGCTTCGTGGAGCAACTCCACGTTGGGCGTCCAAACATTGGTGACAAGGAGCAGTTGCTCGCGCGAATCGGCGAGGTAGTGGACCGCCGCTGGCTCACCAACTCGGGCCCCTGCGTCGAGGAGTTTGAACAGAGCCTGCGACAACTTCTGGGCGTCAGCCACTGCGAATCCATGTGCAACGCGACCGATGGGCTGCAGCTGGCCATTCGCGCAATGGAAATGAGCGACGAAGTGATCGTACCGGCTTTTACGTTCATTGCCACCGCTCATGCCGTACAGTGGCTTGGCTTCACTCCGGTTTTTTGTGATGTCGATCCGCATACGCACACGATTGATCCAGCGCGCGTCGAGGAATTGATTACGCCGCGGACGACGGGCATTGTTGGCGTGCACCTTTGGGGACAGCCGTGCGACATCGACGCGCTCGAAAGAATCGCGCGCCGGCACCGATTGAAATTGCTGTTTGACTCAGCTCATGCGTTCAACTGCTCTTGGCGGGGACGGATGATCGGGAGCTTCGGCGACGCGGAAGTATTCAGCTTTCACGCAACGAAGGTTTTCAATACTTTCGAGGGCGGGGCTCTGGCTACGAATAATGCAGACCTGGCGCGGCGTGTGCGGCAAATGCGGAATTTCGGCTTCTCCGGAATGGATCAGACCGACGCTCTGGGCACGAACGCCAAGATGAGTGAGGCATCGGCAGCGATGGGACTAGTGAATTTAGAGAGCCTGGCGGAGTTTATTAACGTAAACCTTCGCAATTATCAGGCATATCGCCGCGGCCTGGAGGGCATCCCGGGCGTGAAGATGATCGAGTACGACAGCAGCGAAAAACGCAACTACCACTACATTGTGCTGGAGATCGACGATTCGCGGACCGTGCTGGGCCGCAACGAATTGAAGGAAATCCTGTGGGCGGAGAACGTGCTCGCGCGGCGCTACTTCTATCCCGGGTGCCACCGCATGGAGCCGTACGCCTCGACCATGCCGAATGTTGCAAACCGGCTGCCGGTTACCGAGCGCCTGGCGCAGCGTGTCCTGGTGCTGCCCACGGGAACCGCCGTCAGCGTCGAGCAGATAGAAATCATCTGCGGAATCTTGCGCGTGGCAGTTGCGCATGGCGGCGACGCGGCCAACCGGCTGGAAGAGCTGCGAACGGCAGCGCGGTGCGCAGGGCGTTGAAGTCAGCGCTGTTTTCTTACGTATTCCATATTGAAGAGTCCTGCGTCGAGCTGTCCAGCTGAAGTGATCTGGAACTCTGCTTCAAGTTCAAAATTCGCGTCGGCTAATGTTCGTAGTAAGCAGGGATAGAAAGGGCTCTCCTTGTAGAGTTCGATCATTAAACCTTTCAACTGGGGGTCAGCTAGCGTTTTCGCCGCCCCGTTGAAAAAGGCAACTTCAGAACCATCGATGTCGATCTTCATATAATCCGGAACCGGCAGATTCAATTGTTCGATGGCCTGGTCCAAAGAGAGCGTCCGCACAGTGTGTTCTGTATCTAGCTGGCCGACAACTGACGAGTGTGCTGAATTCTCCAAAACCCTAAGAACCTTGTGGTGGTCGCCGCGTCGCTGTTTTTTGCTGTTTGACATCAAAATTCCATGAGGATTGGCACCATCCGAGATCGCAATCTCGAAGGTCCGAAGCTCTGCAAAATCATTAGCCCTCCGATTTAGTTCGAGCGCCTCGAAATTCTTCGGGTCGGGTTCGAAGGCGTACGTCTTCAGCCCGTGAGCGGCAGAAAAGAGCGAAAAGTTGCCAATACTGGCACCCAAATCAAAAAAGACGGCACCACGCGGTACTTTCAAAATATATTCGTACACTTCTTCTTCATACCCCTGGTGAATCTGATCACCTGTGTCCCCCTCTAAGGCCGCAAATCGGAGCTTTGTTCCCTTAACGATCAGCTGCTGAATCCCACCGTTATGTCCAGCTCCGCTAGGCAAAATACTCGCTCGCGACAGACGTTTCAGCCTGGCTATCAGCTCGGCCATTTTGTTCATAGAAACTCCGGCACCAACCTCCGCAACCTCATGGCGCAGGACACAGCGCGGGCAAAAGGCAACAACCATCAGCGCTGTTGTAGAGCGGCGGCCGGCGAAACGAGTTCGGTCGTCCACCGCAACGCAGGACGCGTTGCGCCGGGCCAGTCGCCATACCAGCCTTTTCGCGACGCGCCGTCTTCGTGGACCTCAAAAGTCAGAATATCTTCGTGGCGATAGACGATGTGCGCCTGGTTTTCGACGACCAGGAGGGTCAATCGGTGAAAGCCATCGTTGAGAAGATCTCCGGGCAAGTAGCATACGCTGCGGAACAAACCCCCAGGAAAGGGCTTCCCCTGCCAGACGGGTTCGGTCACAGGTCCAGTGTTGAACGCTAATACTCCATCTTCTGTATAGACAAGCAGGCTGAGGTTGAGCAGCGCCCTTGGTTTCAAATTCCAGTATTCGAATTCAATCACAAGGGGGGTCCGAACAGTTATAAGCTCGGCATCCAAATTTGTCGCTCCATGGTCCGATTCGGAGTGAACGGATACTTTTCGAATCCGAATGACATCATTTCCAGGTGCATCGGATTGATTCGGCCACAAGCTTTCAGTAGAGGGGTTAGTCGACTTGGCGAGATATTCGGACATGACGGCGACGAATGGGCCATCCTGTATGAGCAAACCATCTTTCAACAAGATTGCACGACTGCAGAGGCTTTGCATTGCCGCGGCGTTGTGACTGACAAACAAGATTGTGCGCCCTTCGTTGGTTACCTCGCTCATTTTGCCCAGGCACTTTTTCTGGAATGCCGCGTCGCCAACGGCAAGCACCTCATCGACGAATAAAATCTCAGGCTCTAGGTGCGCCGCCACAGCAAACGCCAGACGCATCTGCATGCCGCTGCTGTAATGCTTGAGCGGCGTGTCCAGGAAGCGCTCAACTTCGGAGAAAGCCACGATCTCGTCGAACTTGCGGTCTATTTCGGCTTTGCGCATGCCTAGAATGGCGCCGCTCATGTAGACGTTTTCGCGGCCGGTGAGCTCGGGATGAAAGCCGGTGCCGACTTCGAGCAGGCTGCCGATGCGGCCGTGAATTTCGGCGTGGCCTTCCGTGGGGCGCGTGGTGCGGGCCAGGATCTTCAGCAGGGTGCTCTTGCCCGCGCCGTTGCGTCCGATCACCCCGACAGCCTCTCCCTGGCGTACTTCGAAATTGACGTCTTTGAGCGCCCAGATAAAGCGCGAGCTCCCGGCGGCCATGCCGGCGCTAGCGCCGGCGTTGGTCACGGGTGAGCTTGCGCCAGGACCGTTGTTCCGGATATGACTCGAGCCGGTCAGGAGGCGCAGCGGCGCGCGCAAGGCGTCGCCGATCACGTTGCGCAACGCGGTATGGCGCAGGCCCTCGCCGAGCCGGTAGCGCTTGCCAATCCTTTCGACGCGGATGACGGGTTCGCTCATTGGTGCGACCACATCGAGTTAGACCACATCGGCGATCGTCGTTTCCATCTTCTGAAAATACATGAGGCCACACACCAGAACCACAAGTACAGCGGCGAAGGATGCGAGAACCATGCGGCCCGGCGGGTTCCCGGTTCCGGTGAGCGACCAGCGGAAGCCTTCGATCACACCTACCATGGGGTTCAATCCATACAGCCAAGCCCACTTCGGCCATCTGGCGGAAACGAGAGAGCTTGGATACACGACGGGCGAGGCAAACATCCAGAATTGTACGAGGAAAGGCACGACATAGCGCACATCGCGATAGATCGCATTCAGGGCCGAGAGCCACAGGCCCACGCCCAGGGCCGTCAGCACCGCAAGCAACAGAAAAACCGGAAGCATCAGGATCGCCCAGCCCGGATGAATGCGATAGTAGATCATGATGACGACGAACATCAGGAAAGAAATCCCGAAATCCATGAGTCCCGATACTGTACCCGAAATCGGCAGAATTAAGCGGGGGAAATAAACCTTCGTAATTACGTTCTGATTTTCGACAATCTTATTCGTCGCATTCTGCACAGAAGCCGCAAAGTACATCCACGGAAGTAAAGCGCTGTAATAGAAAACCGGATACGGCAGGCCACCCGAGGGAATGTTAGCAAGTTTTCCGAAGAACAGGCTGAAGATGAGCATCGTCAAGAAGGGCTGGACGACAGCCCACGCTGCTCCTACGACAGTCTGTTTGTAACGGACTTTGAGCTCACGCCACACAAAGAAGTAGAGCAATTCGCGATAAGCCCATAGTTCGCCAGCCGGAATTACCCACCAACGACTCGGCGGGGTGATGCGAAGTACCGGCACGTCCGGGAGACCAGTTGATCCGCTGGTTGTGACCGCCGTACTCACTGTGAACCCTCCGAGGGCTGGGACCTGAGGTGCCTCACATCTTCTTCCTCAATGTGACGCATCAATTGTCTCCGTTGGGTGAGGTAATATGCAAGCGTGCGGCCCACTTTTACGGGAACGACCGCTACCTGATTGTAGGCTGCATTTCGCCAAGAGATCGGTCCTCGCGCCGGAATTAGATGGGTGCCCCACTGAAAGATCAGTCCCAAGTTCCATAAAATCAACACGCCTATTAGGATTGGGGCAAGAATCTGGGCTCGCCGTTCGTTCCAGATGTGCGCGACCCGATCGCAAAGCGCAGCCAATCCCACGACGAACAGAACCGTGAGCGATACAAAAAACCGATTCCCGAATGACGAAAGACCATCCCAGTCTTGGTAGCAGCCAATTACGTAGGCATAGGCCGCGAACGTGCAGAGTAAATATAGCGCGAGGAATCGATCGTTTCTGCTAAAGAGGAATAATCCGATAACCGCCAGGAGAGTGATCGGAGTCCAGCTGAAAAGTCCGTGCTGCGAGGAAAAGCACACTTTTAGCAATGCAGGAGAATCCCAGAACCATTGGACCAAATAACCGAAATTGAAATAGCTGCCGTAAATGATCTTCTTGCTGACGAGCGTGGGTAAGAAGGCCGCAAAAAGCACGCCGACGAAAAGTATATTATTCAACAACAACGGACCGATCGTCCTCCTCAATTCTTCTTTGACGATACCTTCCCAATACGCACCTAGCGATTCAAGCAGCGGCAACAGAAACAAAAGCGCGTTGGGGTAGTAAACGTCCATCATTAGCCCGCCAATCGCACCTAAGACCATCCACTGCAGCATCGTGCGGATTTGGCGCGTGCGATCCCAATACCATACAAAAAGAGCCACTGCGAACGCCGAATGGGCATGTGACCACGAAGGATTGAAATACATGTAAACAGGCAGAGAACTAGCGAACCAGATACCCAGAGTTCCAAGAAAAGCCCAGCGCTCAGCGAGATATTTTCGCGCGAGCCGAAACGAAATCCATAAAGACAAAAAGCCGTAAACAGCCGTGCCCAAGGCCATTGCTAAGAGGTAAGGTTCGGAATAACCGTCGGCGGCAACGTGCCCGCCTAGTGCGTCGTAGGCGCAAACACCGACGTGCGCAACGAGCAAAAAAGGTGACCAGAGGATCGCCGGCCCAATTGAGAAGTGATTATCAAGGTGCCCAGTGGAAGTGTATTGCTCAGCGAGAATATTGCCACTTGGATCCGTGCGACCCATACGAAAACTCGTATTTGCCGCGAGCCAATCCCTCTGAAAGTCCAGACTGTGCTCGATCAAAAGCGAGCGGCCAAACGCGTAATATCCGACGCCGTCGCCGCGTACCCAGGGATTACTCAGAGGCAGTGAAACTACAAAAATAGCGAGCAGGATTATCTCGTACTTACTCAACCGGCCCAATGGCTGTCGTCTTCGGCCCCCGTTAACCTTCTCTTGCTGCTCATAGAAATCCATCCCTTTAAGGCGCCGTCTTCGCATTCGATGGGTATGCGCCGGTGCTATCTTCTTGTTTTCGCAGAATCGCAATGATCGAAAGGGGCGGAAGCGGAAGCCATGAATCGATATACCGAAATATAGGAGTTAGCACATTGAGCAGCCGAATCTGTCCTAAGCCGAAAGTCCTCCGCCGCAAGATCTTTCCGTTGAGCCACCAGGCTGGAACTCCAGGGCGATTGAATTTCAAAATCTGCTCCACGTGAAATCCTGCCTGTTGGGAGACTTCGCCGAGTTGCTCCTCCGTATAGCGCCTACAATGCCCCAGCACTTCGTCCAGACTTCCGTGCAGCCCAGGGCCATGCGGAACCAGGATAACGGCTCTTCCACCCTGCCTCAGGCTCTCGTGAACGTTTCGCAGGGCCCCGACATCGTCGGCGACGTGCTCGATGACGTTGAGGCACACGACAGTGTCGAAATCTTGCCCCTTGGGAAACGATTCACCGTTCATGGCATCCGTGTAGCCCACGTGCATGTAAGGGCGGGTGGGGCGAAGCGTCTCGAGATAATTCAGGTAGTAAGGGTTAACGTCCGTCGCCCAATATGTCGAGCGGGGCATGAGATGTACGGACATGTTTCCGATTCCGGCACCAATTTCGAGGACGCGCTCTCCCACGTATGGGCTGACCACATCGGACATCCATCGAGTAAAGCGTGGAGCGCGGTTGAGTCTTTCCAGAATTTCACCGCCCTGAGCATCGTCCGTGTATATCCGGCTCGACGCACCGTAGCGAAGAATTGCCCAGAGAGCCCGCACACCATCCTTCCAACTGATTTTCTTGCCCTCGCGATAGGTCCTGCCCGAATAGCTGATGGGCACCTCGAAAATTCGAGCGCCTCGCTTGGCGAGTTTGATCGCAAGTTCCGGTTCCACGTCAAAAGTCGAACTCTCGAGGGGAATGCTTTTCAGTAGGTCTGCGCGGGCCATCTTGTAGCAGGTTTCCATATCCGTCAGGTTGAGGTCGCAGACGGCGTCGCACAAAAATGTAAGAAGCTTGTTCCCGAGCGCATGCCGGAAAAACAGCGCGCGCTTATAGCCTCCCGACATAAAGCGCGAACCAAAAACTGCATCCGCATCTTCAGACAAAAACAGTTCGACCATCTG
>Ga0209420_1000807_pt1 | contig 15631 bp, 13 predicted proteins | sample BlaSpr_A8_OM1_O1_FD_187972 | JGI IMG/M metagenome (GOLD analysis project Ga0209420, IMG submission 187972) | Forest soil microbial communities from Thunder Bay, Ontario, Canada - Black Spruce, Ontario site 2_A8_OM1_O1 (SPAdes) (version 2) | ecosystem: Environmental > Terrestrial > Soil > Boreal... | reverse complement strand
GCAGCATCATCATCTCGAGCCGGCCCAGGCATTCGCGCGGGCTGTTGGCGTGGATCGTGGCGATAGAACCGTCGTGGCCGGTCGACATCGCCTGCAACATGTCGAAGACCTCGGCGCCACGGACCTCGCCGACGACGATTCGGTCGGGCCGCATCCGGAGACAGTTCTTGACCAGGTCGCGCTGGGTGACTTCGCCGCGGCCTTCGAGATTGGACGGCCGCGTCTCGAGGCGCACTACGTGTGGCTGCTGCAAGGACAACTCGGCCGAATCCTCGATAGTAACGATGCGTTCGTCTTCGGGGACAAACGCGGAAAGACAGTTGAGCATCGTGGTCTTGCCCGAGCCGGTACCGCCGCAGACGATTACGTTGAGGCGCGCGCGAACGACGGCGAGCAGAAACTCGACCAGGTCCCAGGTGAGCGCGTCCCGCTCGACCAGCGCGCCGATGTCGAAGCGATGCTGGCCGAAGCGCCGGATCGACAGGGCTGGCCCGTCGAGCGCCAGTGGCGGAATGATGGCATTGATACGCGAACCGTCGGGCAAGCGGGCATCGACCATCGGCGACGATTCGTCGACCCGGCGCCCGACGCGAGAGACGATGCGATCGATGATCAGCATCAAATGCGCGTCGTCCTGGAAGACAACGCCCGTCGCATGCAGCTTGCCGCGCTTCTCGACGTAAACCTGGTTGGGACCGTTGACGAGGATGTCGGTGATTTCGTCGTCACGGAGCAGCGGCTCGAGCGGCCCCAGGCCGAGCAGCTCGTTCTTGAGTTCCTCGACCAGGCGGCCGCGGTCGGCCTCGGTCAACAGGCGCCCGTCTTCATTTAGAATGTCGTTGATAGCGGCGGTGACTTTGCTGGAAACCATCGCGGGCTCGAAAGTCTCGAGCTTGGAGACGTCGATAGTTTCGAACAGCTTGTTGTGAACCTTGACCTTCAAGCGGCGCGAGCTATCCGCAATCGCGTCCTTGCGCCGGCGCACGGTCGCCCCGATAAGCGAGCCGCCGGCGCTGCCGGTCTCAGAGGGGCGTCCGCCCTTGGTAGCATTCGACAGCCTGTCAGTCAGTCCCATCTTGCATACCTCGTCAACGTTGGGAGTGTGGACTTCAACGCGTACCGAAAGCGGATTTGAGCCGCGTCATGAATGTTTCCTGGAGCGCGACCGGTTCAACCCGAGGCATCACGAGCGCCGCCAGGTCCAGCATCGCGCGCGCAACCGGCGAGTGCGGCGCCACCTGAAAAAGGTCCTGCGCCTTGAGCTCGATGGTTTCAAAGGTCCGGTCGTCGGCCGGAACTCTGGCGTAAATGGACTTGGCGAGAGTCGATTCGATGGCCTTATCGGTCAGAGGATGCGAAGGATTGTAGCGATCGATAATGAAGCAGGGCTCGAGCGTGGTCAGGCCCAGGCGTTCGAACAAGTCGATGAATCGCCACGCGGAGCGCGCCGCCGCGATCGATTGATTGAGCACGTAAAACAGATGCTCGGAGCGCTCCCACGCGGCCACCCCGTTTTCATCGACATGGTCGCCGCAATCGACGATCACGTAATCGAACAGCTGGCGGATAAGGTCGAGCACCGTGCCGACCGTGATATCCGAGACCAGCTCGCCTTCTTCGATGCGCTTGGGCGCGGCCAGCAAGCAGACACCCGACGGATGCTTGGTCAAGGCGGATTCGAGCTGGATCGAATCGAGTTTACGCTCGAGGCGGACCAGCGGCATGATTGTCACTTCCGGATCGAGGTTGAGAAAGACCGCCAGACCCCCAGTCTGAAGATCGAGATCGACCAACGCCACACGCTGATGTAACGACTCGAGCGCCAACGCGAGATTGGCGGCAAGCGAAGTGACACCGACCCCGCCGACCAGGCTGGTAACGGAAATGACGACGCCGCCCTCGCGGCGCTCGGTGCGCCAGCGCGCTTCACTTACTTTCAACAAGGCGCGGGTGGCCTCTCCCGAATCGAGCGGGATGAACAAAATTTCGTCGGCGCCCGCGCGCAGCGCCCGCTTCATCAAACTGGCCGATCGCGCGCTCAGCACGGCGAGCAGAGTCGGGCGCGGCGAATGCAGCGACTGTTTCTGGAGAAAGCTCAAAGCCGCTTCCTCATTGCCATTGACCATCACCAGGGTTGCGTCCGGCGGCGCGGAGGCATTCTCGGCAAGATTGGCGGCGGTGGCCGCCTCACCCTCGACGATTTCAAGCAGCGGCTCGGTCAACGCGGCGAGAACTGTTTTGAGCTGGCCACGCTGCTCGCCGGGATCGCCGACCAGCATGACCTTCATCATGCTGCGGCGACCCTCACCCTTTGAACCGTTGAATGGCAATCGATCTTTCTCCTGGAAACTAGAAGCGCGGACGGGCCGCGTCCTCCGGATAGAGCGGCACGGTTTTGATTTCGTCCGGAGTCAAATCGCCGCGGCCAGTGGGCAGGTAAACCTGTCCGGTCGGGGGCAGCGGTCGGACTATCTCGGGCGTCACGCTCATGACGAGGTCGGTTTCCTGGTCTGAGTAGGACGTATTGCGGAAAAGACCGGCCACGTAAGGGATGTCTCCCAGATAAGGCACCTTCTGCACCTGCGAGATCTTTTGATGGAGAATCAGGCCGGCGATGATCAGCGTCTGCCGGTCCTTCAGGCGCACCATCGTCTCGGCGCGGCGAGTTACGAAGGCCGGAACCGTGAAGCCGAACAGCTGAACGCCTTGAGCGTAATCCGGCTGCGAGACTTCGGGCTTCACCAGGAGCTCGATATCATCGCGGCCGACGACGGTCGGAATGAACTCGACTGAGGTGCCGTAGGTTTTGAACACGATGGTCGAGTTCAGCGCTTGCGCAATTACGATGGGGATTTCGCCGCCGGAAAGAAATTTGGCTTTCTCGCCGGAGTTCGCCAGCAGATGCGGCTCGGCGAGAATTTTGCCGAGGTTGTGAGTTTCGAGAAACTGGAAAAATCCCTGCCATTGGACGTTCGAGTTTTGCGCAGCCAGACCATAGGTCAGGTTCGACGACAGCAGGAGGGGAATCGTCTGGCCGCCAGCCGGTAGGACCCCGCTCGGCGTGGTAGTGCCCGACAACGATCCCGATGAGGCCGAGCTCTGAAGCGTGCTACTCGCGGTATATGGCGTCGCGACTGCACCCGGTAGGCTGACCAGTGAGATACCGATTTTGGAAAGCGCGACCGACAGGTTGACTCCCTGGTTCTCCAGTTCAGTGCGGTCGAGTTCGGCCACGATAGTGTTGAGCATCACTTGCTGCTTGCCGCTGGCGTCGATTCGCACCGTCCGTTCTTCGTACTGTCCAGTGGCGTCCCACACGGCGAGCGTCGTGAAGCCCGGCTGATGGGCGATCAGATTGAGCTGGAACGGATCTATCACCTGCACGTCGGCGATCTTGGAGTCGGCGACGGAAATTCGCGTGATGCGGCGCTGAAAATCGATTACCTCAGAGGTGCCCATCATCAGCGATACGTATTCCGCCGGCAGATAATGCTTTCCGCCGGAGACGCTGTCGCTCAGGTACCCTGCCGAGCCAGGATCCAGGACCGCCGGATCGTTTCGATAACGGGCGGTGCTGATTGCCGACGGTGGCGATTCGCGCGGCTCATAGGCCTGAGATCCCTTGTCCGGCTGAGGCGGGACACTCCATGTCGCATCAGGATAGGGAACCGGTGCCTTGTCGCGGATCGTCGCGGTATATGACGAGGCTGCCGGCAGAGTCGTGCGCAGTGAAGAGATGGTTCCCAACTCCGGCATCGCAGAGGATGTCGAGGTTGACGCACCGGCTCCCGGCCGCGGCGCGAATCCCTCATCGCTCAGCGCCGGTGGCGTGTTGCCAGGCGTCAGCGGCGCACCGGGTTTCGCAACCGCGAAGGCGTTGAGGTCGTAGCTGACCTGGCGATTAGAGGTGTTAGTGACGGTAACGATCCAGCGGCCCGCGCCGGCGCCGAGCATCGAGAGCTTGCCCGGCGGCGAATTATCATAGCTGACGAAGGCGTTTGGATTTTGCTCGACCCGAAACGTCGGTTTGGTGCCCGGCTTGATATCGTTAATCACGTAGATTTCGCCCGCGTTCATTGAAACCGGCACCCAAACAGCCGGGTCTTTCGCCTGGGCCCGTGCACCTACCGCGCTGACGGCCATCAGCGATCCGGCGAACGCGAGTAACCGGCAGATTCGTGCTGCCGACCAAATGTTTACGTCTATGTTTTTACATCTCCGCATGGCTTTCCCCCTTGTAGCCATCTGCGATCACGGAACCTGATAAGTCTTTGGCGCTGGCTCGTACCCCGGATCTCCCGGTCTGAGCGGCGCCAGATTGGTCGAGACGTGGCCGTCGATTTTATCGCGGCGAACCGCCGCAAAGGCGCTCTCCGGCGGTTCGGCGAAGCTCGCGGACCACACCGGCCGGGCCGACGAGACTGGAGTTTCCGGCGCGTCTGGCAATGGCGGCGCGTCTGGCGGTGCCGGCGTCGCAGGCATTTGCGGCTCCGAAACGGCAGGCGCGTCCTGATGCGCTTGAAATGAAGAACGCGAGCCCGTCCCCGAATGGACGAAGGTCATCGCCTCCGACGACCTGCCATCGCGCATCACTTCGATGCGAAAGGCCGTCGGAATGTGCGCGGATCGTGCACTGAGCGCCGGTCCCGGCGCAGGCTGGATTTGCATCACTGGTAAGGTTGCGCCGGCCGCCTCGCCTTGATGCAGCAAGTCCGGCAGTCCGATGCCCCGGGTCGCGACGATCTTGCTGTCGCTGTAGTTGCGCATCGCCAGCCGCAGCAATCCCTCGCGGCTGGCCAGCGTCAGCTTTTCAGCGTCGGGCGGAGTCACCAACAGGGTGACGACTTTCACCACTTCCGGCTCGTCCTTGATGTGTTCGATTTCCTGGGCGACCGCGAGAACTTCGATGTTCTGTAAAACGATACGGGAGAACGACGGCTCGCCCGGACCGGTGCCCGCGACCGCGACCAGGATATCAACCCGCGTATGCGGCGCGACGAAGCCGGCGATGTCCGAGACCTCGTCCACCGGCACCGACATCGCGCGCATCCCGGCTGGAATCATCAGCGGCATTACGCCGGAGGTCGTTTGGCCCATGAAGAGCTTGCTGGCAACGATCGGCTCGTTGGCGACGAACTCGCTTTTGGCGAACGAGCCTGCCACCGTCTGCGGATCGGTGAACACGCCCTGCGGGAGGCTGTCGCGGGACCATCGCACCAGCTTGACGGAGGCGGGCGCTAGTTTGGTGCCGACCGGAATGTCGTTGGACGCGACCACGACTTCGATGGTGCGCGCCATCGCGCGCTGCACTTCCGACTCGCGTTTGTTGAGCGCGGAGAAGACCACGATCGCGGCCAGTATCGCGCCCATACCGGCCAGGATTACGAATACTATCGGTCGTTTCATCTCTGCCCCCCGATTGCGCGACCTGCCGCCGGCGGCTGGCCCCCACGCGCAAATTCAATCGCTCGCACTGGTTGTCGCGACCTCCGCATTTTGGCGCGGCGGGGAACTACGGTCCCCGCCGCCATGCCCACGCGCCTGATTGGGCGACGCAGGGTTGGGGCTATCTCACGGCGCCGAGAGACTCGAGGTCACGTCACGTTGGCGAAAACCAGCGGTCTTACGCAGCCTTCAAGGTTGCGGTCACGTTAGAAATGATCGTGTTGATGCCGCCTTCGAGGCCCTGGTACGCGATGTAACCGGCCACCGCGATGGCCGCGATGATCAGCACGTACTCGGTCATCGTCTGTCCATTCTTGCTCTCGCGAACCCGCACCATAAGTTTGTTGATGTAGTTCATTATTGATGTCCTCCTTTGCGCATTTCGTCAGCGCAATCGATTCGCTCAATGAGGTTGAACTGCACCACTTGTGCCAGCAGACGGCGCGCGTGAAAGCCGCCGTAGCCGCCCAGTGCAAATGATACGAGCGAAACTGAGACTGCCCTTGTCGCGTCGCGGTACATCGAATGATTCAGGCGACGGAGCGCGTTCTGTTTCTCGTCTTTCCGGTAGGCAATCGGCTCCCGCCTTTGCCATAATCGACTCATGTCTTGCCAAGCCCGCAGCTCGACGCTGTCCCACGCTTTGATGCGGATTGCGGGCCACGCGATCGCCGCAATCACGCTCGCAGCCGCGATATCGGCGTGCGCTCCGTCGGCGCTGTCGACGGCGCGCAGCCAAATTGACGCCGCCAATTATCCGGCAGCCCGCCAAGAACTGGTCGCTCTTTCGGCCCGCACGGACTTGAGTGAGAGCGAGCGCCGCGAGGTGAAGGACGATCTATGCCTGTGCGATTTCAAGATCGGCCGCCCAACCTACACACTGGCCGAGCAGCGCGGCGTATGCCTCGAGGCGTCGAATGAACCGGGTAGCCAGAGCGGCTCGATCGTCGCGCAAATCGACGACGCCCAACGCATCCGGGACGCACAGGAAGTTGACGCCGCCTTGACCGCGCACGATTTGGCCGACGCCGAGAGCGCCGCTACCGACTATCAGAGTCTCGGCGGCGGCGACCCGGCGACGGTTGCACGATGGTCGAAAGAAATCTGGACGCTGGCGGACGCGCAAGTGTTCGCCGATTCAAAGGCGCGCAAGCGGTCGCTCGGCGGCGCGATTTCCGAAGCACGCAAGGACCATCCGAACGTCAAAAAGATGAGTAAGAGCCAGTTCACGCGATGGGTCGTCACGACTTCGACGGTATCCGGAACCGCACTGGCGTCGAGCGTCGTGGTGACCGACTCGACCTTGAGCCTTGCCATCAGCGACGCCAACCTGCCCGTGGCCGCGCTCAGCCTGGACCGGCTCGCGACGATTAACGACGCGATGGCCGCGCGATGCGGCTGCGACGCGCGCACCAACGTCGCGGTGGCGGAGACCGGGTTCCCGGTCTACTTCATCAGGCTCGATCCAGAAACAAAAATGTCAGAAGTAATGATCCTGCCGCGCGGCGATCGCGCGATCGTATCGGCCAACTCGAACTAGAGACCTCGGCTCTCACAGCCTCGCCGCCCTACCCTGGCGGCTTAGTCATAGAAAACGTTTTGTGCTACTGATTTTTCTGTCTGAGATTCGCATCGTTGATGCGGCGTCGGCGCCGCGGTCTCGGGAGCTGCTAAAACTTGGTCTCACGTCTGCAGCGCTGGTACTTGACTATTGCCCTGATCGGCTGCGTCCCGGTTGCCGCGCTCGCGAACGACTGGGGGATGGGCGATTCGAACTCGAAGATTCCCCCGAGCAGCGTCTTCGAACCGGTATCGACGCCCGCGCACGACATCCTGACCGTCACATTCTTCGTCTTCGCAATCACGGGGGCGATTTTCCTGATTGTCGCCGGACTGCTCACTTACGCCATTCTGCGATTTCGCGCCCGGTCCGGCGACGACAATCGCGAACCGCCGCAGGTTTACGGCAGCAATCCGATCGAGTTTGCATGGACGACGATCCCGGTCCTAATTGTCCTCGTCCTGTTCCTCACCACTGCGCGTACCATATATACGGTGCAGGCGCGGGTGCGGCCGCCCGACGCGCTGAGCGTTCACGTGATCGCGCATCAATGGTGGTGGGAGTTCCGCTACCCCGCCCTTGGCGTCGTCACCGCCAACGAGCTTCACGTTCCGCTGAGCGATCCGAAAGCTCCTACGCCGACCTTTCTCGATCTAGAGTCAGCCGACGTCGCGCACAGCTTCTGGGTGCCGCGCCTGGCCGGCAAGACTGACGTAATCCCGAACAAGAAGAACTCGATGTGGATCGATCCGCACGTCGCCGGGACCTATCTCGGCCAGTGCGCAGAGTTCTGCGGCACCCAGCACGGGTTGATGTTGCTGCGGGTGATCGTCGAGCCGCGAGCCGATTTCGACAAATGGGTCGCCGCGCAAACGCAACCGCCCACCGTCGACGCTTCGGTCGCTCACGGCCGCCAAGTGTTCGAATCCACTGCATGCGTCAACTGCCACACGATTCGCGGCACCGCGGCGAATGGGGTATTCGGTCCCGACCTCACTCATCTGATGACGCGCGAGACGATAGGTGCAGGCGTCGCAATGAACACCCCGGATCACCTCAAGGTCTGGGTGAACGATCCCAATGTCATGAAGCCCGGCGCGCTGATGCCGGCGATGAATCTCGGCGACAAGGACCTCAACGACCTCGTCGCCTACCTGGCCACGCTCCGCTGACTTGGAGAGATAGACATGGCAGGCACCATCGATCAGGAAATCGCTGTCGGCGCCATCGACGACACGGAGTCGTTGCCTGTACTCGGCAAGCTGCACGAATGGGTCGTCACGGTCGATCACAAGCGCCTCGGTCTCATGTACATCATGGGCGGGCTCTTCTTTTTCCTGATAGCCGGTCTGCAAGCGATGACGATTCGCCTTCAGCTCGCCTTCCCCGACGGCAACGTCGTGCCGCCGCAGGTATTCAACCGCCTGATGACGATGCATGGTACCGCGATGGTGTTTCTGGTCGGGATGCCGATCCTGACCGGCTTTTTCAATTACCTGGTGCCGCTCATGATCGGCGCCCGCGACCTCGCCTTCCCGCGCCTCAACGCCTTCGGCTTCTGGCTATGGTTCTTCGGCGCGCTCCTGCTCTACTTCAGCTACCTCGCCGGCGATGGACTATACGGAGCGGGCAGTGCCCCCGATGTCGGATGGTTCGCGTACGCACCGCTGACCGAACTGCCGTTCTCGCGCGGCAACAGTACTGACTATTGGATACTGAGTATTTTTCTGACCAGCGTCGGCTCGACTGCAACCGCCATCAACATAATCGCCAGCGCGTTCTGCATGCGATGCGAAGGGATGACGCTCAGCAAGATGCCAGTGCTGGTGTGGCTGTCGGTAGTCGTCGCATTCATGATGCTGGTGGTCTTGCCGCCGCTCTCGGCAGCCCAGGTGATGTTACTGCTTGATCGTTTCCTCGGTGCGCATTTCTTCGACACTCAGGCGGGCGGCTCGGCGATATTGTGGCAGCACTTCTTCTGGATTTTTGGCCATCCCGAGGTCTACATACTGGTTATTCCCGCGTTCGCTTTCGCTTCCGAAATCATCCCGGTCTTCTCGCGCAAGGTGATTTTCGGTTACAGCGTGATGGTCGCGGCCACGTGCGCGATCGGGATCATCAGCATGAGCGTGTGGGCGCATCATATGTTCGCAGTCGGCATGACGCCCCCCGGCAACTCGTTCTTCGCCGCCGCTTCGATGCTGGTCGGGGTGCCGACCGGCATCAAGATCTTCAACTGGCTCGGCACGATCTGGGGCGGAAAACTTCGCTTCAGATTACCGATGCTCTTCAGCCTGGCATTCCTGTTTCAGTTTCTGGTCGCGGGCCTGACCGGCATCATGCTCGCCGTTGCGCCCTTCGATTGGCAGGTCACGGATACCTACTTTGTGGTCGCTCATTTCCACTATGTACTGGTCGGTGCAATCATCTTCATGGATTTCGCCGCTATCTATTACTGGTTCCCAAAGGCTACTGGCCGAATGCTAAATGAGACTCTCGGCAAATGGCATTTCTGGCTATTCCTGATCGGCTTTCACCTGACCTTCGACACTTTGCATTTCGCCGGCCTGCGCGGGATGCCGCGGCGCATTTATACCTATCAGCCCGGCCGCGGCCTCGAGACTCTTAACCTGATCGCATCGATCGGCGCGCTCATGCAGGGCCTCGGCGTCCTCTTCCTGGTGATCAATGTTATACGCTCGCTCCGCTCCGGCGACCCGGCAGGTAACGATCCTTGGGACGCGTGGACGCTGGAATGGTCCACCACGTCGCCACCGCCGGAATACAATTTCGCCGAAGCCCCGACGGTGCGGAGCCGCCGCCCACTGTGGGACCTCAAGCATCCCGAGGACCCGGACTGGAAATACGAATGAAACGGAGCATCAGGTAATGGCCGCCGCACCATCCACAGTCACCACGCCCGCTGCCAAATGGAGCAAAGCGCTCCCATACCGCGGCCACGTGGGCATTCTATTACTGATCCTCACCGAGTCCTCCTTCTTCTCGATTTTCGTAGTCGCCTACGTCTTCTACCTCGGCAAAAGCCTGAGCGGCCCTTATCCCAAGGATGTCCTATCGCCCCCAATCCTGAACACCATCTGCCTGCTCTCAAGCAGCATCACAATCGTCCTGGCGATTCGCTCCCTCCGTGCCGGCTCGATTCGCACGTTCGCCATCTGGTGGTTCGTCACCTTCGCGCTCGGCCTCGAATTCCTGACCGGCACTGCCCTCGAATGGCACCGGCTCATCTACCACGAGGGATTGACTATCAGTACTAACCTTTTCGGAACCACCTACTACTCACTGGTAGGACTGCACGCGCTCCACGTGACTATCGGACTACTACTGATCCTGCTCGTGCTGATTCTGACTATGTGCGGATACATGAATGAGCGTCACGTCGAACGAACCGATGTCCTGTCATGGTATTGGCACTTCGTGGACGCAGTCTGGATAGTAGTATTCCTGACGGTGTACGTGATCGGTCGATGAGCTAATACAATGGCTATTGACGAAACCACCGACAGAGTAATCGAGGCTCCCGCGCCGACCGCATGGCCGATGATCTTTGCGCTCGGCATAACGCTCTCGTTTGCCGGCCTGGTCTTGAATGTCGCCGTCAGCATGGTCGGCTTCGTACTCACAATAGCGGGCGCCGTCGGATGGTTTCGCGAGGTGCTTCCGGTTGAGCATCGCGAAATCGTTCACGTCGAGCCTGCCGTGGTAACCATCGTTCCCACAAGGATCGGAGTCGACTACCTGCACGTCGGAGAGTTGGGCAATCGCGCCGTGCTGCCGCTGGAAATCTATCCCTATTCAGCCGGAATCAAGGGTGGCATCGCGGGTGGCGTGGTGATGGGCGTGCTCGCCGTGATCCAGGGCATCGCGCTTCACGGCAGCCCCTGGTACACCGTCAACATTCTCGCCGCGACCGCGATGGCCAACCTCGCCAACGCCGACACCGCGACGCTTTCATCGTTCATTCCGCAGGCGTTCATCGTCGCGCTTATCATTCATGCCGCCGCCTCAATCCTGGTGGGACTGCTCTATGGCGTGATGCTTCCGATGTTCCCGCGCTACCCGGCTTTGTGGGCAGCGATCGTCGCGCCGCTGCTGTGGACGGGGCTGCTGTGGTCGTTTCTGAGCGTGATCAATCCAGTGCTCGACGCCCGCATCGAGTGGCGATGGTTCATCCTGTGTCAAATCGCGTTCGGCGCCGTTGCGGGTTTCGTAGTCAACCAGACCGAGCGCGTCCATACGCTGCAGCATCTGCCGTTCGCCGTTCGCAGTGGCATCGAGTCTCCCGGCATCGAGAAGATCGAGGACTAGCACCGAGTTGAACACGCGCAGGCTAAAATCGCTCTTCGCAATCGCTTCCGGATTGCTCGCCGCGATTCTTGTAGGTGGTTGCGACTCGCTTCCCGGTCGCCCTACGCAAGCCGATCTGCCACTGCGCCCGACCAACGTGACGGACTTCGCAACCCTGTACGGCGAGAATTGTGCCGGATGCCATGGCGCCGAGGGGAAATCAGGCGCCGCAATCGCGATGAACAATCCTATCTATCTGGCGCTCATCGACGACGCTTCGATGCGCCGCGTCATCAGCGCCGGAGTTCCGGGCACTGCGATGCCGCCATTCGCTCAGAGCGCCGGCGGTTCTCTGACTGATGCTCAGATCGACCTTGTGATCGCGGGCATCCGAAAGAACTGGGCCGGCGCTCCGGATTCAGCCGCGGGCGCTCCGCCCTACTCCACATCGACGGCCGGCGATCCCAGTAGTGGCGCGCAAGTGTATGCGTCGGGCTGCCAGTCGTGTCATGGCCCTGACGGCAAGGGCGGGCCTGCCGGCTCGGTGGTCGACGCCTCCTATCTGTCGCTGGTCAGCGATCAGTATTTGCGCTCGATAGTGATCGCGGGACGCCCCGAACTCGGCCATCCCGACTGGAAGAACGACGTCGCGGGACAACCGTTGACCGCCGGGCAAGTGTCGGACGTGGTCGCATGGCTCGCATCGAAACGTCCCACACCTTTGGCGTTGGGTAATTGAAATGGCTCCAGCTCCTGAAAAAACCACGCGGCGCAGTTTTCTGTTCAGTCTCGGTATAGCTATCAACGCAATAGCCGTTACGCTATTCGCAATACCAATTATCGGCTATGTACTATCGCCCGCCCGCCGCTTCACCTGGCTCGACTGGATACCGCTCGGGCCGCTGACTGACTATCCGGAAAATCAGACGCGACTGGCCGAGTATATAAACCCGTTCAAGAAAGAATGGGACGGCGAGACCGCAAAGATTCCGTGCTGGGTACGGCATCTCGCGGGTGACGAATTCCAGGTCTTCGCAATCAATTGCACGCATCTCGGATGCCCGGTGCGATGGTTCGCCCAATCAGAATTGTTCATGTGCCCTTGCCACGGCGGCGTTTTCTACTCCGACGGCAGGCACGCTTCCGGACCGCCGCCGCGCCCGCTGTATCAATACAAATACAAGGTTGACGCGGGCAAGCTTTGGATTTACGCCGGCCGATTGCCGACATTGGGACAGCCTAGCGCATGATGAACCTGCTCAAATCAATCGGGCGATGGCTCGATGCTCGCCTGCAAGTCGGCAGCACGATCGCCGAAGTTGCCGAGCATCCTGTGCCACGCAGCTCCGCAAGCTGGTGGTACATCTTCGGCAGCGCAACACTGGTCGTATTCATTTTGCAAGTAGTCACCGGCATCTGCCTCGCGACTGTCTATACGCCCGCAGCCGACCGCGCCTGGGACAGCCTGATCTACTTGAACTACCATCAACCGCTCGGATGGTATTTGCGCGCGCTGCACGGCTGGGGCTCGAACTTCATGGTCGCGCTGATGTTCATCCACATGATCCAGGTCTTTATGTTCGGCGCGTACAAATTTCCGCGCGAATTGACGTGGGTCGCCGGCTGCTTCCTGCTTTTGTGCACGCTCGGCATGGCCTTCACCGGCCAGGTGCTGCGCTTCGATCAGAACGCGTACTGGGGTCTCGGTATCAGCGCCGCGATCGCGGGCCGCACTCCGATCATCGGCTTCAAGGTCGTGGATCTGATCCTCGGCGGACCGATCATCGCCGGCGAGACGCTGTCGCGCTTCTTCGCGCTGCACGTATTCGTGATTCCGGCACTGTTGATCGGGTTCGTCGGACTACATCTCTTCCTGGTATTGCGACTAGGCATTAACGAATGGCCAATGCCAGGTCGAATAGTGAGACGCAATACCTACTTGAAGCAATACCAGGACTTAGTACACGCCGACGGCGAGCCGTTCATGCCGTACGCGGCGCAAAAGGATCTGGTCTTCGCCGGACTCATTATATTGAGCCTGCTCGTGGTCGCCGCAGTCGAAGGTCCGATCGGACCCAACGGCCAGCCCGATCCGACGATCATCCAGACCGTGCCGCGCCCTGACTTCTTCTTTCTGTGGCTATTCTCACTGTTCGCATTGCTGCCGCCGTATACCGAAACCGTGCTGATGCTCACCGGTCCGGTCGCGGTCATCGCAGGCCTCTTCGCGCTGCCTTTCATTTCGGGCACCGGCGAGAAGAATTGGAGTCGACGCCCCTTCTCGGTCGTGATGGTAATTCTCGCGGTCACGATCGTCGGCACACTTACCTGGCTCGGGGTGTCCTCGCCGTGGTCGCCCGTGATGGATGCGTGGAGCGCGGCGCCGACGCCCATCGACGACGTCAAGGGCCGGACGCCGCTCGAGCTTCAAGGCGCGCTGCTCGTGCAGAGCAAGCAGTGCCGCAACTGCCATTCGCTCGGCGGCCAGGGCGGGATGCGCGGTCCGGCGCTCGACGATACCGCGACCCGCCTCCCGCGCGCCCAGATCGTGCGCCAGATCATCCAGGGCGGCGGCAACATGCCGGCTTACGGCAAGAACCTGAGTCCTGCGGAGGTCAACGCGATCGTCGCGTTCCTGCTCACGATGCATCCGCACGGGGAACCTCCCGCGCACGCGTCTTCGCTGTGAACCCCATAGTACAGAGCGCCCTCGATTCGTGGACGCCGCCCGTCCCGACCATCGCGACGCTGCTCGTCACGGCCGCAATCTACGCTCGCGGGTTCCATCGCCTGCATCGCCAGATGCCGGAACGCTTCCCAACCTGGCGACTCGCGATGTTCATGTCGGGGATCGCGGCGGTCTTCATCGCGATCGCCTCGCCGCTCGAGGCGCTCGACGATCTGCTGCTGCAACTTCATATGACGCAGCATCTGCTGTTGATGATCGTCGCACCGCCGGCCCTGCTCGCGGGAGCACCGGCGATCGCTCTTGTGCGCGGGCTTCCTCCGCGTATTGCCAAGGCAATCGTCGGACCGATTCTCCGATCAGATGCTTTGCGCCGGATTTTCACCTGGCTGACGGATCCGCTGGTGTGCTGGCTCGCGTTCGTCACTGCGACCTGGGGATGGCATCTGCCCGCCACCTTTCAGCTCGCGCTCCGCTCCGACGGATGGCACGTCGTCGAGCACGCATGCTTTTTCACCACCGCGCTGATGTTCTGGTACCCGGTCGTCCAGCCGTGGCCGAGCGTCGCACGATGGCCGCGATGGGCGATGCTTCCGTATCTGGTGTTGGCAGACGGCCAGAACACCGTCCTCGCCGCGCTGTTCATGTTTTCCGGCCGGGTGATTTACCCTTTCTACGCGGCGTCGCCTCGCATCGCGGGCTTCACTCCCCTTGGCGACCAGATTGTCGCGGGCGCTATCATGTGGGTGCCCGGTTCGACATTTTATTTGGTGCCCGCCACGCTCATCATGTTTCAAATGCTCGCCCCGCAAAGCCTCGCGCGATCTACTCCCCTTCCGTCATCCCGAGCGAAGGCTGCCGGAGTCGAGGGACCCCGAAGCTTTTCTTCTGTGCTGCATCTTTTTTTCTAGTAAGGAGACCCCAATGCCATCAGATTCAATTTCGCTGACCAGTCGCCCCGCGTGGAAAGCGCTGCAGGCGCATTACGATCAGATTCACAGCCGCCACCTCAAAGCGATGTTCGACGAGGACCCGAAGCGCGGCGAGCGACTGGTGGTCGAGGCCGCCGGCCTGTACTTCGACTATTCCAAGCATCGCGTCACCGACGAGACGATTCGCCTGCTGCTCGCGCTGGCCGACGAGGTCGGCCTGCGTGGCCGCATCGACGCGATGTTCCGCGGCGAAAAGATCAACGTGACCGAGAAGCGCGCCGTACTGCATATCGCGCTGCGCGCCCCGCGTGGGGTGTCGATCGGCGTCGACGGCGACGACGTGGTGCCCAAGGTCCACGAGGTGCTCGATCGCATGGCGGATTTTTCCGCGCGCATCCGCGACGGCTCGTGGAAAGGTCACACCGGCAAGGGCATCCGCAACGTCATCAATGTGGGCATCGGCGGCTCCGACCTCGGCCCGGTCATGGCCTACGAGGCGCTGCGCCATTACAGCGACCGCAATCTGACCATGCGCTTCGTCTCCAACGTCGACGGCACCGATTTCGCCGAGGCCACTCGCGACCTCGACCCGGCCGAGACGCTGTTCATCATTTCGTCGAAGACTTTCACCACGCTCGAGACGATGACCAACGCGCACACCGCGCGCGACTGGTCTCTCGCGGCGCTCAAGGATGACAA
>Ga0209420_1000805_pt1 | contig 15641 bp, 25 predicted proteins | sample BlaSpr_A8_OM1_O1_FD_187972 | JGI IMG/M metagenome (GOLD analysis project Ga0209420, IMG submission 187972) | Forest soil microbial communities from Thunder Bay, Ontario, Canada - Black Spruce, Ontario site 2_A8_OM1_O1 (SPAdes) (version 2) | ecosystem: Environmental > Terrestrial > Soil > Boreal... | reverse complement strand
TGCCCACAAGGCGCGCGCCAATCCGGCGTACTGGGCGACCCGAGCCGTCCGATTTCCTCGGCCTCCCTCCCGACGATGTCGAAGTGTGGTCCGTATCGGACCATCTATGGCTACAATTGGGCCAGTGGTCAGAATTGAGCTTGAAAGGGTCGAGGCGCTTGAACTCCTTGGAATGACGTTGGCCCATCTCAACGACGCCGAGGCAAGGGCTGAGATGTCACCACGAGTGCCGCTGTTGATGGCGATCCGAGACAAGCTCGCTATCGGTCTCAGGGAGGAAAAATGAGCTACAGCGATTCCGAGGTATTTGCGGCGACTTCCGCGATGGACAAGTACAGGAGTGGCGAAGTGGGCGAGGCGGGCTCCGCTCTGGTCGTCGTGGGCCTCAGCGCCGAGAGAGCAGCCAAGGAAACGGGGATCCGCGACGACATGATCCGAGTTGCGCATCGAGCCGGTGCTTCGATCCGCCAGCTTTCCGAAGTTTCAGGTCTAGGCCGTAAGACTGTGACAGCGATCGTTTCGTCTGAAGCACCGTTGCACGACTGATCGGATCCCGCCGCACAACGAAATGCACGCTCCGAGGCTCCCGACCCCAGAACTTGCGCCCGCCCCCGGTCCGACGTACGGGAAACCCTGACCCGGCATCATTGCCCGGTGGACCCCGAACCCGACGAGACGGTTAGCGCGGCTGTCTTAGTCCCCGGAGACATCGTCGAGCGGGTCCGCACCCTCTGCCTGGCGTTGCCCGAAGTCTCGGTGCGAATCGATCGTTCGCTGACCAGAACGAGATCGACGGCGCACTCATTCGACATTCGCCGAAGATCGTTCTGCTTGCTCGTCGCAGTACGGTCACGAACCGGCAAGTCCGCTCCGTTGCTGGTGGTGCGCGCCGACCCAGACGAGCGCGAGGCGTTGCTATCGAGCGGCTCTCCGTTCTTCATCCCTCGACGGGCCCGCAGTGATCGGCTCGGGGTGTGGCTAACCGACGACACGGACTGGAAGGAGATCAGGGAAATCGTGACCGAGAGCTACCGAATCCTCGCTCCGAAGAAGCTCACTGCATGGCTCGACTAGCGAACGTTTGGCCTATCGATCCGCCCCACCCCGGCGATCGGGGGCACTCAGCCGCAACTGTCTCCCGTGACAACCTGGCAGGGATGGGACGAGGAGGCCCTGATGGACGGCCAGCCACCTGATATGCCTACGTCGTCAGATGTCTCCGGTAGAACCAGCCGACACCGCCGACGACGGCCACGTAGGGGGCGATGATCCAAGGCGTGTGCCAGGTCCACGCCCCGACGCCAACGGCGCAGCCACCGAGCACCGCCACCACGCCAAGCAGCCAGTACCGCGTCATGGCCGCAATGCTACGTCTACGAATCTTACCCGCGCCTCAGTTCCGGCGAACGGGGCGACCCTCGAAATGCAGCCTGGAATCGCAAGTAGAAGGCTGCGAACACTAGGACGATGCCTACGTTCGCCAGCAGCCTGGCCCAGACGTTGTGCCTAAAGATCAGGATGTCGACTCCGACAACGGTGGCCACAAGAGCGACGACGTAGATCCCGATGGCCAAGTGTCTTCCCACGCTCCGAGCCTATTGCCGTGAGCGTGGTAGCCGCGGCGGGGCATTGCCCGCCGACCCGATTGGCGTATGGGGCACGCTGGGAGCAGTGAACTACTTGGGTGATCACGGAGCCTGGGAGTGGATGGTCTCACCTCGGGCCAACATCTCGACAAACTGGCCGATGCGTCTAGAGCGGGTTTCGGGTTTCTTGGCGTTTCCGATCCTGTAGAGGATGGCGTACCGATTCGCATTTGTGAGCATCTCAAACATCTCTTTCGCGCGAGGATTGGCACTCAGGGCGGCGAGAAGATCCTCCGGCACCTCAATGCTGGCTTGCCCGGCGTAAGCGGCCTCCCATCGCCCGTCCTCTTTTGCCTGCCGCACCTCGTCTTCGCCGGATCGATGCATTCGGCCGGTGGCGATCAGCCTTTCAGCGATGGCAGCGTTCCGTTTAGACCACGGGCTGCGAGCTTTTCGAGGCGTGAAACGTCGTCGGAACGTAGCGGTGTCGCGGCGCCCTAATTGACCATCAATCCAGCCGAAGCAGATCGCCTCGTCAAGCGCCTCGTCGTACGAGATGGTTGTCGGATCGGCCGTTCCCTTTTTGGCCAATACCAGCCATACACCTAGTGAATCGGCGTGATGAGTGCTCAACCATCTTCGCCATTCGCCAGCGTCCACGACCAGAAGCTCTGGGAGATCCACGGCGTTCAGGGTATCCCCCGTGTGCCGGTCGGCCGCAGTTAGCCGCCCGCAAACAACCGAAGGTGAATAGTGCGCCCGCTCCCGGCGAACTGGGGCGCTCGGGCAACTCGAGTCAGAGTGAGCTCTTGTAAGAATGAAGTAGTGACTGACATCCGTTCGGTGGTTGTCTGCTCCCAATGCGAGGTCCACTGGTACGTGGGTGCCGAACCGGCCAAATGTAGCGACCCTGGCCACGACCATCTGCGGTTCGACCTCCACGTACATCGTTCCCTCGTCGTGTTGCCCGATGGGACAGGCGTCACCGCGGTCTCATTTGACGCGACGGATCCCTATGCCCGTGATGAGCTGCCAGACTTCGGTCTGTACCTGGACCCGCAATGGGATCCGCCATGGACCCACGATCACCTCGATTGGCCAGATTTCGGTGTGCCGAGTGACTCCGCCTCGGTGGCGACCGCCTTGTGGGCGCTGCTCGAGCGAGCTCGTCAGCAGGACCGAGTCGAAGTTGGCTGCCTGGGCGGGCACGGACGGACCGGTACAGCTCTGGCCTGCCTCGCCATCATGGTGGGGTTGGCTCCTGGGGATGCGGTGACCTGGGTCCGCGAGAACTACTGCCGTGATGCGGTGGAGTCTGGCCAACAGGAAGAGTTTGTTGCCCGGTTTGTCGGCTGACAACTGAACCCATCCGCGTCTGAGTGCCAATCGTCCCGGCGTATTGGGCTACAGCCCTCGTCCGGCACCCAAACGGTCAGCCTCTCACCGAGAAGAGCTTCCAGGTCCCTGGTACGCCCCTTAGCTCGTGGTCCCCTCGGTCATCGAAGTCGAACCCCGACCCGGCTACAAGCATGGGAACGGCGGCGGAGACCCACACCTCTCCAGGTGAGGCTGAATCCAAAACGCGCGCTGCGATGTGTACTCCAATCCCCGCAATGTCTGATTCCCTGATCTCTACCTCCCCGGTATGAAGTCCGGCCCGGATATCAAGGCCCAGGGGCTTTAAAGAATCGACGAGGGCATTGGCGCAGCGGATGGCTCGGCCGGGGCCGTAGAATGTCGCGAGGATCCCGTCACCAGTGGTTTTCACAATCCGTCCCTGGTGTTGCAAGACGAGGGTTCGGGTGAGGGCGTCATGCGCCTCGAGGAGGTTCCGCCACGCGTGATCGCCGAGCGCCGCGGCCCGTTCTGTCGATCCCACGATGTCAGTGAACAAGATGGCTGCGAGCGCACGCTCGGGAACGAGGACCGCGGTGAGGCCAGCCAAGAACTCATCAATATGGCGAAGCGCCTCCTCCCCACCGGGCTCGCCGAAAGGCCATCCGTCTCTTCCCGGAAGCAGGGCGAAGCGCGTTCCTGCAATGTGTTCGGCGATGTAACGGCCGTGCTCGACTGGCGTCGCTTCGAACCCTTGACGGTGTAGTACGAGCGTTGGCACTTGCACCAGTGACAACGTGTTGCGCACGTCGGGATGTGGGAGAACGCCCGGGCGGCCATGGTTGGCGTCATGGCCAAGCGTTAGGCTTTCGCAAACCAGGGACCAAAGGATGGATATCTTTTGACAACGTCGGGAAATAGGAATTCGCCCAGACCGGGTCCACCCCAAGCGTCAATGACGAACTGCGTGAAGACGGTCAGCTCCTCGTCCGAAAAACCGACGGGGTGGTCAGGTGTCGCCAAAGAACCAGCTTCGGCATTGATGAGAATCAACCCCGCCGTGCGCGATGGATGCGTCCCTGCAAAGAGAATCGCGCCAGGTCCGGAATCAGCAAGCCCACACAGCACCGCCCTTTCCAATCCGACTACGTCCAAGACGGTTCGCGCATCGTCCGCCCACTGTTCCCACGGAGGGAGTTCCTCGCCGGAGGGGTGGTCGGAAGCCCCAGTCCCTCGCCGGTCGAAGGTGATGACGCGGGCTCTGGCACCAAGCCAATCGAGAAACTCGGCGTAAGGGGGCCAGTCCCAGCGAAGATCGATGCAGTCGCCTGAGCCAGCGAACCAAATGAAGTCCAGCTCACCGTTACCAAAGACCTGATACGCAATCCGATCTGCTCCGAGGAGCGCGTATGCAGTTTCTGGAACCTGGATCACCGCTCCATTACCCCCGGGTCGTCGGCTTGCGGTACATGGCCTTAAGTTTGGCCCAGTCGGCGATGGCCCGAAGGTACCTTGCCGAATGGGGACTGGCCCGGAATCGTGTCCCACCGACCCGATGCTCCTCTGTGATACCCCCAACCACGGGTGGAGTGTGCTCGATGCCGGCCCATTCCGCTCTTTGGGAGGCACTGGCTCGGCCTACCTCCAAGGGCGCGGGTCACTCGGAAGAAGCGACCACGACACGAGGTCTGGACGGTCACCCTTGATCGGTTCGTAGGACCGCAATACCCCTTCTCGCGTGAACCCCAGCCTTGCCGCCAGCCGGTTCGATGCTTTGTTCTCGGGGTGGATTACCAAGAAGACGCGCTCAATGCCTTTGGAGAACCCCCAGTCGATGAGGAGGCTGAGCGCCCGAGAAGTAACGCCTCGGCCACGCTCTGAGGCATCAACCCAGTAGTGCGCCTCGGCGCTCACGTGTCGAGGATTGAAGTTCAGTCCCACCTGCCCTAGGAGATGATCGTCGTGTGCATCGACGACGGCGAAACGAGGATGGCCCATAGGCCACCGCTCGTTGCCGGTGTCAATCCACTCGCCAGCCTCTGCCTCAGTGAGGCCATCCTTCATGAAGGTGAAACGGAGGATGTCTGGGTCCCGACATGCTGAGGCGACCGCGGCAGCATCGCTCGCCCGGAACGGACGAAGAGCTACACCACCACTTTGCAGTCGAGGCTTCGGCGGGAACCATTCCATGGTGGTCCATTCTGCCGGTTCCCGAATATGGCGCACAGAGCCGGCGGTGAACTGGGGCAGTCCGGGGATCGACTATTCCCTCAGATGCCCGGCTTCGTCCGCTGCGCTTAGAGCATCGCCGACAAGCCAGGCATCGACCCTGAAAACGACCTCCTCACCCTCGGCCATCCCTGCGTCGTCGATGATCAGACCGATAAGCGAAACCGAAGCGGCTTGATGGCGCACATCTCTCTGTCAGTCTCCGGTGATAGTTCTTCCTCGGATCGCGATCGCCGCCAAATGGCCACGGCTTGATCTGCGAGGTTCCTCGGAAGGCGGACCTTCAACTCTTTTGACTGATCGGCGATCTGGTGACCGATTTCGGCAGCAGTGCGGCTTCTCGCTTCCATGGGTGGAGTGGTGACCCTCCCTGGGCGGTCGGGTAAGCACCCTTGCCTCTCCCCGCCTGGATCGTTCATCATCGCCACCATGGGAGCGGGCGGGTTCAAGGGTGGAGGTTCGCGGTCGAGAAGCAGGGCCCAATGACGGCGGCCTGGTACTGGTGGCGTGCCACGTGGCGGTCTTCGTGGCGGGCCGGTGGGATGACAGAATGTGAATGGTGCGCAGATCACTAAGCCTGCTCGGGATGGCTGCGGCCGTGCTGATCCTTGGGTTCGTCGCGCTTTTTGGGGTCGGTGGACGCGGCAATCCCTCAGACGCGGGCGGCTTCCCAACGACGACAACGACAACGACCACAAGATCAGTGCCGACCTCGACAACCATCATCACCTTGAAAGGCGTTGGCCCGCAGTTCAACAACAAACAAGCGATTCTTGTCTTTGTAGCCGTACCCAACGTGGTGGGAATGACCCTGGCCCAGGCGAATTCAGCACTGTCCGCCGTTGGACTTTCCTGGGAAGTCTCGACCCCTTCGACCGCTGCCGCCGGAACGAGTTCGACTGGAACGATTCTGGCCCAAGGTCCCGTTGCCGGTTCGCAGGCCCCACGAGGAGAGGTTATCCAACTCACTGTCTCTGGCTACTGAAGCAGACCCACTAACTGGCGGATTGGGGTCACCTTCCTTGTGAGTGGATCACCCATGTAACCGACGGATGGGAACATCCAGAGATGGACGGAGAATCGGAGCCGCCCGCCAGTGTGATGAGATGGGCACGAAACGAGTTCGTGATAATGGCTGAAGGAGGTGCCAACCAAGATGTTGGCCGCTGACGCGACGAGTGGACTATTCATCGGTCTTTGGGCCGTGATCTACTTCGTTCTGATGGTGACGCTCGGCATCATGTCGATCCGGAAGGGCCATTGGGTGATGTTCATTATCGGAATTTTCTTGCCACTCTTCTGGCTGATCGGCGCTCTGTTACCTAGAAGGGTGCGTTGAGGATCCTTTCGGAGCGCTGCCAACCCGGCGGCAATGTAAGGGGACACCCGGGTCCACGCCAAGGCCACTCGGGACGGACCTAGGGGTCGCCTGGGTCTCGAACGACTGGCGCTCAGGCCCACTGAGGCTTTCTCGTGTTGTCGGGTGATTCAGTTTTTTGCCGCGAAAAGGTGCCAGGAGCCCGGCACTCCCTTGAGTTGATGCTCGCCACGGTCATCGAATTCGATTCCGGACCCCGCGACCAGGTCGGTGACAGTTCGGGAAACCAAAATCTCGGCTGGTTGTGCGGCGCTGCATATCCGGGCCGCCGTGTGCACGGCGATGCCCGCGATGTCTTCACCACGCTGTTCGATTTCTCCGATGTGAACTCCACAGCGTATGGAGACGTCGATTTGGGCGACGCCATCGGCTTTGGCGCAGAAGATGGCTGCCGCCGGCCCGTCGAACGTTGCAAGTACGCCGTCACCTGTCGCCTTCACGAGCCTTCCGCCGAACCGCGAGACTTGACGTTCGGTGAGAAGGTCGTGGCGGTCGAGCCGATCCCGCCACGCTTGGTCTCCGAGGCTTCGTACAGCCTCGGTGGATTGAACGATGTCGGTGAACAGGACCGTGGCGAGTCGCCGCTTCCCAGTCGGCGCATGCCGGGTTCCAGTGAGGAATTCCTCGATCTCGCCCACAGTGCCCGTGTCGTCGGTCCAGGGGAGGTGATCGGCAGAGGCAAGCTCGGTGAATCTGGCGTTAGAAATGTGAGTCCCCAGGTATCGGCCGTGATCGACTCGCACAAAGTTGTTGCCGACCGCGTGCAGGACCAGGGTCGGGGCTTGTACTTGCCGGAGCAAGTCCCGAACGTCGGTGTCCCGCGACATCATGAACATTGCTCGTGCCGCGGCCGGACTGGCCCCACGGTGGCCCGCCTCTCGCCACCATGATTGGAATGCGCCCTCTCTCATGCGGCTGGGGGCCATCAGCGGAAGATCGTCGGCTGCCTCGGACGGAGCCGTCGGTGTCGCTGGGGGCTCCACCAGAGAATCCATGAAACGGTCGAAGAGACTTGCGGGTATGCCAATGGGATAATCATCCGTTCGCACGATTCGGGCATACGTGTTGATCAGGACGAGGGCTCGTGTGGCCGAAGGGTTTGTGGCTGCCAAAAACATGGCCACTGGTCCAGAATGTCCGGTCGCCACTAGCGCAGCCTCGTCGGATGCAGCAGCTGACATCACTGCAAGCGTGTCATTGGCGTATTGCTCGATGGTTGCACCGTTGGCGCTGAGGGGGTCAGATAATCCGATACCACGAGCATCGAATCGGATGAGACGGGCGAACGAACTCAGCGCCTCGACGTACGCCTCCCACCGTGGCTCGTCGTGAGCGGCCTCGATGGACATGTTGCTCCCGTTTCCGACCTCGACCAGGTCGATCGGACCATCTCCAAGGACGACGTAGGCAAGGTGAGCGCCGTCAGAGGTCTTGGCGTAACGCACCTCCGGAGTTGTCACACCCCATAGCCTGGTCGATACGGCCGAGTCCCGCTTGTCCGAATGCGCCGTGTACTCGTAACCCCCACGCGGGATGTCGCTGGACCGCCCGGGATGGCCGGATTCTGGTTGGTCCGACATGGATCTCAGTCCCGGCGAACTGGGCTAGTTATCCCGAACGGGCGAATACGGCGATCCCAGCGGTTTGCGTCATGGTCCTCGAGCCGTCTGGCAGAGTGTGTCTCCGGCGGATGGGGACACTCTCGATCGATGATTCGCGCGCGCGTTTTGGGGCACCGTTCGGGCACCTGCGCCATTGAGAGGTCCCTCCGCAGAATGGTCTGTCGAGCGGCAGTCCGACCGCTCGCGAAGAACAGACATTCGGCCGTCCGATCCGGAATGATCGCGTCCGTGACCTCGGCCGATCAGGACACAGTTGCCGAACTCGATGGGGCGCTCCGGGACAGGAGCGCCTAGGCCAAGGGTGATTTCGAGCAAGCAGACCTGTTGTTCATGCGGTCGTACAAAAGCCCGACTCGCTGGACAGCCGACTCTTGACGGCTGATCGGGCGCGGCCGATCACGGCCAAATCGTCGTGAAGAACGCTAACAATGTTCGTTCCAGCCAGGATCACACCGAGCTCAAAGGCGAGCTGCTGGGGATCCGTGTCAACGGGCAGTTCGCCTTGATCAAGCGCCGCGCTGGCTTCGCGTCCGAGCAAGTCGCGCCACTGCTGTTGGATGCGGGCGACCTCGTCACGGACGCGTCCGGGGCGACCGCCAACCTCGGCGGACGCGGAGACGAAGAAGCATCCACCCGGAAAGACGCGCCGCTCGACGTAGGAGAGGAAGCCCTCACAAAGGGCGAGCAGGCGCTCGCGTCCGGGCTCAGTCGCATCCAACGCCGGGGTGACGACCTCAATGATGAAGCTGTCGCGTGCTGCGTTGATGGTCGCCAGCTGGAGTTCTTCCTTGGAGCCGAAGAGCGCGTAGACGCTGCTCTTGGCGATGCCGGTGGCGTCGGCCAACCGTCCGATCGAGATGCCTTCGATTCCCTCGATCGTTGCGAGCTGCGCTGCCTGCTCCACGACGCGGGCGCGTGAGCGCTCTCCCGGGGCCCGCGTTTGCCTCTTCGGGGTTTCCTCCTCGGCCATCGGGACTCCCTCACTCGACCGGCGCCCTTGCATCTTAGACGCACGATCGTTTAGGGTAGTTTGTACGGTCGTGCGTCTAAGGAGGTCCGATGTCGAGGAGCAGGGTGGACTGGGAAGAAGCCGGGCGGGGTTGGGGGGCGCGAGCCACGGAATGGGCCTACCTGTGGGAGCCGTATGCGCTTCCGGCCAATGAGGTGCTCTTCGATCGACTTGGCGTCGATGCCGGAGTCCGCCTCTTGGACATCGCGTGCGGTTCCGGCTTTGCCGCCTCGGTGGCTGCCCGCAGGGGCGCTGTGGTCTCAGGGATCGATGCGTCAGAACAACTCGCCACGATCGCAGCGGCGCGGACGCCTGGTGGGAGCTTTCGAGTCGGGGACATGTTCGCTCTGCCCTACCCGGATGACAGCTTCGATCTCGCCACCAGTTTCAACGGGATCTGGAAGGGCTGCGACGGTGCGCTCCAAGAGGTCCAGCGCGTGCTGGTCCCCGAGGGCCGCTTGGGCCTCACCTTTTGGGGCCGGTTCGAGCGGCTGGGGCTGATGCCCTACTTCCTCAAGGTCATCGAGTTGTCTACGTCCAGCCACGGCGCGGCAACGACAGAACAAGGCGACACGCAGAATGTGATCGAGGACATGTTGAGCGTTGGGGGATTTAGGGTTCTCGAGCGCGGGACCGTGAGGGTGGTCAACGAATGGCCGGACACTTCGACTGCCGTTCGAGCGCTCGCGGCAGCTGGGCCGTCCGTACCGGCGATCGAAGCGGTCGGCTACGAAGCATTCTGCGAGGCGTTGCGAGAGGTCATCTCGCCATTATGCGACCGGGATGTCGGCGTCCGGATTACATCCGAGTTCGACTGGATTACCGCGGAGGCTGCCTGATCCCGGGTTGATGGCGCACCTGATGATGTCCCTGGCGGGTAGCCCCGACCAGGCCCCTCATTGGAATCCACACGCCGTGAGTGACCTTCGGCCCCCGACGACGAACGCCGCCACTTGCCAGGTAGGCCCTTGAGTAAGGCGCTCGACCGCGTTGGCGGAGTGAGAGTGATGGCTTCCATCTGGTCCACCTTCCTGTCGTTGCCGCTCGGGATGCAGCCCTCGTCACGATAGAGCCGAAATGACCGCCATTCGGCAGACGCACCCTCGCAGGGGACCTCCGATTTTGCACGCGAGCGCGGATCAACCCTCCCAGGGTGGCCCCGAGCCGGCAGCTATGTACGGGGGCACTGTCACATGGAATGGGTTACTCCGTTGCGTGGAGTCAGGCTGACGCTCAGGCCATCCCAGAGAGGCCCTTTTGCAGATCATCGGTATCCATGACCGGCGAGATTTGGACTTCGGCGTCTAGCTCCATGAAAAAAGGCTCAGCGAATGGCGGGATGGCCGAGGCGTCGGGCATGTCAAAAACGAAGAAGGCAGTGCGCCTTCCATCGAAGGTCGTGAAATAGGCGGCCTCTGGCTTCCACCGCTCTGCAGTCTGCTGCATGACCTTGGGCAGCGACCCATCTCGGATGCCCTTGTTGCCTGCTTCGACTGGGATCGAGACTCTCGCCATCACTCGCATATTGCCTCCTCGTCAAGTCTAGGGACCGAGTTGACTATTACCGGAAGCGTGGAAGACGTCAATCCGGAGGTGCCACACCTTCCCGGTGTACTGGGATAGGTCAGGATCCTTCGCGCGGTTGCATCTGCATCGCCTCCTGGACACGCCTCCGAAGTACGAGGTACTGCTCCTGGGCTCGCCAGGGGAACTCAGGTAATCGGTCAATCACATGAGGCTCCTGTACGACCTCATTGGTGGTGAACTGCTCTCGGGTGAGGTCGACATCGACTCCAGCCAGTCGGTTCCAGTAGTGGAATCCTTGTCGTTCGCCGCCGTGGTAGTGCACTTCGGCCTCGAGCAGCTCGCCGCCCATCAGGTCGTGCACGACCAACGCAGTCGCCGCGCACTGCCCGCGAGATGGGTTTGCGGGGGTCCATGCCGCGGCGTCTGTCGGATCGCAGGTTTCGAGACTCCAGGATGCCCTGATGGCGGCCTGAAGAGCCTCAAGTCCGAGTCGATCACTTGTCTCGTTGGGCGAACTCTGCACAGCTCCAGTTAACACCGGTCGTGGGGCACCGTCCCGGCGATAGATGACAGCCGAGAGACCGTCTCCGTGGGTTGTCCGTGTTGGAACCATCTGCCAACCTCGGAGAGTGAAGATTCTGCAGGGCAGGGTGGCCAGCGGCATTGGTGATCTAAGCCAATGGATGATCAAGTACGCCGACCTGTACGAACAGTGCACCGGTGTTCGGCTCTATCCAGGAAGTCTCAATGTGGTCCTGGATGAGGAGTATCGGCTTCCCGCGGATCCGCCGTTACGGCTGCCACCCGCCGTCCTGGGTGGCCGAGTAGGCATGAACATCATCCCCTGCAGGTTCATGGGAATCCCCGCCTTCATCCTTCGGACCGACCAGAACGAGGCCGGTATCGGTCACCACGATCGGAAGGTTCTTGAGATCGGGGCTGCGGTGCGCCTTCGGGACAGGTTTGACTTGGCTAATGGTGAGGTGGTCACTATCGAGATCGACCCGTAGGACTGCCCCACCGTCCCGGCGCATGGCGACGCCCAGGTCCTGCTTACTGGCTCGATAACTACGAGTCAGTGTGGGTAAGCCACTCGACGATCGTCCCGGAGCATTGAGACGATGCGGTTGTCGTCGTATCTACGACGAGGTCGTAGCGGACTCCCTCGTGGACACGCAGGGCCTGGTCACGAGCTTGTCCGCGGATCCGGTCACCCCGCTGTTTCCCGCGGGTCTCGGCCACCTCCGGATCGCAGCGCACTCCGACCCAGACGACGGTCAATCCTTGCAGCGCAGCCGCGAGGCGCGCCTGTGACTTCGCTCCGTCGAGGAACACCTCGTCAGCGATGACGGCGGCCCCAGCGCGGGCAATGGCGGCGACACCTTGGTACCAGGCTGCCTCGGCTTGATGGAATACCTCTCCCACACTGATGGAACCGTCCGAACCGAAGTGGATTGATCCACCCGCCGTGGTGTCCATAGGGCCGTGTGACAGCGCACGGATCAGGTCATCGACTCCCAGGGTTAACCAAGTTTCCCCGAGCTGCTGCTGGAGACAAGTGGCGATTGAGGACTTGCCCGAGCTCGACCCGCCATTCAACACGATGACCTCGACGTTCACCTCGCTGAGAGTAACGTCGATCTCTGCCGAGACTCGAACGAGCGTGCCCACGACCCGGCGGACGGGGGCAGGTCGGCTGAAGGCTCCTGATCTGATTTGACCGAGGCCTAAGCTTAGATTGACTTTCGGAACTCGACTCCCTCACCGAGCAGGCGCGTGGTCTCGGTGATGTCGTTCACCGGGATTATTTCGAAATCCAGATAGGTGCCGAACTTCGATGGGGCTTCCGCAAGGGAATCTGGATTGTCGGTCTCAACGACCGCAAAACCGCCAGTGCCGTCGAGCCGACCCAAGAACTGATGAAATGTTTCGTCGGATGGCGGCGACCACTTCCCAAAAACCTCAAGCGTACGAGCTACCGCAGCCTCATTGTCAGCGGCAGATCCACCGCTTCGAACCTTCCACGTCACTACGAACTTCATCGCCGACTCCTCTCACCAGTCGCGTCTTCGTGGCTGTTGGTCTGGTCTAGCACGGGCCTCCTGCCATGCCAACTGGCACCGGGAAAGCCCAGTCCCGTCATGCAAATCCGGGATCAGCCGATAACTCGTCCCATCACTCCGGCTATCGGAAGTCCCGCTGGATTACCTGCATAACCGGCGTACTGGGGCACCCTCCGGACCACTTCCAAGACGTCCCGGTTCGTTACCAGGTCCTGTCGATTCCTGCTGCGTCGAACGCAGACGTGATGCGCCCTCGCCAACTTTGAGCGATCGCATCGCCTCTCTCGAGGTCCTTGCTGGCAAGTGCCCTCGAGACCGCCGAGGATCCAGGCATGATGGATACGAGAGCAGCTGCCGCCTTGGCATCTTCACGCTCAAGAATCGATGCCTCAACTCGGGACTCCCAGTCTGGAGGATCCGCTAGGGACGCCGTTACGAGGATCTGTGGAGAGACCCAAGAGTGATCACACGCCGCCTTGACCAGCGCTTCAAGGGGTCGATCGGGAGGTTCCGCCACAAGGAGAGCTACGCAGCTGACCAGCTGTTGCCGCCAACCGAGGACCTGGCCCTGGCGCCACTGGCGGTCGAGGTCGCTCAATAGAAGGTTCTCGACCTCGCTTGTTTTGTCCTCGGCGGCTTGATAGCAAGCTGCGACGATTCTTATGGCATCCGCCTCGTCATGAGAGAGGTTGAGTAGAACCATGTATGCCCCAACCTCTAGTGGTCCGCGCTCGAAGGCGGGAGCAAAAGCCGGAAAGTCGTACATAACCCAGATGCTGTCACCCATCGCAGAGGACTGCCGGACAATGGGCGACCAAGCTACCGGGTAACCCCTGCCCCAAACGTGCCGCCGGGTGGCACCACATACCCGGCGGTCTGGGGCACCCCGGCGGCTGGTCGGCCATCACGTCGAGCATGATTACATTGCCCACATGGCTGAGCACCCCACACTCTTCGAATGGGCGGGTGGCCGTGAACCTTTCGACCGGATGATCAACGCTTTCTACGACCGAGTTGAGCAGGATGCCCTGCTCTCTCCGTTCTTTCCTGGCGGCGTGCACGAGGAGCATCGTCGCAACGTGGCCACTTGGTGGTGCGAGGTGTTCGGCGGCCCAGCGGATTACACGAGCGAACTTGGTGGGTACGAGCGGATGTTGCATAAGCACTTGCAGCTCGGCATAACTGATGAACAGCGGTTCCGGTTTGCCTCGCTGATGAGCATTGCTGCCGACGATGCCGGCATGCCCAGCGACCCAGAGTTTCGTTCAGCGCTTGTCGCGTATCTCGAATGGGGAACCCGCCTGGCGTTGGGCAACTCACAAGAGGACGCGGACGTCGTCGAGCATGCTCCCGTGCCTCGATGGGGTTGGGGCGAAGCCCCTCCGTATCAGCCCTGATAGCTCGGAAATGACCCCGGGCCGGCGTACGGGGTCAGGTCGTCCGTTCGTCAGCGGGGATCAGTCACCGGCGTGTGAAGGTCAGATGGGTGACACCGCTGGGTGACGAGACTGCCTCGCTCTCGTAGCGCTCGTCGATGCCTTCCAGGCCGTCCCACAGACGAACACCGCGGCCGAGAAGGATCGGCACCAGCACGACGTGGAGGGTGTCGATGAGGTCGGCGGCGAGGAAGTCGCGGACGACCGTCGGGCCACCGCCGATACGCACGTCGAGTTCGCCGGCGGCCTGCCGGGCGAGGTCGAGAGCCTCCTGCGGAGAGGCGTCGACGAAGTGGAACACGGTGCCGCCCTCCATCTCGATCGACGGGCGCGGATGGTGCGTGAGCACGAACACCGGCGTGTGGAACGGCGGGTTAGGCCCCCACCAGCCACGCCACTCGTCGTCAGTGCCGAGATCGGTCCACGGGCCGGCCTGCGGTCCGAACTTGCCTCGGCCCATGATCTCGGCACCGAACCCGACATTGAGGCGTTCTGCAAACGCGTTGTCGACACCGGTCGTGCCACCTGACTGACCCATGATGATCGTGCGCCCGAACCGGGTGGGGAACACCCACTCGTGCAGACGATGGCCGGCATGCCCGAACGGGGCGTCGAACGTCAAGCCCTCGCCAGTCCCGAAACCGTCCAGTGAGATCGAGAAGTTATGGACACGGACCTGGGACATGGCGACCTCCAAAGCATTGGGTGTTTGCGATATCAACTGGTTGACGCTAACGCCGAACGAAGCCCGGCCGCCTGTCCCTGAAGAAGCACCCAGTCCCGGCGAACGGGGACATCCTGACGAATGGGAACACTGGGGGGTCAACTGGGGATTTTGACCGACGCAAACCGATCCAATTTGTGCGACGCTGAGAGCAGGCCGCTACGACAGGAGTTTCGATGAGCTCTCCAAATGCAAGCTCGAATACCGATATCCGACCGTTCCAGGTCAGCTTCGCCGACGAGGATCTGAAAGAGCTGCGACGCCGCATCGCATCCGCCCGCCTGCCAAGCCGTGAGCTCGTCACGGACAGATCGCAGGGCGTGCAGCTCGAGACGATCGAAGAGCTCGCTCGCTACTGGACATCGGATTACGACATGCGCCGGTGCGAGTCCAGGTTGAACGCACTACCACAGTTCAAGACAGAGATCGATGGGGTGGACATCCACTTCATCCACGTGAAGTCAGCATACGACAATGCGTTGCCGTTGATCATGACGCATGGCTGGCCGGGATCGGTCGTCGAATTGCTAGAGACCATCGGCCCACTCACCGACCCAACGGCGCATGGCGGAAGCGCGGAGGATGCGTTCCACCTCGTCCTGCCTTCCATCCCCGGCTATGGGTTCTCCGACGAGCCGACCGAGATCGGCTGGGGTCCCATCCGCATCGGACGGGCGTGGGACGAGCTCATGAGTCGCCTCGGCTACGTTCGCTACGTCGCACAGGGCGGCG
>Ga0209420_1000804_pt1 | contig 15665 bp, 15 predicted proteins | sample BlaSpr_A8_OM1_O1_FD_187972 | JGI IMG/M metagenome (GOLD analysis project Ga0209420, IMG submission 187972) | Forest soil microbial communities from Thunder Bay, Ontario, Canada - Black Spruce, Ontario site 2_A8_OM1_O1 (SPAdes) (version 2) | ecosystem: Environmental > Terrestrial > Soil > Boreal... | reverse complement strand
CAGTTCGCGGTAATGTTCTCCGGGATTCTTGCCAGTGCGCGCGGTAATCTCCGCCGCCAGCAAGTCCATGATCGGCCCGTCCTTGTCGGTCGTCCATACTGTGCCGTCAAGACGAAGGAAACTCGCTCCGGCGCTTTCTTCTCCGCCGAAACAATACGAGCCATCGACCAGGCCCGGGACAAACCACTTGAAGCCCACCGGCACTTCACGCAGCTGGCGGCCGAGCTTTTTGACGACCCGGTCAATCATGCTGCTGCTCACCACGGTTTTTCCCACTGCGACTGTCTGGCGCCACTGGGGCCGGTGATTGAGCAAATAGCGAATGGCAACGGCAAGATAATGATTCGGGTTCATCAAACCCGCAGCCGGAGTTACGATCCCGTGCCGGTCAGCGTCGGTATCGTTCCCGAAAGCCACCTGGTACTGATCTTTTAAAGCGACGAGCCTGGCCATCGCATAGGGACTCGAACAGTCCATGCGAATTTTGCCGTCGTGGTCAACCGTCATAAACGAGAATGTGGGGTCGATTATCGGGTTGGTAACGACGATGTCCAACCCGTAAATCGAGTTGATCGGTTCCCAATAAGGCAGCGAGGCTCCTCCTAATGGGTCAACGCCAAGTTTTAGGTGGGCGCCGCGAATCGCATCCATGTCGACGACATTCTTGAGATCACGAACGTACGGCAGGACGAAATCTTCCTGGTGAGTGGTCGCGGACCGGATCGCCTTCGCAAAGGGAATTCGCCTGACCCCCACATTGTCTGCTCGCAACAATTCGTTCGCGCGATTCTGTACCCATCGGGTCACGTCGGTATCGGCCGGGCCTCCATTGGGCGGGTTGTACTTAAAGCCTCCATCCTCCGGCGGATTGTGCGACGGCGTAATCACGATGCCGTCGGCCAGATGGTCTTTCTGCTCGCGGCCACGGTTGTAAACCAGAATCGCTCGCGAGATAACCGGCGTGGGGGTTATCCCGTCGGCTTGCTGAATGATCGTCTCCACGTTGTTTGCCGCCAGCACTTCGAGGGCGGTGCGTTGCGCGGGCTCCGAGACTGCGTGGGTGTCTTTCCCCATATAGAGCGGGCCATCGGTACCCTGCTCGCGGCGGTATTCGCAGATCGCCTGGGTAATTGCGAGGATGTGCGCTTCATTAAATGTGCCGCGCAGGGGCGAGCCACGGTGTCCGCTGGTGCCGAAACTGACGAGCTGGTTTGGATCATCCAAGTCGGGACGCCGCTCAAAATATTCCTTCTGCAGGCGAGCCACGTCCACCAGCAACTCCTTCGGCGCTGGTTTGCCGGCCAGCGGCGAAATATTAGGTTGACCTGTCAGGGACTGTGTTTCTAGAGTACTGGGCATGGTTCCACCTTCCAAATCTCGCTTGCGTATTCCGCAATCGAGCGATCGCTCGAAAACTTCCCAGAGCCGGCGACGTTCAGGATTGCTTTCTGCGCCCAGGCGCCGGGTTCCGAGTAGAGCGTGCCGAGCCGGTCTTGTGCATTGCAATACGAGGTCAAATCGGCCAGGTTCATATAGTGATCGCCCTGGGTCAGAAGCGTATCGCGCAAGGGAGCGAACACTCCTGGTTCGTTGCGGCTGAAGTGATCAGAGAAAATCAGGTCCAGGGCGGCTCGAGTCTGCGGCTCATTTTCATAATGCCAGTGCGGATCGTACCAGGCGCGGCTGTTCTCGACCTGTTCCACGGTGAGCCCGAACAGGAACATGTTGTCTTCTCCGGCTTCCTCCGCCATTTCGATGGTCGCACCGTCGCGGGTTCCGACGGTTAAGGCTCCGTTCATCATAAATTTCATGTTACTTGTTCCGCTAGCCTCGTAGCCGGCGGTCGAGATCTGGTTGGAGACGTCGCTGGCCGGAATCAGCCGTTCTGCCAACGAAACATTGTATTCAGGCAGAAAGACGACGTTGAGCCGGCCGCGCGCCGCCGGGTCGCCGTCAATCGTGGCCGCGAGGTTGTTGATGAACTTTATGATGAGCTTGGCCAGGGTGTAAGCTGGCGCCGCTTTACCAGCGAAGAAGAATGTACGCGGTACCATTTTCATACTGGGATTTTGCCGCAGCCGGTTATAAACGATCACAATCCGCAGCGCATTCATCAATTGCCTTTTATATTCGTGAATACGCTTGATGTGGCAGTCGAAGATAGTATCCGGGTCGACGACACGGCCCGAAGTTGACTTGAGCCAATTGGCAAACTGCACTTTGGCCTCTCGCTTTGATTTGCTGAAGCGTTCGCGAGCATTGGAATCCTCCGCGAACGGCTTGAGCTGTTTGAGCACGCTAAGATCCGTAATCCAGCGATCTCCGATGACTTGCGTGATTTCGCGGGCCAGCGCGGGATTGGCCTCGCGCAACCAGCGCCGGGGCGTCACTCCGTTTGTCTTGTTGCTAAAACGCTCGGGAAACATTTCCGCGAGATCCTTAACCGTCGTGGTTCGCAGTAGCTTGGAGTGGACAGCAGACACTCCGTTGGTGCTATGCGAGCCAACAATGGCAAGGTTGGCCATCCGGATTTTGCGCGGGCTGCCTTCTTCCACCAGGCTCATGCGCTGCACGCGCCCCTCGTCGCCGGGGAAGCGAACCCGAACTTCATCGAGCAGCCGACGGTTGATCTCGTAGATGAGCTCCAGGTGACGGGGAAGCAGTGTCTCAAACCACGCCACCGGCCATTTCTCCAAAGCCTCAGGCAGCAAGGTGTGATTTGTGTACCCGAGCGTCTTCTTCGTCAGGTCCCATGCCTGGTCCCATCCCAAGTGCACGTCGTCGAGCAAGATTCTCATCAGTTCAGGGACCGACATGGAAGGATGCGTGTCATTGAGTTGAATTGCGGCTTTCTCCGGCAACTTTTCCCAATCCAAGTTGTGGCGCTGGAAACGGCGCACCAGGTCGGCCATGGAACACGCGACCAGGAAATACTCTTGCAGAAAGCGCAGTCCCTGCCCCTTCGTCGTAGAATCGTCCGGATACAGCACGCGGGTAAGCGACTCCGCCTGGAGAGTTTCGCCGAGCGCGCCCACGAAATCTCCGGTGCCGAACTTCTCAAAATCGAAATAATCGGGCGCCGCCGCGGCCCAGAGCCGGAGCGTGTTGATCGTCTTTCCGCCATAGCCCACCACCGGACGATCAAACGGGATACCGATGAGGCTTGACGGCCGGTCGGGGATGACTTGGAAATTACCCTCCTGCAACTTGAATGAGACGTTCAGCCGGACTTCGACCTTCTCGTGAAACCGGGCAATCTCCCAGGGATCGCCATAGCGGAGCCAGTTGTCGGGATTCTCTTTTTGCCAGCCATCTACGATCGATTGCTTGAACATGCCGTACTCATAGCGCAGACCATACCCGGTGCCCGGAAGTTGCATGGTCGCCATCGAGTCGAGAAAGCACGCCGCGAGGCGGCCCAAGCCGCCGTTTCCCAGCCCAGCATCTGGTTCCTGCTCGACGAGTTCCAGCCAATCGATACCATGTTCTTTCGCTGCATCCGGCAAAAGCGGGTCCAGCAACAGGTTGGTGATGTTGTTGGCCAAAGAACGTCCAATGAGAAACTCCATGGAGAGGTAATAGATGCGTTTGGCATTCTCTCGCTCATAAGTGTTCTTGGTGAGGACCCAACGCTGAGCAAGAATGTCTCGCACGGAGCTGGAGAACGCCTCAAAGCGCTCACGCGCACTTGCTACTTTGGGATCGATCGCTCTGTCAAAAACCAGGTGCCGTTCATAAAAAGCGTTTTCCGTCCCGATAAACGGCATCGCGCCGTACCCGTACTGTTGCAGAACATCTGAAACATTAGTCGTGCTGGCGGCCATGGGAACGACTTTTGCGGAGCTGGGGCGCGCCACGCGATTGGTGCTCATAAGATAGTCCTTAGTTTTCCAGGTTGTGGAAACGGTTCTAGTTTCAAGCCGCGCCAGTCAAGAATACAGATCCTCGTCTGGCCCAAGCTCAATTCCTGACGCTAAAAGGTACGCACGCATGGCCTTTTCGGCCGCGAACCAATCAATTTCCGGTGACCCAAGCGGACTGCCTCTTTTTTCCCAGTGCTGGTACGCCAGTTTTTGCACCAATTCATGACGATCCTCGCCATAAAAATCGGTCAATGGCTTGGGCCGTCGCACGCGGCCTTCAACTCTGCTTCTGGTCTGTTCAGCCATGGGACGTAGTCTGCTGTTCGGTTCATCTCTTTTATGACTGCTTCGATTTACGGTAAAACCTGATCAGGTTGTTGGTGGAACTGTCGTGTGCAAGCTGCGGTTCTGCTTTGCTCTCCAGTTCAGGGATGATGCGTTGCGCGAGAACTTTTCCCAGTTCGACGCCCCATTGGTCGAACGAATCGATGTTCCAGATTGCGCCTTGGGTAAATACAGAGTGTTCGTACAGCGCCACCAGCTTTCCGAGAGTTTCCGGCGTGAGTTTTTCAGCCAGGATCGTGTTCGACGGACGGTTGCCCTCGAAAACCCTGTGGGGAACCAGCCACTTCGGAGTGCCTTCCGCCTCGACTTGTGCCGGAGTCTTGCCAAAGGCCAGTGCTTCAGTTTGTGCGCAAACATTTGCAATCAGGATATCGTGGTGTCTCCCCAGCGGGTTCAGTGGCTCCGAAAAAGCGATGAAGTCGCAGGGAATCAGTCTGGTTCCCTGGTGAATCAGTTGGTAGAAAGAGTGTTGGCCGTTGGTTCCCGGTTCTCCCCAATAAATTGGACCCGTATCATGCTTGACTTTTTTCCCTGCAAGCGTGACGTGCTTGCCGTTGCTTTCCATCGTCAGTTGCTGGAGGTAGGCCGGAAAACGTTTCAGGTATTGCTCGTACGGCAGGACGGCGACCGTCTGCGCCTCGAAGAAATCGTTGTACCAGATCGCCAGAAGACCCATCAGCACGGGCAGATTTTGCTGGAAGGGAGCAGTCCGAAAGTGCTCGTCCATCTGATGGAAGCCATTCAACATCGCCCGAAAATTCTCAGGGCCAATCGCGACCATGGTTGACAGGCCAATGGCGGAATCCATCGAGTAGCGTCCGCCAACCCAGTCCCAGAACTCGAACATGTTGGCGGCATCGATTCCGAACTTCTCAACCTCCGCCACATTCGTCGACACTGCCACAAAATGCTTTGCCACAGATTTTTCGTCCCCGCCCAATCCGGCGAGGGACCAGTCGCGAGCCGTGTGAGCGTTCGTCATCGTTTCCAAGGTGGTAAAAGTCTTCGAAGAAATAATGAATAGTGTTTCGGCGGGATCGAGGTCTCGGACCGCTTCGGCGAAATCGGTGCCATCAACGTTGGATACGAAACGGAAGGTCACGGCGCGATCGCTGTAGTGCTTCAGCGCCTCATAGGCCATAACCGGACCCAGGTCGGAGCCACCGATGCCGACGTTGAGGACGTTGCGAATGCGCTTGCCGGTGTGTCCCTTCCATTCACCGCTTCGCACACGGTTGGAGAAATCCGCCATCCGGTCGAGCACGGCGTGCACCATGGGCACCACGTTTTCACCATCGACCACGATGGATTCGTCTCGCGGCGCACGCAGCGCAACATGCAAGACTGCTCGCTTCTCGGTGATGTTGATTTTCTCCCCGCGGAACATGGCATCGATTCGCGCCCTCAGGCCAGATTCCTCCGCGAGTTGAAGAAGGAGTCGAAGCGTTTCATCGGTGAGGCGGTTCTTGGAGTAATCCAGGTAAAGACCTGCGGCCTCGACCGCCAAACGCTCACCGCGCTTCGGATCGTCCGCGAAAAGCTGCTTCAGATGCAGCTTTGAAACCGTTTTGTAATGTGACGCCAGTGCGCTCCACGCGGTCTGTCTGGTTCTCGGCGGCTTCGACAGTGGTTGGACCTGTGCTGCCATATGCAAACTCCTTTTTATTCACGCATTTTACTCTGGAGAGCTTCATACCTTTTGATATAAGTGACCGCCTTGAGGGTGCTGCTTTTCTTTGGTGAGGCACTCTTGATAAGGAGTCGCGGCCACTGACGGAGGTTGCATGTGAAGTGGCGGAAGACGGAAATACCGGTGAGATTAGTTTTGCTTTCGCGGCTCAACGCTTCTCGTATGGGTGGAAGATGTAGTCCTTCGTCTTCACGACCGTGTGGCACGCGTTTCCGCAGTCTGAGAGGCTTTTGGGATCGGCCGTGAACTTGTCCGATACGGCGTCGTAGTTGAACACTGCGTATCCCCACCCGCCGGTTTTCGGAAATCTCTTGCTGTCCTTTTCCATGACGAAAGCCTGGGTAAAGACGTCTGGCACATCGACGGCGAATTGGGCCTCCGTGTCCTTCTTTTGCTTCCACTGGAGCTTCACGATCTTGGAGCCTTCCGGGAAAGGCTTCCCGTTGACTGGAATGCCGGCCTTGTACGCCGTGATCATAGCCGGATTGCCGACGATTACTTTGAGTATGTCGTCTTGCCGAGCGGAAGAGACGTCAGCCCAGTCCTCATATCCCCGGAAGTCGGAGAACGCGATTCCGCTCGGCGATTTCAGAGCGTACTTGTCCTTGTCGTTGTCTTTGCCTTGGCCTTGCGCGAAAAGGGCCACGGCGACGAGGCCGGCGAGCACAGTCACGGCTGCCGCAACGATGGTAAAGCCGGCGAAACGTCGCGCGGCGGTGCGTGTTTCTGTCTTCTGTTTTTGTTGTTCTGGCGCCACAGGTTTCGTCAAGAGTTTAGACACTGTATGTTCTCCTTCACAAGAAAAATTTTCTAAGCTCAATATTTTCTAAGTCCAATCAAGGTGCATCTCGAACCATTGTGATTAAGCCAGAGGTGAGGGGAGTAAAGCAATTGGACGATAGTATCGACGATACCTTCGTATCAAGTGTGCGGGAGGAAGTTTCCTGCTGTGATCAATTTCCAGGACTGGCTGCAAGGAGAGACGTCGTATGTCACAGGCATGAAGCGACTGCAGTCGATACGAAAGTATGGGCAATACCATGGTCCAATTGCGCGTCCGGGTTTGTTCTGGCTTAATGCCCACGGAGGAAAATTCCATGGCAACCGTGAACGCGCCCACCAAACTCACACAAATGAACGCGAAACCCGCACAGATTCGCCTAACCCGGCGGTCGCCCGCCTATTGGCGGGTCACGATCGACAACCCGCCGATCAACGTCATGGGCCCGGAAATGGTCAAACAGTTCCAGGAAGTCATCGGAGCGCTCGAGGCCGATGAGCAGGTCAAGGTCGTGGTTTTCGACAGCGCTGTCGACGACTACTTCCTGAACCACTCCGATTTCATGGCCAAGCTTGAGGATCTGACCTCACTGCCGGAGGGTCCCACAGGCTTGCCGCCCTGGCCGGACTTCCTTGTGCGTCTGACCCGGTTGCCAGTCGCCTCCATCGCCCTCATCCGCGGCCGTGCGACCGGCAACGGCAGCGAGATCACGCTGGCCTGCGACATGAGTTTTGCCAGCCGCGAGAAGACCATCATCTCCCAATGGGAGGTCGGCGTGGGGATGGTCGCCGGTGGCGGCCCCATGGCTCGGCTTCCCAGACTCATCGGCCGAAACCGCGCCCTCGAGGTGCTCTTGAGCTCGGAAGACATTAGAGCGGACCAGGCCGAAGCTTACGGCTATATCAATCGCGCTCTGCCCGACGCCGATCTAGATGCATTCGTAGAGGCGCTCGCGACCCGCATCGCCAAGTTCGACAAATGGGCGATCGCTCAGACCAAGCGCCTCGTCGATACCAGCCTGCCGCCGGATGTCGAGCTCGGCGCCGGATGGGACGCGTGCATCGCTTCGCTCGGTCGGCCTGCCGCCCAGGAGGGGATCAAAGCGCTGATCGCGCGCGGCTTCCACAAACCGGGGGATGTCGAAAATCGACTCGGATACTACTTGGGCCAAATCGCGGGCTAAGCCGGCGCCGTGATCGAAGCATTTAGGCTCTGTTAAATTAAGGGCTCGAGATGAACGATCAACGAAAGAACGATCAACAAAAGAAGGAGCAGGATTCTGCGGTGCGAGATCAAGAGATCCGTGCGGCACTGGATCAGCATTGGGCGGCATCCGATGCCAACGATTTTGAAACGGAGCACCTCATCTACAACGAGGACGCGGTGCTGGAGTACCCGCAGTCAGGCGAGCGAACCCGCGGTCGAAGCAACATACAGGGCCAACGCGCTAGCCAGCCGAGCGAAAAGCGGTTTGCTGTCCGGCGCATCATTGGCGGCGGTGATCTTTGGGTCACCGAACTCATCCTGACGTATGACGGCAAGCCGGCCTACACCGTTAGCATCATGGAGTTCACGGGCGACAAGGTTGCGCGGGAAACACAGTACTTTGCGGATCCATTCGTGGCTCCCGCATTTCGCGCTCAATGGGTCGAACGGATGCACCTATGATCTCGAGGCGCGGGAGAAACGCGGTTACCAGAGAAGTCAAACTGTATAGCTTGGGATATCGTTACAGCACATCCTTCGATGGAGGGACGAGAGATGGATTGGAAACGGTTGGTCCAGTTTGCGCTGCAGGGTAGCAGTGATTTGGAACAATATGCCATCCTGCTGGTACGCGTTTCGATCGGGCTGTTCTTTGCCATCTCCGGGGCAAACAAATTGTTTGTCGCTGGCGGCATGAAAGCGATTTACGAGACGCTCGTTAAGGCCAAAGTCCCGTTTCCCCACCAGACGGCTTATTTCGTGTCGGGTGTCGAGTTCGTTTGCGGGTCCTTGCTGGCGGTGGGTTTTGTTTCGAGCCTGGCCTGCGTGACTTTGTTGATCGATATGACTGTCGCCACCCTGACCAACGCGCTTTCCACCCTGCCTAAAGGACTTGCGCCTCTCAACTGGCTCGACGATCTCTTCTATCTTCCGGAAGTCCTGTACGTGCTCTTCTTTATCTGGCTGATCTGCTCCGGTCCGGGAAAGTTCAGTGTCGATTACTGGCTCGCCGGCAAGTTACTGAGCTGATCGATCGATGAGTCATAGCCAGAGGGCTGGATGAAGTGGCGAAGACTGGCATTCCGGTTTAGAGTCACAAAGCGCGAGCGCCGCATGCGTATAATCCAATGGCTGTGAGGAACAATGACGAAACCGACAAGCTTTCAAGCGGATATTCGCCCGCTTTTTACGGAGCGGGACATTCGAGGCATGAGCAAAGCGTTCAACCTGGGAAGTTATGACGACGTTAAGACGCACGCGGCCGCCATTTACGACCGCATTCGCGGAATCGGTGGCGCCGTAATGCCGCCCCCGCCCCCGAGAGGGGAAGGTCCTTGGCCTGAGGCTCGCATTGAGCTATTCGCAAAGTGGATGGCGGACGGTTATCAACCTTAGGAAGTCATCTCGCAATCGACCTGCGATGGTGCGAGGTTTTCGCCTCGCACCCTCGTGGCGCCACCCTACGCTTTCTCGAGATCTGTATCATTTGATCCCCGCCGTGAGTTTGTCAATTACCGCCGCCCCGGCCTTGCTCACGACTTCGTCCTGGGAATCCGTGCCGCCCGAACAACCGATTGCGCCGATAATCACGCCCTGGTCGATCACCCCCCGGTCAATCAGTGGAATACCGCCTCGAGACGCAATGATTCCATCGAACGCGAGCAGATAGTTGAGATGCATAAGGTTGATCCCATCCTCGAAGACCTTCGTTGGGCGGCGGAAGGTCACGGCTGCCCGCGCCTTGTGTTGCGCGATCTGAATGGAGGCGAGCATCGCGCCGTCCATTCGTTGGAAGGCAACTAAGTTGCCACCGGAATCGGCTACTGCGATATTCATTTTCCAATTCCGCTTCTTAGCCTCTGCCACAGCGGCTTGAATAACGGCCTGGGCTTGCTCTAGTGATATTGGAAGCCCATAAGGCACATCGAATGGTATTTCGGTTGGGACGACATCAAGAGGATTCGACGTGGGCGGTGCTTCAATGGCGATTTCTGCTAGTTTGCTTGACATAATTGTCCTCCAAAAGATTAGAAAGTTATTTCAAAGACGTTTCCGAATTGCAGATTCGAATTGAGCCTGCAGCAAGACGTTATCAAAGCAGAAGGGCCGGCCTTGAACAATCAGACGATGGTATCGGTCTGTATCTTTGCGAGGGTGCCCTCGAAAAGCCTTGTAGGAAGCTGTGAGATACCCGCCCAAAGATCGAAGCGGTCCCTGGCACCCGGTTCTGAGCGAGACGGCCTGTTAACGTCACCTTAGTAAAAACAGATCGCTCAGATCTGGGTTGATCGTCGCCTCAGAAGCCAAGCCGCCGCAGTCGCGATTGCACAAAGAGTGGCCCAGATGCCAACGACGAGCCAGTCCGTCCGCTCGATTTTGCCAACAAGAGCTAATTCAAGGAACAGAAAGCCCATATAAAGCAGAAGACTTGATACAACGAGAAAGAAACCAAGTGTCAATCGCTTGCCAAAAAGCAGGAGGACGAGCCCAATCACCAGAAGAGATGGGAGGACAAACATCCCCCAGCCAAGTTTGCCTTCCCAGGCCGGGAACCTGTGGGAATTATCTAACGCCGTTGCAAGGACTGAGTACATTTCAAAGAGTGCAAACACGATCAACCATAGGACGCAGATGACATTTCGGATTTGGATTAACCACCTGGCCTTCGGAGTTTTCATGGCTTTGGGGAAGGGTAGACTCTTGTCGGGTGTCGGACAAGACTGCTGGAGTGGTTGTCTATGCGGGGCGGCTGGTTGATTACTCTGGAATCTAATGAGCTCTCAAGGTCAATGGGTGAAAAATCGCGATAGCGCTCACAATCCCATCGCGGCTCTAATCATGCGGCGGTCTCGGTCGTACGCTTCCTCTTGTTTGTTTATAGCTTGCCAAATTAACCGTGGTCCTTGAACCAGTCGAGGGCCCACTTGAGTATGTTGGCCGACCTCGATGAGGTAGCCGTCGGGGTCGCGCATGTAGCAGCGCCATTCCCAGCCGTGATTGTCTAATGGCTGGGTAATAAAGAACGCTCCTTTGTCGCCCCATTGTTTGTAGCAGACCCAGACGTTGGCTTGATCACTCTCCCGCCAAGAATTCGGACATAGAAGTCCTTCGATTTGTCCATGTCGCCCACGGTGTAGAAGTGAGTTGCGAAGAACCCTTCGTGTGCAATCGGCGCGCCAGGCAGATTCATGCGCAGCCTCCTGTTGTCGATAAACAGCAGCGAGTTCAAGCCACCAGCAAGATCTTCCCGATGCCACCCTTTTCTGCCGCTGCTTGAGCCTCGGCCGCTTCACTGAGTGGCAATTTCTCGCTAATCGGGATGACTAGCTTGCCATCTCGCACCGCTTCGGCCATGAACTCGAGCGTTTTCCTGTCGAATTTCGAGAATACGTGCACCACCTTTACAGATGGGTACTTCGTGGCGTTCTGCGGTGCCTCGAGAACCGTAGCAAAGACTCCTCCCGGCTTGACCTTGGCGATCAGCTTCTCGGCGGTCTTTCCGCCGACCGCATCCGCAACCGCATCGAGCGGCGGAAGATTTGCAATCGCGGTATCGTCGTCGGTTGCGACCACCTGATCCGCGCCGACCGTCTCCGCCTCATCCATCTGCCTCTTCAAAACCCCCGCAATCACAGTCGCCCCGCGTTGCTTCGCAGTGAATACCGCCGAACGGCCGACATTTCCTGCAGCACCGATGACCATCACCGTTTGGTCCGCTTTGATTCCCGTAGCGGACATCAGCTGGTTGCCGGTCGTCGTCACCAGCGGCAGCGCCGCCGCCTGGATTAGATCGAGCCCCTTGGGAACTTTCGCCAGGACCGCTGCTTTCACAACACAAAGCTCGGCGTAAGTATTGTCCGCCATGGCGAACACCTTGTCGCCGACGGAAAAGCCCGCCACTGCCGGCCCAACCTTGACCACAGTCCCCGCCATATCGACTCCTATGAGGCCCGGGAACTGCATGGGATAGAAATCCTTAGTTAAGCCAGCACGCCGCTTGTAGTCGATCGGATTCACGCTCGCGGCGGCAACCCGCACCAGCACCTGGCCCGGACCGGGCACTGGATCAGGATAGTCCTCAAACTTCAGTACTTCCGGACCGCCATATTGGTGGACAACGATTGCTTTCATGTTTCACCTCCCTGTACGGTGGGCAAATAGTCACTAACAAAAGTTAGATGAACGAAGCGAGAATTGGTCGCCGAGTCGATGGGGTCCCGAAAGTCGAAACTGGAAATCACCGGAAATAGGCAAAGCACCCGAGCACGGAACTCTCACTTTGGGTGGAATACCGAATTAATGGCCCTAAGTAGAGCCGTGTCGCTGAATGGCTTGAACAGGCACTCTACTGCGCCCTGTTCGAGTACTTGCCGGCGAACAGTCTCTTCTCGTTGAGCGGTTATGAAGACTATCGGAATCTCTCGCCGGCGTAGCTTTAGTTCCCGCTGAAGCTCTGGTCCGCTCATTCCCGGCATGGCAACGTCGAGGATGAGGCAACGTGTCTGGTCGACGCAGTCGGACGCAAGGAACTCTTCTGCGGATGAGAATGCGCGGGCTGCAAAGCCGAACTCGCCAAGGAGGTCGGGTAGCGATTCGCGCACAGACTCATCATCATCAACGACTGATACCAGCGGACGTTCCGCAGCACGCCTTCCCTGGCGCAATTCCATGACACAAGAATGCGCTTCGCGCGGGGGGTCGTCCATTAGACTTTGGTATCGGTTTTGCCGGCGAGATCAGTTGCGCCTGAGTACGGGCATCTCATCCGCATCCGACACGGAAGGCATGCGACTGGCACGAGTACCGTCGCTCGTCAAACCCTCTGGTCTGCAGGGGATAGAAAACGAAAATGTAACTCCCGGACCACTATTTGGCGTTGCCCACAGGCGGCCATGATGACGTTCGATAATAGAATGGCTGACCGACAATCCGATTCCCATACCCTCGCTCTTCGTCGTGTAGAAGGCTTCGAAAAGCTTACCCGCAGCTTGGGGTTCGAACCCGATTCCAACATCGCTCACGCTGAGGCGCGCCCGATCATTGTCATCTAATTCAGTTCGAATCAGCAAATCCCTCGGACGATCATCAACGGTGCTCATGGCATCCGAAGCATTGCGAAGCAGGTTCAAAATGACCTGCTGGAGCTGGACGCGATCGCCGGCGACCAGCGGGAGATCGCCGGCAAGTTCCGGTCGCAGGATCACACGATTTTTCTGAAGTTCGCTCAAGGCCAGCGCAATTACCTCTTGTGTAGCCTCATTTAGGTCCACCGATTCGATCGTGGGGTCTTTCTTGCCATAGAGTGAGCGCAATCGAGAGATCACCTCAGAGGCGCGGTTCCCATCGCGAATCGTCCGCCGCGCAGTTTCGCGAGCGCCATCCACATTGGGAGGATCGGCGGCCAGCATCCGCAGACACGTGCTGGCGTTGGTGACAATGCCTGAAAGCGGCTGGTTGACCTCATGTGCGATGGACGCCGTCAATACTCCAAGGCTCATAACCCTGGCCACGTGTGAGAGCTCCGATCGGGCCGAGCTGAGCGCTTCTTCGGAGGCTCGGCGTTCTGTCACATCCTGAACTGCGCCGATGTATTCCAGTTGGCCGTGATCGCCCCGGATGTGAGCGGCGACGTGTACGTACTTGACCGCACCGCCCGGCATCTGCAGGCGGAAGCCGAGTTGCACATCGCTGCGGTCCCGGCGAGATCGCTCGATATGTTCCTGGAATATTGATAAATCTTCGGGGTGGATTCGAGTACCGATCAGTTCAAAGGTCACCGGCGCATCCCGGTCAATCTGAAAGATGCGATAGAGCTGCTCTGACCAGGTGATTTCGTCTGTCCCTGGACGCCAGGAAAAACTGCCGATTCGACTAAGATGCTGGGCCTCCGCGAGAAACGCCTCGCTGCGCCTAAGTTCCTGCTCCGCCCGTTTGCGTTCCGTAATGTCGCGCAGATAGCCGGTGAAGGACGGCGGCCCTTCCAACGGAATGCGTGTGATCGCCAGCTCGACGGGGAATTCGCTTCCGTCAGCGCGCACTGCCGTCATCTCGATGCGTTTTCCAAGCACTCGCGCCTCGCCCGTGGCCAGGTAACGGGCAAAGCCCTGCCGATGCTTCTCCCGGAGAGAGGGTGGAATGATGACGTCCGCCAGATGCTTTCCCAAGACCTCGTCCCGAGGGTAGCCGAAGGTGTGCTCCGCCGCCGGATTGAACTCTGTGATACAGCCCTCGTGATCGATCGTCACAATGCAGTCGAGCGCGGAGTCCAGAATGGCCGCGTTGCGCGCCTCGCTGCGCTTGAGTTCCCTCTCCTCCTGATGCAGCTTCTCTTCCACCAGACTGCGTTCGATTTGTTTCTGTCCCAACTCTTCCTGGGCTTCGCCAAGTTCTATAGTTCGTTGCGCGACCCGTTGATCGAGTTCATTGCCAATCTGCTTTTGCTGGCTCAGGAGCTGTGCCTCTTGTAGACGTACGTCGCCGAGCTGGGGGCCGACCAGGGAGATCGGTGCTGTGGTCTTCTTCAAGGTGTTTCCCCCATAGTGCTCGCCCGTAACCCAGTTTGCCATGCTGGCGGCTCACCAGCCTGTTCATCTTATCCGCTCGGTTTCAGGACCAATTCGCCATGCTCTGGCAAAACTTGAAGGACAGCGCCCGCGAACTCCGCGTCTTCACGAACAATTACGACGGTGAATATGGCCGTTACGCCGCCTTAATCGGTGCTGGTGCGGGGTGGAGTCTCGTGGCCAGTTTCACCAGGCCGGCAAGAGAGTCGGCCTTCATCTTCTGCATCACCTTGCCCCGGTGTGCCTTAACCGTGATCTCGCTGATGCTAAGCTCCCCAGCGACTTGTTTGTTCAACAGGCCGGAGACCACCAGCGCCATAACCTGCCGTTCGCGTTGGGAAAGTGATGCGTAGCGGTCCCGGAGTACCCGCATCTCCGCCTCCAGGCTAAGAGCAACTTGGCTACGTTCGAGGGCCGTCCGGATGGCAGTCAACAGCACGCCATCATTGAATGGCTTCGTCAGGAATTCGACAGCCCCCGCCTTCATGGCTTGGACCGTCATGGGCACATCGCCGTGGCCGGTGATGAAGATGATCGGCATATCAGTCCGTTCGCCGGCGACGAGCCCTTGGAGGTCTAGCCCGTTAAGACCCGGAAGGGAAACGTCTAGTACGAGGCAATTGGGAATAAGAACGCGTGGGTAGTCGAGGAATTCTCGGGCGGATGCGAATGTCTTCGGCTCCCAGCCTTCAGAGCGGATCAGTAATTCCAGTGATTCGCGCACAGAGACATCATCGTCGACAACGAACACGATCGGCGTAACATCCGACATAGTTCCACCCTATTCTTGCCCGCGATTGGCTGAAGACGGCCCACTGTTAAAAGAGGGATTCTATCAGAGATATCCTCGTTTGCCTTGGGGATGCTACAACCGTTATTTCGATCGGAAATCGCCAACAACGGCCGGAACTCACGCGGATTAGCAGTATTTTCGGTACCGTCCGGAAAGTGCTGAGAGTTCATTCTGTAATATGAAGAAATGCGGCAAGCGCGCAATAGGAGGAGAGCCGATACCAAAGTATCGACGATACTATCGTCCAATTGTTCGCCTGCAGCGCTTCTGTTCTGATCGCTGGCGTCGCCCGATTCAGTCGGGATGCGCATCCGGTTGAGAAGTGCCAGTGACCAAACTGTGCATTGGGTTGTCACCGTTAAATGAAAGGCTGTGTATGTCGGGCAAGAAAACAGCAATCATAACTGGAGCATCGGGGGGTATT
>Ga0209420_1000803_pt1 | contig 15683 bp, 13 predicted proteins | sample BlaSpr_A8_OM1_O1_FD_187972 | JGI IMG/M metagenome (GOLD analysis project Ga0209420, IMG submission 187972) | Forest soil microbial communities from Thunder Bay, Ontario, Canada - Black Spruce, Ontario site 2_A8_OM1_O1 (SPAdes) (version 2) | ecosystem: Environmental > Terrestrial > Soil > Boreal... | reverse complement strand
ATAACGTGCCGGTAGGAGCCGCAAAAGGGAGTGAAGTATGAGCAATCCGCTGACGCGGGAGCAGCATTTAGACCTGTATTACTTCATGCAGCTCAACCGGCAGCTCGAAGAGCGCATGGTGCGGCTCTTCCGGCAAAACAAAATTGTGGGAGGGCTTTACTCCAGCCTAGGGCAGGAAGGCGTTTCCGTGGGGACCTGCTATGCCCTGGAGAAGAAAGACTGGATCGCCCCCATGATTCGCAATATCGGAGCGCTGTTAGTGAAAGGCGTTCCGCCGCGCGATATTTTCACCCAGCACATGGCGAAATACACTTCGCCGACGCAGGGCAAGGATGGCACCAGCCATTTCGGCGATTTGAAAGTGCGCCACATCGTTTCGCCAATTTCGATGTTGGGAGATCTGATCCCGGTGATGACGGGTGTGGCCATGGCCGGCCGCTACCTGGGACAAAAGATTGTTGCGCTCACATGGATTGGCGATGGCGGCAGCTCGACCGGAGCATTTCACGAAGGATTGAATCTGGCAGCGCAGCAGGGCGCGCCGTTTGTGTTGATCGTCGAGAATAATCAATGGGCTTATTCCACGCCTGTTTCGCGCCAGGTGCCGGTGAAGAATCTCGCTGACCGAGCGGTGGCTTACGGAATTCGAAGCTGGATCGTGGACGGCAATGATGTGGTCGCTGTTTACCATACCACGAAGGAAGCTGTCGACGAATGCCGTGCAGGACGCGGCCCAGCGTTAATCGAAGTGAAAACGATGCGCATGCGGGGCCACGCCCAGCACGATCCGGCTGAATACGTTCCCAAGCAGATGTTTGAGTATTGGAAGGCTCGCGATCCAATAGCGCTTTACGAAAAATATCTTACTGAAAATAAAATTTGGGACGCGAAGACGAAGGCGGAAATCGACGCACGCATCGAGCGTGAACTGGATGGGGAGCAGAAGTTCGCGGAAGAATCGCCCATGCCGCCGGCCGAACTGGCCGAAGAAGGCGTTTACTGCGAAGGTTGCCACGCGATAGAGGCTACCTGGCAGCGTGCGAAGGCAGAAGTTTCGCCTCCGGCGTCGAGCTTTGAGCCCGGCTGGGAAGTGAAAGATTACGGCGCTTTTGCAGAAGTAGAAACCATTCGCAAAGAAATTGCTGCGCCTGCGGTCAGCGCGCCCGTAGGCAATGCCGCTGGCAACGGCGCGAAAGTTTCCAAGCCGATCGTCAAAGCAGAGGGCAAGCCTCAGCCGAAACCTCCCGTGCGCGCTGTCGAGTCTGAAGCGCCGGAAGTCCCCCGGGTTCCGTTTGGACGCGGGCCGAAAGATAAATCCGTGCGAGAAGCGCAAAACCCGCGCGACCGGCGCGCCCATCAAAATCCACGCGATAAACGCGGGAGACGCTGACATGGCTCCCATAACTATGATCGAGGGAATTCGGCAGGCTATGTTCGAAGAGATGGACCGCGACCCGGCGGTGGTGGCGATTGGCGAAGACATTGGCGTATATGGCGGAGCTTTCAAGGCCACCGAAGGACTGCTCTCGAAATTTGGACGCGAGCGCGTGATTGAAACTCCCATCAGCGAGACCGCCATCGTTGGCGCGGCTTGCGGAATGGGATTTCTGGGGCTGCGGCCGGTGGCGGAAATGCAGTTCATTGATTTCATTGCTTGCTGCTTCAATCAGGTAACCAATTTCGTGGCGAAATCTCATTATCTTTGGGGCGCGCCGGTGCCCATGGTGATTCGCGGGCCTTCGGGCGGCGGCGTTCACGGCGGGCCATTTCACTCGGCGAACCCGGAAATGTATTTCGTGCACACTCCGGGGTTAAAGGTGGTTTATCCTTCTACGCCGTCAGATGCCAAGGGTCTGCTGAAGTCCGCGATTCGCGACAATAATCCCGTGCTGTTTTTCGAGCACAAATTCCTATATCGACGGATTAAAGAAGAAGTTCCGGAAGGCGATTATCTGGTTCCGATTGGAAAAGCCATTGTTCGGCGTGCAGGTGATGACTTGACGATTATCAGCTATGCGGCAATGGCGCACACGGCGATGGAAGCTGCCGAGAAGTTGGCGATCGAAGGCATCGAAGCGGAAGTGATCGATTTGCGCACGCTGCTTCCGCTGGATCGGGAAACTATCCTGAATTCAGTGAAGAAAACGAATAAACTTTTGATCGTTCACGAGGATACGCGCACGGGAGGCATCGCTGGGGAGATCGCGGCCATCGTATGTGAAGGGGCCTTTGAGGATCTCGACGGACCTATCACGCGCGTGACCGCTCTGGACACGCCGGTGCCGTACGCACCAACGCTGGAAGAAAGATTTTTACCAAATACAGAAAAGGTTGTCGCGGCCGCGCGCGAATTGTCAAAATACTAATGCGGAGGAGGCCGGCATTCTGACATGGGAAAAACAAAGGGCGTAAACAATGCGGAGTTCGCGGTTGGCACCGAGGTGCGCATCGCAGATCGCGCATTCCTGGAAAAATTTATGGAAGCCGGCCAATACCACAATGAGCTGGAACCGGAGCAGCTGGACTACGCCGGACGCACGGCGCAGGTGAAAGACGTATCGTTTTTCCACGGAGGCGATGAAATATATACGCTGCAAGGCGTGCCAGGCGTATGGCACGAGGAATGCCTTACCGCTGTATAAGCAAGCATTGAGCGCATAGGAGATCACCATGGCTGTTGACGTCATCATGCCCCAGATGGGCGAGAGCATTTTTGAGGGCACCATTACCAAGTGGCTGAAAAAGGCTGGCGACAAGATTGAGCGGGACGAACCGCTGTTCGAAATCTCCACCGATAAAGTGGATGCGGAAATTCCGTCGCCGTCTGCCGGAGTGCTGAAAGAAATCAAAGTGAACGAAGGTCAGACGGTCCCGATACAAACCGTTGTTGCGATTATCGACGCGGACGGCGCCGCGGGCCAATCAACTGCGCTTGCTGCGGCCAGCGCTGATGCTGTTCCTGCAAAATCCAGCGCCCCCGCTGCGGCAGCGGCCGCCAAGCCTGCGCCAGCGAAGGAAGTGGCGCCTCAGCAATCGGAGAGACCCACTCCTGCCCCGGCCACAGGTTCGCCCACAGCTCCGCAGAAGCCTGGGGTTTCAGGCGGCGGTGAAAAAGTACGAAGCTCTCCGCTGGTGCGAAGAATCGCGCGCGAGCACGATGTGGACCTGACGCAGGTTCCCGGCACGGGTGCGGGCGGGCGCGTCAGCAAGCACGATATTTTGGCCGCGGTGGAAGGAGGCGCGTCTTCAACATCGGCGCCTTCGCGCCCCCCGGCAACGGGAGGCGCCTCCGCATCCGCGGTACTCGAGAATGCGGTGCCGCGCGAGAAAATGTATTTCGGGCACTACGACGTGCAGCCCATGTCGGTGATGAGGCAGCGCATCGCTGAGCACATGGTTTTGTCCAAGCGCGTTTCTCCGCACGTGTATTCCGTGGATGAAGTGAACGTTTCGGGGATTGCAGCGTTGCGCGCAAAGATGAAGACCAAGTTTGAAGAAACTTCCGGAACCAAGCTTACGTTTATGCCGTTTTTCGTGCGGGCCGCGGTGGAAGCATTGCGGAAATATCCCACCGTGAATTCCTCCGTGGACGGAACGAATATCGTGCTGCACAAGGAATGCAACATAGGCATCGCGGTGGCGCTGGATTGGGGATTGATCGTCCCGGTGATTAAGAATGCCGAGGAGAAAAACTTTCTGGGGATCGCGCGGGCCATGAACGACTTGGCGGAACGCGCGCGCGCCAAGAAGCTCAAACCGGAAGAGGTCGCCGAAGGAACCTTTGCAATCACAAATCCGGGAGTCTTTGGCGGGTTGTTCGGGTTGCCGGTGATCAACCAGCCGAACGTCGCAATTCTTGGCTTGGGCACCATCGAGAAGCGTCCTGTGGTCATTGATGACGCCATCGCGATCCGCTCGATGGTTTACCTCACGCTTTCCTACGACCATCGGGTGGTGGATGGCGCCGTGGCGCACCAATTCATGGCGCATATAAAACACACGCTGGAGAATTGGACCGAAAGCATTATGTAACGCGGCCCTGGCTGGCAGCATCAAGAAGGCCGTGGCCACAATCTGCCGCTGTTTAGCCTCTCTGCGAGCTTTATAAGCCGCTAGCTCTTTTTGTCTTATGCACAGCGCTCCCAAACCGCACAACTGGGGAAACCCGCCCTGGCGAATTGATTTCACTCCCACCGCACGAAGGACGCTGCCTGATGTTCTGGATTTCGCCGTCATCGGTGCCGGCTTCACCGGCTTAGCCGCGGCTGCTTGGCTGCGAAAAATCGCGCCGGAGAAATCCGTGGCGGTCTTCGAAGCCTGGAAAGCGGGCGACGGTGCGAGCGGCCGGACCGGGGGCATGGCCCTTTCTGAATCAGCGGCGGGTGATCTACGGGGTTTGGGAGACGTGCTGGCTGGGTTCAAAGAGATTCTCAAGGAGTTTGGCATTGACTGCGAGCAGCGCTTCACCGGCGCTTGGGAAATAGCGCGCCAGAGGGGTTTGGCGAAGTCGCCAGTCTCCTGGAACGATTCCGGGACGCTTCACGTTACCAAGGAAGTGGAAGGTGGAACCGTTGACCCTGGGAAATTGGTAAGCGGCCTAGCCCGAGCGGCCGATCGTCTGGGCGCGTTGATCCTGGAAAATCATCCCGTAACGCATATCGCATGGAGTGATATTCCTGAAATAGAAGTGACGCCACGTGCATCTAGGTCGCGGAAAATCTCAGCGCGCAAGATTATTTTTGCGACGAATGCTCTTTCTCTGAAATTAACGGAGCTGGAAGAAGGCACGCATCCGAAGCTGACGCTCGCAGCCGCGACGGAGCCCGTCAATGAAGAGCAACTTGCGCAAATCGGCCTGGCGGAACGAAAGCCTTTTTACACTGCGGACCTGCCCTATCTCTGGGGACGAGTCTGCGAAGACAATTCCATCATTTTTGGCGCGGGGCTTGTGCAGGCTCCGCACTCGGATGACCTGGACGATGTGGATATTTCGGCTGCCGAGGTCGCGCAGATTTTCGATTCGCTCGAAAGGCGGGTTCGCGGTCTCCATCCGGCGCTAGAGTCAGTGCAATTCGTGCATCGCTGGGGTGGGCCTATCCTGTTCCGCGATTCCTGGGAGCCGATTTTCATGTGGCATCCGGAGGCCAAGAAAACGAAGAATGCGATCATGATCGGTGCGTTCGCAGGGCACGGCGTGGCGCTCTCGTCGTATCTAGGACGCTGGGGCGCAGAAGCGCTGCGGGGCCATCGCAAATTGCCAAGCTGGGGAAAACTCGACACTTAGCGGAGCAGCGTGCGGGCGAGCTGGGAGCTACCCGCAAGGACCTGGCCAGGATCCTCGCGCCTGGGGGATTATTTTGGAATTTCACAACGTAACAGGACAAGGCGCCTTCAGGGAAGGACTCCACTTGACGGTAAGCAACGAGCGGACGGCAAATTGTTTGCCGTCCGCCCATGAACTACGTCACGATAAGGATGGTTAGCGCTTTTTGCGCTTGCCGCCTTTCGCTTTCTTGGCTTTTGATTTACTTTTCGGTTTGGGCTTGCTCTTGGATTTGGCTTTCTTTTTGGGAGCAGGCTTTTTGGCCGGTTTCGATTTGGAGGCCGGAGCGGGTTTACGCGCAGCAGGGGATTCCTCAGAATCCTCGTCGCCATCTTCGCTCTCAATGGCTATTTCCTCGATTTCTATAGTTCCCTCGTGCGGCTGTTCGGCGCCTTCGCCTTCGTCTTCCTCTTCCTCATAGCGCGGCAGTTCGTCGTCTTCTTCGTCGTGAAGTTTTGCGTTAAACATGCGACCCTCCCTATTAGGACGGATTATTAGTCCTTCGGCGCTTATAGACGGAGTGTAAGAACTTTGTCAAGCGCAATGCCTTGAAAAGTGGGCATTTTCAGCGCACCTTGAAGCTCAGTAAAGTCGGGAGATTGCCGGGCGCAACACCTCTTGCAGGTCTAAGTGGTTAGAAACAAATAGGATACGGGAGGAGAATAAATCCACTACTATCTTAGCGGCTAACTTTCAGAACATCACCGGCTGCCAGCGAGCGGCTCGCCAAGAATGGGTTGGACTGGCGCAGGGAGGCCACGGTGGTTCCGTAGGCGCGGGCTATCGAGTAAAGAGTCTCGCCGCGCTGGACATGATGTTCAACCGCTTCCGGTTGTGCAGAGGTCCGACTATCGACTTTCTGCAGCGAAGCGCTAGCGCTACTCTGTGCCGCGGCCTTCGGCTTCGCGTGTGGCGCCGCATCGTCTGGAGGACCACCGGCATAGATGCGTAGCCGGGAGCCGCGGGGCACACTAGAACCTCTGATGTTGTTCCATTTCTTCAATTGCGACACAGTTACGTCAAAACGACCGGCGATGCCTTCGAGCGAATCTCCCCGCTGAACTTTATAGTGCACCAGATGAATCACAGGCGGCGCGGTTGGCACATTCACAAGAAAGCCAGCCGGCAATGACGCATGAGGTTGCAGGTGGTTGGCGCTTTCAAGAGCCGCGACTGAAACGTGGTAATGCCGCGCGATGTCGGCCAGCGACTCGCCATCTTCCACGGTATGCAGGCGCCAGCTGGTCCATTTTTCTTCGGGGACTTGCTGGATGTTGGACTCGAACTTTTCCGCGGTGCCCGCCGGAACATTCAATTCGAACCCCGGATCGTTCGGCGTTACGCCGCGCAAAAGTTCTGGGTTCAGGCCCCGCAGATCATCAATGTCGGCGCCCGAGGCATCCGCAACCAAGTGCAGATCAATCGGGTGACCGGGCTTGATCGTATCCACTTGCGCCGGCTTCTCAGGAGCCACTTGGACGCCGTAGAGGGTAGGAGCCTTGGCTACCAGCGCCATTGCTATAATGATCGGCACGTAATTCTGCGTTTGCTTAGGCAGCGCGTGAAGTCTTTGAAGTTCCCAGAAATCTGCGTAACCGGTGCGCTCGATGGCTTTCACTACGTTCATGGGCCCGGAATTATAGGCGGCCATCACCAGATACCAATCGCCAAACATGTCGTACAAGTCGCGCATATGGCGGGCTGCTGCGCGGGTGGCTTTCTCGGGGTCGCTGCGCTCGTCAACCCAATAGTTGCGGTCGAGATCGTATTCCTCACCACGGAAGGGCATGAACTGCCACAATCCGCGCGCGCCGGCCCGTGAAACGGCTGCTGGTTGGAAAGCTGATTCCGCCTGCGCCAAATAGATCAAATCCTGAGGCACGCCTTCCTGACGGAGCACCCGACGAATCATGTCGTTATAACGCCCAGCGCGTCCAAGGCCATGCTCCACGACGGCTCGGCCTTTCGGGGTCGAGAAAAAATTCAGGTATTGCAGCACCGAATCGTTGACCGTAAGCGGAAGGTCGTGGGGAACGCTGATCAATTCCTGTTCCACTTTAGCGGCCAGCCGTGGATCGCCCTTGGGCAATTCCATGTTCGCCAGCGCGTCGATGGGTGCAGGCTCTCCAACGGGTTCTTCGTCTTCTTCCGCATTGCGTTCGGCGTTTAGCTCGTAGGAGTGAAGTGTCTCGCCCAACTGATCGACTAAATCGGAAAGGCGCGGGTCAAAGTCGGCCTGAAAACCACTTTGCACTATGAGGTCCATCGCGCGATCGAAATCCACACGAGCTTGATCGAAATGATTAGCCTTGTACTTCTTCTGGCCCTCATTAAAGCTGGCTTGAACCTGAGCCACTAAAATATCGATTGCGGGTCTTGGATCGTTCTGCAAAGAGGCCAGATCAACCGGTTTTTCGGGGAACGGGAGGCTCTCGCGAACTTGCGCGGGAGCGGGTGCCGGGGTTGCCGCCGGAGGATGCGCCTTGGCTTGCTTGGTCGATACGACGTCGTTGCAGCCAGCAAGAAAGACCGCCGCGGCAGCGGTAACCGCCAAGATCCTTGCGCGTTTCTTCATAACAATCACACGGTCCCCGGTAAGCGGTTGAGGTGTCCTTCTCAGCGATAATACCGACTCGCCGAGACGATACAAAATCTTACGGAGGCCCAGCGTTTCGGTCAATGGGACTTGGTACCTATTGGTGACCCTGGCAAGGCATCGAGACTAGCTATTGTTGCTAGGAACAGGCAACCTTGCGGCCAGCCGATGGCCCTGACGACGTCGATGGCAAAGTGTACACCCGGCTCCACGGATTTTAAAACTGGGAGAGGAGGTCCGGTGCGTTTGGGAGCCTTAGGCTGGTTCTTTCCGGCCGCGAGCGACTCGAACGGGCGGGAAAATCCAGAAAGATGGTCTAGAGACACGGGCGTCGACCACGCCGCAGCCCTTCAAATCTTCCGCGTACTGCCCAACGTGTTTGAAATCCATAAGAGCGATTTGCCCACCCGGTTTCAGCACGCGCACAATTTCAGAAATGGCCTCGCGGCGCCCTTCGCGGCTCGAGATATTGTGGATTGCAAGATTGGCCACTACAGCGTCCACGGAGGCGTCTGGGAAAGGTAGTTTTCGCATGTCGCCATCGCGCACTTCGACGCGATCAGACACTCCTTCCAAGCTCGCGTTCCGCACAGTGGCGTCGCGCGAATTATTTCCCTGGTCCACTTGAGACCACAGATCGATTCCGAGGCTGCGGCCGCGCGGCAGTCTTTTGGCGGCGCCGATGAGCAATAATCCGTGACCGCATCCTACGTCGAGAACGGTTTCATCTCCACGCAGGTGCAAGCTATCAAGAAGGTCGTCACGGGCCCGAAATTTCCCGTAATAACTGCTGGCCATCATCAGCAACGATTCCAGGAAAAAAACGATTCCGGAATAGAACATTGCGGCGCCAAAACCAATCAGTGGTCCGTAGTTTTTCTCTTTCGCCCAGCCACTCAGAAACCATCCGGCGACGATCAATGCAGGTCCGCCGAATAGAAATCCCCGGACGAGACCGGGCGCATCGAGACCATAGTCGGGTTTTTTCATTGCATCCGGACTCGCAGAGAAAGATATATGCCCAAAGGCGTCTAATCGCCGCCAAGCTTTACCGGCAGATTCATTTTTTTGCCGTCTCGCACAATGGTAACCGTGACCGTATCACCGGGTTGGGAGCGGTTTAGCAAGAGGCTTAAGTCCGACTGGTTGGTGATCTGCTTTCCGTCAATGGCAATTAAAACGTCGCCGCCCACACGCAGCTCCTGCATGCCAGCCACCACGGATTGGGTTCCACCGCGAATCCCAGCCTTGGCCGCTGGGCCGCCCGGCTCGACCCGTTCAATTAGGATTCCCTGTTGTACAGCGAGGTTGAGGGCCTCGGCCAGGCGAGGCCAGAGCGCCCGACCTTCGGCACCTAGTGTGGCGTGACGCACCCGCCCGCGCGTGATCAGGTCTTCGGCCACGCGTTTCGCAGTGTTGATAGGAATGGCAAAGCCGATGCCGGCAGTCGTGCCGGTAGGAGCGTATATAGCGCTATTGATTCCGATTACTTCGCCGTGAGAATTCAGCAACGGTCCGCCCGAGTTACCCTGATTGATGGAAGCGTCGGTCTGGATCGCTTCATCGATAAATGTATTTTCGCGGGTCTGGACGGTACGACCTAGCGAGCTAACAATGCCGGTGGTGAGAGTGCTCTGAAATCCAAAGGGGTTCCCGATCGCGAGCACCCGCTGGCCCACCAGAAGGTTCCGGGAATCGCCCAGTGACAGCGGAGTAATTTTCCGTCCGGCCAGATCAATTTGGATCAGGGCAATGTCATTGTTTGGATCGGAGCCGACTAACTTGCCTTTATAGCGCGACTGATCGCCTAGAGTGACTTCGATGGTTTGGGCACCTTGCACGACGTGATAGTTCGTAAGGATGTGGCCGTCGTTGTCGATCAAAAACCCGGAGCCGGCGCCCTCCACGGGGACGGGGTTGAAAAAGAAATCGTATTCAACGGTGCGAGTGACTACGTTGGCCACGGCCGGGGCGGCTTGCCTGTAAATCCGAACGTTTTCGAGCTCGGTGGGATCTAGTCCGGCTTCACTGGGAGTCGGTGCCGGTGAATGCAAGGCCTTGACCACGGAAGGGACGGGCGGACCCCAGCGCGAACCTGCCCAGTAGGCTGCGAGTCCGATGATCAGCCCGATGGCCAATAAACGCATGGCGCGTCCCTGCTTCCCAGATCGATGCATGCGACGTCCTTTTGCCACCATTACCAACGACTGCGCGATACCAGTGCTGGGCTACCTACTGATGAATACGCCGGCGCGTCATGGAATGTTTCTTCCAGAGGCGGGCGATCCTAGTTGTTCCACTGCTTGATGGACTTGTCTTTCCGTCTCTTCGAACGAGCCCGAACAATCTATTACAATGTCGGCCCTTTTACGTTTCTCATCGAGCGGCATTTGAGCAGCGCTGCGCCGCTGCGCTTCCTGCTCTGTAAGTCCGCGCTGTAGCAGGCGCTCCATTTGTTGTTCAGGGCGGCACCAACACACGATGAGCTTGTCGAGATTGCTGGTGTAGTTGGCTTCCACCAGCAGCGCAGCCTCCACAACGGCAAAAGCCGGACCGTCCGGTTCATCCAAGGCGGCGAACCACTTTTGCACAACCTGGAGAATTCTGGGATGCAGAATTTGATTCAGCCGTGCGCGCTTTTCCGCATCTGCAAATATCAAGGCACCGAGTTTGGCGCGATTTACATTTCCGTAGGCGTCCAAAATGTCTTTTCCAAAAGCGGCAACGGTTTCTTCGTAGGCGGCCTGCCCGGGTTCCAGTAGAGCGTGACCGAGTGGGTCGGCGTCGAGCACTGGAACATCGCGTTCACGAAGCATCGAAGCCACCGTAGTTTTGCCGCTTGCGATTCCGCCTGTAAGGCCGACTCTAAGCATGAGCGATTAGCGCTGAACGGCTGCGGCAGCCGGTGCGCGAAGGCCGCGACGCAAGCGGGCGGCTTTTACCGTATTGCTCATGAGCATGGCGATGGTGAGCGGACCGACTCCACCGGGTACCGGCGTGAGAGCACCGGCGATGTTGGCTACATCGGGATGCACGTCTCCAACCAGCGCAGTGCCCTTGGCGCGGAATGCGGCGAGTCGCTCGGGAAAATTGGCGAACAATTTTTCTGCATGCGAAATATCGGTGATCCGGTTAATGCCTACATCGATGACGGTGGCGCCGGGGTGCACGTAAGGGGGGGTAATCATTGCGGCGCGTCCCATGGCGGCAACCACGATGTCGGCACGGCGAACGGTTGCAGACAGGTCTCGGGTCTTCGAATGGCAGATGGTCACGGTGGCGTTCGCGTGCATTAAAAGCAGTGCCATGGGCTTGCCCACAATATCGCTGCGGCCCACAACGACAGCCTGGGCACCTTCCAAAGGAATAGAGCTGCGGCGCAAAAGTTCCATCACCCCTGCTGGCGTGCAGGGGACGAGAGTTGGGCGGCCTGCGACCAAGTGGCCGACGTTGAGCGGGTGAAATCCATCCACATCTTTCGCCGGATCGACAGCTTCGAGGATTTTTTTGGCGTCAACCTGTGGAGGCAGAGGAAGCTGGACCAGGATGCCATCCACATCATCGCGGCGATTCAAATCTTCGATGGTGGCCAGAAGCTCGAAATTGGTGATCGTTGCCGGCGGAGTGATTTGGATGCTGGTAAGCCCCAACTTTTCGCAGGCAGCAATCTTGTTTCTTACATAAACTTTCGAGGCGGGATTCTCGCCTACCAGTACCGCAGCCAGTCCGGGGCGAACTCCGGCAGAAGCGAGCGCCGAAATTTCGCCGGTTAACTCGGCATAAATTTCGTTGCGTATAGCAATTCCGTCAAGGACGCGGGCAGGCAAAAGTGCTCCTCTTTGCTTGATTACGGAAAACGCTATGATAGCAAAAACGAACGAGGCGTGAGACTTAAGTCGACAACTCGATGAAAGTCATCGTCGTTCTGATGTGCACGGTCGCGAATTCTTGTTTGCGAAAGATTCGTCCTGTGCGATGCGGAAGGTGGAGTATGCTTTGTCGGTAAAAATCTAAAGCCGGGTGGATTCGCGCCGTTCTCCCGGTGGTCAAAATCTTCGGGGGAGAGCGTGAAGTATGAGAAGCGGGACCGCGAATTGGGAATGGATCGGGGCATTACGCGGCGCGATTTTCTGAATGGATTTGGAATCGCAGTAGGCGGAGGTTTCGTTTTATCGAATCACGAATGGCTCAACGCTTTTGGTCTTCCGCAGTCTCCTTTCGCCCCGGAAAAAGATCCTAATTACTATCCACCGACTTTGACCGGCATGCGCGGAAGCACGAATGCAGTGATGGAAGCGGGGCACGCGCTTCGCGACGGTCAGGAATGGAGAAGTGCGGCGGCGGATTCTGAAACCTATGATTTGATCGTAGTGGGTGGAGGGATCAGTGGGCTTTCAGCGGCTTATTTCTTCCGGAAGATCGCCGGACCCAAAGCGCGCGTTTTAATTCTTGAGAATCATGACGACTTTGGCGGTCATGCGCGACGAAACGAATACCACGCGGGCAATCGAACGATACTGGGCTACGGTGGGACCCAGTCGATTGCCGGGCCGGGTCTCTACAGCAAACAAGCGAAAGAATTGCTGCAAGATCTGGGTGTGGACGTAAAGAAGTTCTATCAATATTACGACCAAGACTTCGAGCGCTCGAACGGGCTTTCCCGCGCGGTTTTCTTCGACCAAGAAACGTTTGGAATGGACAAGCTGGTGCCCGGAATGGGGAAACCTTCCTGGGCCGAATTCCTGGCGAAAACCCCTCTCTCGGCAGACGCGCAAAAGGATCTGGCGAGGCTTTACACCGAAAAAGTGGACTATCTGCCAGAGCTGAAATCGTGGGACAAAAAAGTTTTACTGGCCAAGACGAGTTACCAAGACTATTTGCTGAAGTACGTGAAGGTGCACCCGGACGCGATTCCGTTTTTGCAGACCGAGACGTACGGGCTTTATGGTGTGGGTGTTGATGCGGTTCCGGCCGGTGATTTAGCGGGTTTGGGATATCCCGGATTTGCGGGGATGGATTTGTCCGGGCCTCCGGGACCGGGCTTGGGTCTGGAAATAACGAAGCAGAGTGACGACGAACCGTACATCTTTCATTTTCCGGACGGGAATGCATCGATCGCCAGGCTTTTGGTGCGATCGCTGATTCCTGCGTCAGCGCCGGGCCATACGATGGAAGATATCGTCACTGCGAAAATGAACTATGCGGTGCTGGATGAGCCTTCGTCTCCCATTCGTTTGCGGCTCAACAGCACTGCGGTTTCCGCTCGGAATGTGGGCGACCCAGCGAGTTCCAAGGAAGTTGAAGTTAAGTACGTGCGCGGTGGGGAAGCGCGTTCGGTTCGCGGCGCGGCTTGCATCTTGGCATGTTGGAATATGGTGATTCCTTACATGTGCCCTGAACTGCCGCAGAAGCAGAAAGAGGCATTGGCGTACGGAGTGAAGGTGCCGCTGGTTTATACCAATGTGTTGATACGAAATTGGGAACCATTCAAGAAGCTTGGAATCAGTTACGCGAGGTGTCCGGGAAGCTATTTCGAATCGGTCACGCTGGATTTTCCGGTGAGCATGGGCGAGTACCACTTCGCAAGCAAGCCGGAGGATGCCTGCGTGCTGCATCTGGAGAAGGTTCCATGCAAACCGGGTTTGCCAGCTCGCGAACAACAGATTGCGGGACGCGAGGAACTTTATCGCACGCGTTTTGAAACTTACGAGCGCAATATTCGCGATCAGCTTGCACGAATTCTTTCGCCCGGCGGCTTCAACCCCGCAAATGACATTCAAGCGATCACGGTGAACCGTTGGCCGCACGGCTACGCGTACGAATATAACTCGCTCTACGATCCCGATTGGCCGGAGGATCAACAACCGTGCGTGATAGGGCGGCAACCGTTTGGCCGGATTTCGATAGCGAATTCGGATGCGGAAGCGTTTGCTTATACCAATGCGGCTATGGACCAGGCTTACCGTGCTGTTACGGAAGTTACTCGATTCCAGGGGAGTGCGAAAAGCTAGCCGGCGTGATTTTTATTCCATGCGTGGCAGAGAAAGCGTCACAACGAAACGCTTTTGAGCCTTGCAAAGCAAAGCCAAGGCTGTATTCTTCCGCGGATAACCGTTATCCTGCGTGACGCGATATCAAGGACATCGAAGCTTTGAGCACGCAACTTCCAACTCACCTTCTAGGGCATCTTTTCACCACCGAAGAGATGCGCGCGATCTTTTCCGATCAACGCCAAGTTCAAGCTATGTTGGATTTTGAGGCCGCTCTCGGGCACGCGCTGGCAAGAACCGGAATTGCTCCTCAAGCTGCGGCGGCCAAGATCCAATCCAAGTGCAACGCAAAACTGTTTTCGATGGAAACCATAGCGCAGGAGGCGGCCCTCTCGGGCAACCTGGCGATTCCTGTGGTTAAGCAGCTAACATCGCTGGTAACTAAAGCGGATGAGAAAGCGGGAGGGTTCGTTCATTGGGGCGCGACTAGCCAAGACGCTATCGACACCGGGACGGTCTTGCAACTGCGCGACGCTTTGGATTTGACGGACCAAACACTCACAAAATTGTGCGACGTGCTGGCACGAATCTGCGAGACTCACAAATCCACTTTAGTTGCCGGCCGCACATGGCTGCAACAGGGCCCGCCGGTAACTTTGGGACTGAAAGCCTGCGGATGGCTCGCCGCTATCGAACGGCATCGCGAACGACTGCGAGAAATCCGAAAACGCGTGTTGGTCTTGCAGTTCGGTGGAGCGGTCGGCACTTTGGCTTCTCTCGGGAATCAAGGACCGGCCGTAGCTCAGGCTCTAGCCGACGAGCTAAAATTGACACGGCCCAATCTGCCGTGGCACACGCACCGCGATCGGTTTGCGGAAGTGGCGACGACGATGGGATTGCTGGTTGGATCGCTTGGGAAAATTGCACGCGATCTTTCGTTGATGGGTCAGACGGAGGTTGGTGAAGTGGCGGAGCCTGCCGCGGCAGGACGCGGTGGGTCATCCACCATGCCTCACAAACGGAACCCGGTGGGTTCGGCGGTGGTCCTGGCCGCATCGATTCGAGTGCCCGCGTTGGTGTCGGTGATGTTGACTTCGATGGTGCAAGAGCACGAACGGGGATTAGGCGGCTGGCACGCGGAATGGGAGACGCTGCCGGAAATCTGCACCTTGACTGCCGGGGCGCTGGCTCATCTGACGACTGTGCTAAACGGTTTGGAAATCGATTCGGGAAAAATGAAGTCGAATCTGGAAATCACGCATGGACTGATTATGGCGGAAGCGGTCGCGGTCGCTTTGGCGGAAAAAATCGGACGTATGCCGGCCCATAGGATTTTGGAGAAGGCTTCGAAGCGCTCTGCGGAAAAATCCCAGCCCTTGCAAAGTGTTTTGATGGAAGATGCGGAAGTGCGGCAGCATCTTTCCACCGATGATATAAAGCGTTTGTTGGAACCAAAGAACTACACAGGTTCGGCGGAAATAATGGTGGACAAAGTTTTAGCGGACCGAAAACAAAAGTAGAACTAGCCATCTTAGAGAGTGTCGATCATGCCTTACGTCGAGTCGGGCGATCTTCGATTGAATTACCGTTTTGACGGGCCGGAAAAAGCTCCGGTCATAGTTCTTTCTAATTCTCTGGGAACGAACCTTTCCATGTGGGACCCGCAGGCGACTGTGCTTTGCGAAAAATTTTGTGTGCTGCGCTACGATACGCGGGGGCACGGGCTGTCGGGCGTTACTGCGGGGCCCTATTCGATCGAACAGTTGGGGCGCGA
>Ga0209420_1000802_pt1 | contig 15683 bp, 12 predicted proteins | sample BlaSpr_A8_OM1_O1_FD_187972 | JGI IMG/M metagenome (GOLD analysis project Ga0209420, IMG submission 187972) | Forest soil microbial communities from Thunder Bay, Ontario, Canada - Black Spruce, Ontario site 2_A8_OM1_O1 (SPAdes) (version 2) | ecosystem: Environmental > Terrestrial > Soil > Boreal... | reverse complement strand
GCTCGCGGCCGTCGGGGCGAACGTCAACAACCTGGTGCCGTTCTACGCGATCGGGGTGTTCACGGCGTTCACCATGGCCGGGTTCGGCATGGCCAAGTACCACCACAAGATGAGGGAGTCGGCGTGGCGGCGCCGGCTGGTGATCAACTTCTCGGCGGGTGTGACGTCGGCGGTCGTTGTGCTGATTTTTGCCGTGGTCAAGTTCACCGAGGGCGCGTGGCTGGTGGTCGTGCTCTTCATCATCGGCGTGCCCGCGCTGATCCGGCTGAACCGCGAGTACGAGGCCGAGGCCGGGGTCCTGGCCCGGATCAGCACCAGGACCAGGCAGCCGGACCCGCCGACGTACTCGCGGCGCACGGTGTTCGTGTTCGTCGACGACTTCGACCTGGCCACGATCGCCGCGCTGCGCTACGCGCGGAGCCTGCGGGCCACCACGCTGCACGCGGTGCACTTCGTGATCGACAACGTCCAGGCGGACATCCTCCGCAGGGACTGGGTGGCCGCGAACACCGGGATACCGCTCGACTTCGTGGACTGCGCGGACCGCAGGCTGGCCCGGTGCGCCGCCGAGCTGGTGAGCGCCGAGGCCTCGCTGCCTGGGGTTGGGGTGACCGCGATTCTGCCGCGGCGCGGCTACTCCCCGCTGCTCGGCAGGCTGCTGCACGACCGCACCGCCGACAAGATCGCCGCCGTGGTAAGCCGGATCCCGCACGCCGCGGCCACGATCGTGCCGTTCGACGTGCGCAACCGGCTCGAAACCATCCAGCAGCGGCGGACAGCGGCTGCCGCGGCGCAGGACGGCAAGATGGCGGAGCCGGGGGCGAAAACGCCCGAGCCAACCGCGAAAACCACCGGCCCCGACGGCAAAACGCTCGCGCCGGACGGCAAGACTGCTGAGCCCGGCACCAGGGTGTCCGCAACCGACGCCAAGACCTCGGCACCCGAGGGTAAGACGCCCGCAACCGACGCAGCGGCGCAGGTCCCCGCCGGGACGGACGCCGACACCCGTGACGATGCAGCGGACGCGGCCCACATGGCCGGGCCCGAGATGGCGGTGGCCGACGCTACGGCGGAGAACGCCGGCCTGGTCGACGGCGAGCAGTACGACCGTCCGGCCCCGCCGCCCGGGGTCCGGCCGATCGGGTCGCTCACCGGGCCCGGCCGGGCCACGGTGGAGGGCCGCGTGTACGCGGTCGAGATCCGCCCGGTCGAGCACAACACCGTGCTCGCCACCGAGATCGCCGACTCGACCGGCCAGCTGACCGCGCTGTTCTACGGGCGGTCGCACATCCCCGGCGTCGAGTGCGGCGCCCGGGTCAGGTTCCGCGGCCAGGTTGGCATGCGCAGCGGCGGCCCTGTGATGATCAACCCCGCATACGAGCTGGTCGCGCCCGGCGCCCCCGGCCAGGGGAGCCGGCGTTCGCTCGGCGACGGGGATCCGGCGGAGGGCGACTCGCCGAAGCGACGCGGCCCCCGGCGGCGCAAGGACAGATGACCGGGCACTCCCATGGCGTGACGGCCACCGGGCGGCACCGCCAGACCCTGATCACGGTTCTGGCGCTGACCACGCTGGTAGCGGTCGCTGAGGTGATCGGCGCCGTCATCACCGGCTCGCTGGTGCTGTTTGCCGACGCGGCGCACATGGCCGCCGACGCGGCCGGGCTCGGCCTGTCCCTGTTCGCCGCGTTCGCCGCGGCCCGGCCGCCCACCGAGCGGCGCACGTTCGGCTACGCGCGAGCGGAGATCCTGGCGGCGATGGCCAATGCCGTGCTGCTGCTGGCCATGGCGGGGTTCATCCTGTACGAGGCGATCCAGCGGCTGGTGTCCCCGGAGGACGTAGGCTCCGGCCTGCTCATCGTGTTCGGCGTGATTGCCCTGGCGGCCAACGCGGTTTCACTGCTGCTGCTGCGCCAGGGACAGGCGGAAAGCCTGAACCTGCGCGGCGCCTTTCTCGAGGTGGCCTCCGACACGCTCGGCGCCGCCGCGGTGATCGTGACCGGCGTGATCATCGCGGCGACCGGGTTCACCCGCGCGGACCCGATCGCCTCGCTGGTAGTCGGGCTGCTGATCCTGCCACGGACCTGGCGGCTGCTGCGGGAAACCGTGGACGTGCTGCTCGAAGCCAGTCCGCGGGGCATGGACCTGAACGAGGTCCGGCGGCACATGACCACGCTGACCGGCGTCCGCGACGTGCACGAACTGCACGCCTGGACGATCACCTCGGGGCTCCCGGTGCTGTCGGCGCACGTGGTGGTGGATCCGGAGTTCTTTGACGACGGCCGCTGCTTCAGCATGCTGGACCGGCTGCAGGACTGCCTGCGCGGCCACTTCGACGTCGAGCACTCCACCTTCCAGCTGGAGCCCGCCGGCCACGCTTCGCACGAGCACCCGATGCACGACTAGACCGAGTTCCGCCCGGCCCTGGAGTCTTTGCCTACCAGCGGGTAACGTCAGTGTTGACAGCGTTAACGGGAGGTCGCCGTGAGCACCTACGACCACTACACCACGCCCGTTCCGCCTGGCACATGGGACGTGCCCGCGGCCGGAGCCACGCGGTTCAGCTGGGAGTACGACAACGGCCGGGAACGGCTGCTTGACCTGTACCAGCGCGGCAAGGACAAGCAGTGGGACGCGGCCAAGCGGATCGACTGGTCGATCCCGGTCGACCCGACCAACGTGATGGAGCTGTCCGAGGAGTTCAGCCCGATCTACGGGTCGCGGCAGTGGGAGGTGCTGTCCCAGAAGGAGCGGGACGAGCTCGGTCATCACCTGTCCGCGTGGCTGTTCAGCCAATTTCTCCATGGCGAGCAGGGTGCCCTGACCGTGGCGGCGAGGATCGTGGAGTCGGTGCCGGACATGGACTCCAAGTTCTACGCGGCCACCCAGGCGATGGACGAGGCGCGGCACGTCGAGCTCTACTCCCGGTTCATGCGGGAGAAGATCGGCCTGTACTACCCGGTGAACCCGCATCTGGCCAAGCTGCTCGAGGACGCGCTCAGCGATTCCCGCTGGGACATGCCCTACCTGGGCATGCAGGTGCTGATCGAGGGTCTCGCGCTGGCCGCGTTCGGCGTGCACCGGGACATGTCAAACAACGCCCTGGTCACCCAGCTGCTGGCGTACGTCATGCAGGACGAGGCCCGGCACGTGGCGTTCGGGCGGCTGGCGCTGCGCGACTACTACAAGGACCTGACCGAGGCCGAGCGCGCCGACCGCGAGGAGTTCGTCGTCGAGGGCTGCTACCTGATGCGCAGCCGGTTCCAGGCGCAGGAGGTCTGGGAGCAGATGGGCTTCGACGTCCAGGAGTGCATGGACTTCACCGAGCAGTCCCCGGTCCAGCAGGCGTTCCGCACGCTGCTGTTCTCGCGCATCGTGCCGTGCGTCAAGGACATCGGGCTGTGGGGGCCGAAGGTGCAGCGTGCGTTCGCCGACCTGGGCGTGATCGACGCGGCCAAGAGCGACCTGGACGCGCTGATGCGCGCGGACGAGGAGATCGCCGAGCGCGTCGACGAGCAGAAGTACGCCGCCGAGATCGCCGCCCGCCAGGCCGAGGTCGACGCCGCGGTAACCGAGGGCGCCGTGGCGCCGTAACGCCACCCACCCCAGCCCCGCCGCGGGCGCTTGGATGTACCGATGGGCTCGAAAGATGCAGCCCATCGGTACATCGACCGGGCGCCTGCCGACGGCAACCGGTGCAGCGGTGGAGCGGTCTCGCCAGGTGGCGGGAACGCCGTTTACGATCACGTTATGGCCGATGCTGCGATGCCGCGTTTCCCCGCCGACTTCGCCTGGGGCGTTGCCACCTCCGCGTACCAGATCGAGGGCGCCGTCGCCGAAGACGGTCGCGGCGAGTCGATCTGGGACGTGTTCTGCCGCGTGCCCGGCAAGGTCAGGGACGGCCAGAACGGCGACGTGGCCGCCGACCACTACCACCTGTGGCGGACCGACGTCGCGCTGATGGCCGAGCTCGGGCTGACCGCCTACCGGTTCTCGATCGCCTGGCCGCGGGTGCAGCCAGACGGCAAGGGCCCGGCCAACGAGGCCGGCCTCGACTTCTATGACCGGCTGACCGACGCGCTGCTGGCCGCGGGCATCACCCCGGTGCCGACCCTGTTCCACTGGGACCTGCCGCAGCCGCTCGAGGACGACGGCGGCTGGCTGACCAGGGACACCGCGCAGCGGTTCGCCGACTACGCCGAGCTCGCCGCGGAGCGCCTCGCGGACCGGATCCCCCTGTGGATCACGGTGAACGAGCCGTTCGTCGTGACCGCGTTCGCCTACGGGCTCGGCATCCACGCGCCCGGCCTCGAGCTGATGCTCGGCGCCCTGCCAACCGCGCACCACCAGCTTCTCGGGCACGGGCTCGCCGTGTCGGCGCTGCGCGCTGCCGGCGCCCGGCAGGTGGCGATCACCAACAACAACTCGCCCGCCTGGGCCGCCACGGACGACCCGGCGGACGTCGCCGCCGCCGAGGCGTACGACACCCTGCACAACCGGATGTTCACCGACCCGCTGCTGCTCGGCCGCTACCCGGACCTGTCCGCGTTCGGGGTCGGGCCGGGCGGGCTCGACTGCGTGCTGGACGGCGATCTCGCGGTGATCGCGGCCCCGCTCGACGCGCTCGGCATCAACTACTACAACCCGACCAGGCTGTCGGCGCTGCCCGGCTCGCCGCTGCCGTTCCAGATGCAGCCGATCCCCGGGTACCCGGTCACCGCGTTCGGCTGGCCGGTGATCCCGGCCGGGCTGACCGAGCTGCTGACCGCGTTCAAAGAGCGATACGGCGACCTGCTGCCGCCGATCTACATCACCGAGAACGGCTGTTCCACCGAGGACAACCCAGCAACCGACGGCACGATCGACGACCAGCCGCGGATCGGGTACCTGGACGGCCACATCCGGGCGATCCACGACGCCATGACCGCCGGGGTCGACGTGCGCGGCTACTTCACCTGGTCGCTGATGGACAACTTCGAGTGGTCCGAGGGCTACCACCAGCGGTTCGGCCTCGCGTACACGGATTTCGAGACCCAGCGGCGCACGCCGAAGGCGTCGTTCGCCTGGTACCGGGACCTGATCGCCGCGCAGCGCACGCCCGCCTGACCAGCCCATGACTCGGCGCAACAAACCGGGCACCGTTGCGTAAAGGCCCCTGACCAGGCAAGATTCAAAGCTTGCGGGGCATTGACTCATGATCTGCGATCGGATATATCTTATCTCCGATCGCATTTCCGGCGCTCGCCCGGACATGGAGGTACCTGGCAGGCACGTGCGCAGCGGTGGCAGCCGCCGCCGCGGACAGGAGGGACCATGACCGAGGCCGCAGAGCGGGAGGGCCCCCGGGCCATCGACGAACTCCTGATTTACGAGGGAGCACGGCCGACCCGCACCGGCGATCTGGTCCTCGAGGGCCAGGGCATGGCGCCGATCCCGGAAGAGCACCGCTACGGCGGGGTGTACCGGATGTTCACCGTGTGGTTCACCCCGAACATGGAGCTGTCCGGGGTATTCGCGGGCACCCTGGCCGTGGTGTTCGGCCTCGGGTTCGGGCTCGGCCTGACCGCCATCATCATCGGCACGATCATCGGCTCGCTGCCGGTGGCGATCCTGTGCACCTGGGGGCCGCGGACCGGCACCGGGCAGGTGCCGCTGGCCCGGCTGCCGTTCGGTAAGACGATCGTGCTGCCCGGCGCGGTGCAGTGGCTGTCGTCGATCGCCTGGGACGCGCTCGTCGGGCTGTTCGGCGGGCAGGCCGCCCAGCTGCTCTTCCACGTGCCGTTCTGGCTCGGCGTCGCGATCGTGCTGGTGCTCGAGGGCGCGATCAGCGTGTTCGGCTACGAGTTCGTGCACCGCGTTCAGGAGTGGGGCTCGGCGATCCTGATCGTGCTGTTCCTCGTGCTCACGGTGAAGATCTTCCAGCACCACGTCGTGCTGCCGCACAACACCGTGCACGGCCCGGCCCTGCTCGGCGCGTTCGTGCTGATGGTGACGATCTCCCTGTCCGAGGGCATCTCCTGGGCGTCGTACGCGTCCGACTACAGCCGCTACATGAAACCCGACTCGTCCAAGACAGCCATCTTCTGGTACACGATGGCCGGGCTGACCGCCTCGTACGTGTGGGTGGAGACCATCGGGCTCGCCGGGGCCAGCGTGCTCAGCAACCAGACCGCGGGCGGCGTGCGCACGCTGATGGGCGGCGGGTTCCTCGGCGTGCTGGCGCTGATCGCGATCGTGTTCGGGGCCATCGCGTCGAACTCGATGAACGACTACACCGGGTCGCTGGCGTTCCAGGCCCTCGGCGCCCGGGTGAAGCGGCCGGTCATCGCCGGGGTGGTGGCGGTCCTCGCGTTCCTGGCCATCTTGTGGATGAACGCCGCCAACACCTCGGGCAGGTTCGAGAACCTGCTGCTGTTCAGCTCGTACTGGATCGCGCCGTTCTGCGCGATCGTGCTGATCGACTGGCACTACAACCGGGCCAAGTACCGGCCGTCGTACCTGCGCCGCGCGCTGGCCTTCCGGAACCTGGGCAACGGCTGGCCCGCGATCGTGTCGTTCGTCGTGGCCTTCGGGGTCATGGTGCCGTTCATGAACACCTCGATCATCGTGGGCCCGTTCGCGAACGCGCTCGACGGCGCGGACATCGCCTTCTACGTCGGGTTCGTGGTCGCCGGGATCCTGTACTGGGTGCTGCGCAGGGTCGCCGTCGGCCAGGAAGCCAAGCGTGAGCCCGCGCTCGCGGCCGGCGGCCGCGGCGCATAACGACAGCGACCTCAACCAACCGGGAGCCGCCCAGATTATGGACGACCGTGAGCTAGCCGACCGGGTGCTGGAACACCTGGACACCGACCGCGCCACGGCGCTGTCGCAGGAGGTCTGCCGGATCCCCAGCGTCCTCGGTGAGGAAGGGCCGCTCGCCAAGTTCCTGGCCGACGTGATGAAGGAGGCCGGGTTCGAGGCGGTCGATCTCCAGCCGGTGCTGCCGGACCGGCCGAACGCGACCGGCGAGGTGTCGTTCGGCCCGGGCCGTCGCGTGGTTCTCACCGGCCATCTGGACACCAAACCGGTCTCGCACGGCTGGGCCACCGCCGGGCCGTTCTCCGGCGCGATCGTCGGCGACGCCGTGTACGGGCACGGGATCATGGACATGAAGGCGGCGCTGGCCTGCGAGATCGTGGCGATCGAGGCGCTGGCGCGCAGCGGGCTGCCGCTGGCCGGCACCGCGGCGATGTCCGCGGTCGCCGACCACATGGGCGACCAGTCCGGCGCGATCGCGTACTTCGACTCGCACCCGGCGGACCTGTGCGTGCTCGGCGAGCTGACCGACAACCAGGTCTGCCTCGGCCACCGTGGGCGGTACTACTTCGACGTGACCGTGCTCGGCAAGTCCGCGCACACCTGCCACAAGCACCTGGCCGTGAACGCGAACACGCTGGCCGCCCACGTGGTGCTGGCGCTCGACGCGTCCCGGTACGAGCCCGACCTGCCCGCCGACATCCGGGAGCTGTTCGGGCCGGAGACCTACGTGGTGCCGGGACGGATCTACGGCGGGCTGCCGCCCGGCGGTCCCTCGATGATCCCGGACGAGTGCGTGATCCGGGTGGACACCCGGCCGCAGCCGGGCATCACGGTGGAGCAGGTCAGGGCCGAGATCGACCGGTGCATCGCGGAGGCCTCCGCGGCCGACCCCCGAGTGGCCGCGCAGGTCGAGCTCGCCGACGTCAAGCCCGGGTACCTGGCCAGGCCGGGCGACGAGGTTGTCCGGCTGATGCGGCGTGCCGTCGGCCTGGTCCGCGGCGGCGAGCCGGAACTGGTCACCGAGAACTGGCTCGGCGACACCGCGAGCTTCGGCGCCAAGGTGCCCACCGTGATCTTCGGCCCCGGCGGGCCGCCGGTGTACTGCCCCGACGAGCACCTGGCGATCGCCGACATTCACGAGGCGACGAGGGCGTACGCGGTGTTCACCGCGCTTGCCCTCGCCAAGGACCGATGACCGCGTTCGACAACGTCCTCGACCAGTGCCTCGCCGTGGGCGCCGGCGAGGAGATCGTCCTGCTCGCGGACGAGGGGACGGACCCTGACGTCGTGTCCGGCCTGTCCAACGGGATCACCGAACGTGACGCGATCCCGCTGGTCGCCCGGATGCCGAACCCGAGGTTGCCGGGCGCTGAGCCTCCGGGCGCCGTGGCCGCGATGATGCTGCACGCCGCCGCGACCATCGAGCTGACCAGCCTGTTCATCGGGTCGTCGGCGGCCAGGCGGGCCGCGACCGACCGCGGCGCACGGTATCTCGCCATGCCGGGGGTCCGGCTGGACACGTTCCGGCCCGGCGGCCCGCTGACCGTGGATTTCGAGCAGCTGCGGATCGACGCCGAGAACGTCGGCGCCGCGTGGGATCGGGCGAGCGAGTTCCGGCTCACCTCGCGGGCCGGAACCGATCTGCGCGGGTCGGTCGAGAACCGGCCGGGCCGGGTGCTGCACGGCATGGCCCGCGCGCCCGGCGCCTACATGGCGCCGCCCGACGTCGAGGCGGGCACCGCGCCGGTCGAGGGAACCGCGACCGGGGTGGTCGTGATCGACGCCGACCTGCTGTTCATGGGCCAGGGCCCGCTGGACGAGCCGGTGGTGCTGCACGTGGCCGACGGCATGCTGACCGGCATCGAGGGCGCCGCGCGGGGCCGCCTGGAGTCGATGCTGGAACGCTGCGCCGACGACCGGATGGCGAACATCGCCGAGGTGTCGATGGGGTTCAACCCAAACGGGACGGTGTGCTCGGTGCCGATGGAGACCGAGTCGTCCCGCGGCTCCGCGCACATCGCGCTGGGCAACTCGATCGCCTACGGCGGCCGGGTGAACGCGATCGCGCACCTGGACTGCGTGATGCGGGACGCGGTGCTGGAACTCGACGGCCGGGTGGTCATGGCCGAGGGGGTGCTGCCGTGAGCCCGCCGGCGGGACCGGTGGCTACCGAGCCGGGGATCTCGGCCGAGCGCGTCAACGCGCGGCTGCGGTCCCTGGCCAGCCAAGGGCAGACCGCGCTGTCTGTCGCGCTCGACCTGCCCACGCAGTTCGGCTACGACTCCGGCGACCCGGTCGCCGCCGGCGAGGTGGGCCGGGCCGGCGTCGCGATCGACACCGCCTCGGACATGTCCGACGTCTTCGCCGGGATCCCCCTCGACGAGGTGTCGGTGAACTTCCCGGTCAACGCGACCGCGCCGGTCATCCTGGCGGCCTACCTGGTCGCTGCCGAGCGCTCGGGCGTCCCTTACCGCGCGCTGACCGGGACCCTGCAGAGCGACATCCTCGCGGAGTTCCCGGCCCGCCGGGCCTGCCTGTTCCCGCCCGGGCCGTCGCTGCGCCTGGTCACCGACGTGGTCGAGTTCAGCACCAGGGAACTGCCGGGGCTGTGCCCGATCTCGATCACCGGCTGCCCCCGGCGCGAGGCGGGCTGCGACCCGGCGGCCGAACTCGCGCTGGCCATGGCCTCGGCGATCACCTACTGCGAGGCCTTCCTGGCCAGGGGTGTGGGCTTCGAGGCGTTCGCGCCGCGGCTGTCGTTCCGCTTCGCGGCCACTCAGCACCTGACCGAGGAGGCGGCCAAGCTGCGGGCGGCCCGCCGGATCTGGCACCGGGTGGCTACCGAGCGGCTGGGCGCCACGTCGCCAGCGGCGGCGCGGCTGCGCTTTTTCTCCAGTAGCCCGGGCATCGCCCCGGCTGCTCATCGCCTACCCTGCAGCCCGGGCACTGCCCCGGCCGCCCATCACCCGCCGCACACCGGGACCGGGCCCGTCGGCTCGTGCTGCGTCGAGCCGCTGGCCGACGAGATCGAGGCCAGGGCGAGCGCGCTGCTGGCCGAGATCGACGCGCTCGGCGGCGTGGTAGCCGCGATCGAGGCCGGGATCCCGCAACGCTGGATCGCCAATGAGGACGCCGGGGCGGACGCCGGGGCGCAGGCCGCGCCGCCAGAGCCGACGTCCGAGACAGACTCGCTGGCCGGAGAGCGCCAGGCCGCGCGGACCCAGGCAGTTGTGGCCGCCCGGGACCCCCGCGCGTTCCTCGGCGCGCTGCTCCGGCTGGCTGACGACACCCGCGCGGGCCGCAACGTGATGCCGGCCCTGATCGTCGCGGCCCGCGCGGGCACCACGGTCGGCGAGATGACCGACGTGTTCCGCGACGCGTTCGGCACGTTCACCGGGCCAGCGCCGTGGTAGCCACCCTCGATGCGCTCGCGCCGGGCGCTGCCCCCGGGGCGCCCGGCGCGGGCGGCGATCGCCGAAACCAGCCCGGCGCCGATCGCCGATACGGGCCCCGCGCCGCCCGCCACCGTCCGCAGGGCACCAGCCGCCGATACGGGCCCCGCGCCGCCCGCCACCTGCGGTGTGCCGCCGATACGATTACCCGCCGGGAGGAGGTAGCCCGTGAGCACGCCTGACTACGGCGTCGCCCTGCAGGGGGTCGACCCGCCTGCCGCCTTCGTGGACATGGTCCGCGAGATCGAGTCGCTTGACTTCGGTCATCTCTGGCTCACCGACTCCTCGCTGCACGCCCGCAACAGCTGGGTGTACCTGACCCTGGCGGCCAGCAACAGCTCCAGGCTCCGGCTCGGCACCGCGGTGACCAACCCGGTGACCAGGCACCCGGCGATCACCGCGGTCGCCGCTGCCACGCTGGACGACGTGTCGGCGGGCCGGGCGATCCTCGGGATCGGCGCCGGCGACCGCCCGCTGCTCGCCCTCGGCCGCAAGCCCTGCGGGCCCGCCGAACTCGCGGACGCCATCGAGGCAATCCGCGCCCTGTGGACCGGCGACGAGGTCACGGTCATCGCCCCGGGTTTCAGCCTCGATCACGCCAAGCTCAGGTTCGCCGCCAGGCCGGACCTGCCGATCTTCGTCTCGGCCAGCGGGCCGCGGACCCTGGAACTGGCCGGCGGCCTGGCCGACGGGGTGATCCTGCTCGTCGGCCTGTCCCCAGACGCGATCGCCTGGGCGCTGGAACACATCGACCGCGGCGCCGCAGCCGGCGGCCGCCCCCGGCCGCACGTCGCGCTGTTCGCCTACGGCGCGATCAGCGACGACGGCCCCGCCGCGCTGGCCGCGGGCCGGTCGATCGCCGCCTGGTTCCCGCAGACCGCGCCGCACCTGTGCCGCCTGGCCGGGCTGGACGCCGCCACCGTCGATGCGGTCCGGGCCAGCTACGCGGGCGGCGAGTTCCAGGAGGCAGAAGCGGCCGCCGGGCTGCTGCCGGACAGCTTCGTCCGGCAGATGGCCCTGGCCGGGGACGCGCAGGAAGCCGCGGACCGGATCCGCGGCGTGCTCGACGCCGGAGTCGACTCGGTGCACGTGTTCCCGCTCGGCACCGACCGGATGGCCACCGTCCGCGCCTTTGCCGACGTCATGAAAACCATGTCCAAACCCGCCGGAAGTGAGAAATGACCCGCCCCGCCACTGGCAGTCCCAGCCCCAGCGAGGCTGCCGTCCCTTCGATGTTCGGCGCGCTTTCCGGGCGCCGGACGATGACCGATGCCGTCTACGAGCAGCTCAAGGCGGCGATCGTCGAGCTCCGGATCCCGCCCGGCGCGCCGCTGCGCGAGGCCGAGATCGCCCAGGGCCTGTCCGTCAGCAAGACCCCGGTCCGGGAGGCGCTCGGCCGCCTCGAGCAGGACGGCCTGGTGACGCTGAACTCGTTCCGCAGCGCGACCGTCACCGACTACACCGCCCGCGACCTGCAGGAGATCTACGAGCTCCGCGAGATCATCGAGGTGGCGGCAGCCCGGGCCGCCGCCGAGTCCATGAGCGAGAAGGGCCTGGCCGACCTCGGCCGGATCGCCAGCGAGTGCGTGCGCCTGAACGCCCAGGGTGGTGCGGGCGGGGGCGGGAGCGCGGGCGGGGGCGGGAGTGCGGGCGGCGCGACCGAGCTGGTCCAGCTGATCTCCGAGTTCGACACCGTGCTGTACGAGGAGGTCACGAACCGGCGGATCCGGGCCATCCTCGACAACCTGGCCGCGCACCTGGCCAGGATCGGCCGGCTGACCACCGAGATCCCCGGCCGGATCGACGCGTCGGTCCGCGAGCACGCGCAGATCTACGAGGCGATCGAGCGGCGCGACCCGGAGACTGCCTCGCGGTTCATGCGGGACCACATCCGCAGCGTGCGCGATGACCAGCTGCGCGCGCTCCCGGCACTGGGCACGGAGCGGTGACCTCGTCGGCGTCCGGGCCGCTCAGGTCGCCCCGGCCGTCTGCGTCCCGGCCGGCCGCGCGCTGGACCGGTTCGTCAGCGGCCCCAGCCGCATCGGTGGCGCTGCGCTCCGCCGGGCGTGACGCGTGGGCGGCCGCGGTGAGCCACCCGATGGTGCGCGCGATCGCGGCAGGGACACTGCCGCACGAGATGTTCCGCGGCTACTTCGAGCAGAACGTCCGCTACCTGGAGGACTACGCCCGTGCGATCGCGCTGGCCGCGGCGAAGGCGCCGGACCGGGAGGGCCTGGATGTGCTGTCGAGGTTCCTCGGGCAGATCGTGGCGACCGAGATCCCGGCGAACCTGGCGTTCCTGCAGCGGCTCGGCGGGTCGGCCGACCAGCTCCCGGGACTGGCTGAGCTGCACCCGGTCACCTACGGCTACACCCGCCACCTGCTGCACGTCTGCGAGGCCGGCAGCTGCGCCGAGGGGCTCGCCGCGCTGCTGCCGTGCCAGTGGAGCTACGGCGAGATCGCCCAGCCACTGATGGCGGCGTTGCCGGACGACCCGGTGTACGCGGACTGGATCCGCATGTTCGGCAACGCCGAGTACGACGCGCTGGTGGCGGAGACCACCGGGCTGCTCGACCGGCTGGCCGACCCCGCCGACGCCGGGCAATGGGCCCGGCTGTCGGCGGTGTTCAGCATCTCGATCCGCTACGAAGGCGAATTCTGGGACATGACCGCTCGAGCGGGTGAATCCGCTCGCTCTCCCGGCCCCGACGGACCGGCCAGAGCCCAGCCCGGCCCTGGTTATACCACTTTATGACGATACCCGCCGTCGTTCCCCTGACGGCGTGACACGCCCACGACATTGGCCAAGAAAGGCAGGGACCGATGCGAGCGATCCAGGTCCTAGAGGACCTCACCGTGCGCGGCAACGACGTCGACACGCCCCGGCCCGGCCAGGGACAGGCCCTGGTCCGGGTGCACGCGGCCGGTGTCTGCGGTACCGATCTGCACATCGTGGACGGGATGATCAAGCCGGACGCCTACCCGATGACGCTCGGCCACGAGGCGGCCGGGGTGGTCGAGGAGGCGGGCTCAGGGGTGGCGCTCGCGCCAGGCACCCGGGTCGCGGTCTTCAACAAGCTGTTCTGCGGCGCCTGCGAGCAGTGCCTGCTCGGCCGGCAGAACCTGTGCACGGTGGAGCCCGGTCAGCTCGGCTTCAACCGCGACGGCGGCGACGCCGAGTACCTGCTGGCGCCGGAGCGGAACCTGGCCGTGCTGCCCGACGCGGTGGACTTCGCCACCGCCGCGGTGCTGACCTGCGCGGGCATGACCGCCGTGCACGCGACCCGGATGTCCCGGCTGGAATCGGGCCAGACCGCAGTAGTGAACGGCATCGGCGGCGTCGGCATCCTGGTGGTCCAGGCGGCCGCCAACGCCGGGGCCACGGTGATCGCGGTCGCCGACGCCGATGACAAGGCGGAGCTGGCCGCCAAGCACGGGGCCGCCGATGTGATCGTGCTGCCCGGCGGCGACGGCTACGCGACGCTGCCCGACGCTGTCAGGTCACGGGCCGGCGGCCGGGGGGCCGACGTGTTCTTCGAGCTGGTCGGCACCACCGACACGATGACTGCGGGGATCCGCTCGCTGGCCCCCCGTGGCCGGTTCGTGAGCACCGGGTACACCGACCAGTCGCTGTCCATCCACCCGATCGAGTTCATCCTGTCCGAGACCAGCCTGGTGTCCACGGTCGCGGCGACCAGGACCGACCTGAACGACGCGATCGCGATGGCGGCCAGGGGCGGCCTGGTCGTCCCGCTGGCCGGCAGCTACCCGCTGGACGGCATCGCCGACGCCCTCTCCGCCCTGCGCAGCCGCAGCGTGCTCGGCCGCCAGGTCCTCATCCCGAACTGAACGGAGCCCGATGTCCACCACCGCCGTACCCCCGCGACCCGCCTTCCTCGACGGCCCGCTGCGGCTGTACATCGGCGGCCAGCACGTCAGCACCGATGACCGGATGGCGACCGTCGACCCGGCGACCGGCGAAACCCTCGCCGAGGTCCCGGTGGCCTCGCCCGCCCAGGTGGACCTCGCGGTCCAGGCCGCGGCGGACGCGTTCCGCGGCTGGCGCGCCACCCCGCCGACGCAGCGGGCCCGGCTGCTCTGGGCGCTGGCCGACCTGATCGAGGAGCACAGCGAAGAGCTCGCGGCGATCGAGGTGCTGGACAACGGCAAGCCGATCGGCGAGGCCCGCGCCGTCGACATCGCGCTGACCATCGAGATCTTCCGCTACTACGCGGGCTGGACCACCAAGATCGCGGGCTCGGTCCCGCCGAACTCGATCCCCGGCATGCTGTCCATGATCCGGCGCGAGCCGGTCGGCGTGGTCGCGGCGATCACCCCGTGGAACTTCCCGCTGCTCGAGGTGGCCTACAAGCTCGGCCCCGCGCTGGCCGCCGGGTGCACCGTGGTGGTGAAGCCGTCCGAGCTGGCCCCGCTGTCCACGCTCCGGCTGATGGACCTGGCCGAGGAGTCCGGGCTGCCGCCCGGGGTCGTCAACGCGATCACCGGCGGCCCCGACGTCGGCGCCGGGCTGGTGGCGCACCCCGGCACGGCGAAGGTCGCGTTCACCGGCCAGACGGCGACCGGGATCGAGATCGCCCGGCAGGCGGCCCTTGACCTCAAGCGGGTCACCCTGGAACTCGGCGGCAAGAGCCCCAACATCGTCTTCGCCGACGCCGACCTGGACGCCGCGGTCGCCGGGGCATTCGGCGGCATCTTCTTCAACCAGGGCGAGGCCTGCGTCGCCGGGTCCCGGCTTTTCGTTGAGGAGACGGCCGAGCAGGAGGTCGTGGAGCGGCTGGTGGCCAAGGCGGCCGAGGTCAGGCTCGGGCACGGGCTCGACCCGGCCACCGAGATGGGCCCGCTGATCTCCGCGAACCACCGGCGCCGGGTGCTCGGCCACGTGGCGTCGGCCCGCGACGACGGGGCGCAGGTCGCCGTCGGCGGCGGCGAGGCCAGCCCGGACGGCCTGGAGCACGGGTTCTTCGTCGAGCCCACGGTGGTGCGCGGCGTCAGCAACAGCATGCGGGTCGCCCAGGAGGAGATCTTCGGTCCGGTGCTGTCGGTGATCAGCTGGCGCTCGGATTCCGATCTCGCGGCGCTGGCCAACGCCGTCCCCTACGGCCTGGCCGCCGGAATCTGGACCTCCGACACCAGCCGGGCGCTGCGGCTGGCCGAGGAACTCGAGGCCGGCACGGTCTGGATCAACACCTATGGCATGTTCGACGTGGCCGTCCCGTTCGGCGGCCGCAAGCACTCCGGCTTCGGCCGCGAGCTTGGCGAGGAAGCACTGGAGCCGTACCTCACATCCAAGTCGGTCTGGGTCGACCTGCAGTCCGCTGCGGCGCAGGCCGACCAGGCGATCTCCCGGTAGGAGCACCCAATGGCGGGCAAGACCCTGATCAAAAACGGCACCGTCGTCACCATGAACGACGCCGG
>Ga0209420_1000801_pt1 | contig 15692 bp, 11 predicted proteins | sample BlaSpr_A8_OM1_O1_FD_187972 | JGI IMG/M metagenome (GOLD analysis project Ga0209420, IMG submission 187972) | Forest soil microbial communities from Thunder Bay, Ontario, Canada - Black Spruce, Ontario site 2_A8_OM1_O1 (SPAdes) (version 2) | ecosystem: Environmental > Terrestrial > Soil > Boreal... | reverse complement strand
CGCCGCGGCCGCGGTGGTGACGGCCGGCCTGGTGCTCGCGGGGGGCCTGCTGCCGGTCGACCCGACCGGGGGCGCGCCGACCGCCGTGGTGGCCGCGATCCAGGGCAACGTGCCGCGGGCCAGGAACCTGCCGGCCCAGCTCAACGACACCGCGGTCACGCAGAACCACGTGGCGGCCACGATCAAGCTGGCCGAACAGGTCAAGGCCGGGCAGCGGCCCGCACCGGCGCTGGCCGTCTGGCCGGAAGACGCCGTCGGCGTCGACCCGAACGACGATCCCTTCCTCTACAACGAGGTCGTGACGGCGATGAACGCCCTCGGCCGGCCGATCCTGGTCGGCGAGGTGCTGCAGAACCCGCTGCGCAACGCCGGGCAGCTGTGGGTGCCCGGCGTCGGGCCGACCACGATCTACGTCAAGCGCCAGCTGGTGCCGTTCGGCGAGTACATCCCGTTCCGCGGCTTCATCTCCAGCTTCAGCTCGCTGCCTTCGCTGCAGCCGGTGAACTACACGGCCGGGAAGCTGCCCGTGGTCTTCGACGTGGGGAAGATCAGGCTGGGCAACGTGATCTGCTACGAGGTGGGCTTCGACAACCTGGTGCGGTCCGAGGTCAACGCCGGGGCCAACCTGCTCTCGGTGCAGTCCAACGACGCGGACTTCGAGATCGACGGGCAGCTCGGCGAGACCGCGCAGCAGACCGCGATGGCCCGGATCCGGGCCATCGAATCCGACCGGGCGCTGGTGTACGCCTCGACCACCGGGGAAAGCAGCATCATCGCGCCGGACGGGGCGCTAATCGCGTACAGCGGCGTGTGGCAGCAGGCCGAGCTCGACGCCCGGGTCCCGCTGGTCAGCTACCGCACGCTAGCCGATCGGGTCGGGGCCTGGCCGGAGTACCTGCTGGTGCTGCTGACCGTGATCGGGTTGGTCTGGGCGGGGCTGCTAGCCCGCCCGCGGCGGTCTTCGGGGGATCTCGCCGCAGGCCGGTAGGACCGGTAAGGACCACGTAATATGCCTAGCAGACACGCAAGAGGGGCATCGCGGATCCCTTTAGCTCGGTCAAGGAGGTTTTACCGTGCGCGGCCATGACCGCAGGTCAGCAGGACGAGTGCGCTGGTACGGCGCCGCAGCGGCCGCGGCCGCCCTGGGCCTGCTCATCACGGCCTGCAGCAGCGGCGCGCCCGCCGCCACGCCCGCCCAGTCGTCGGCCTCGGCCTCGGCGTCGGCCAAGGCGGAGGCCTCGCTGCTCGCCTCGGAGCTGAAGATCACGCCGTCGGACGGCAGCCACGACGTCAACCCGACCCAGGGCATCACCGTCACCGCCACCCAGGGCAAGGTGACCAACGTCACCGTCAAGACCTCGGGTGACCCGGTGAGCGGGACGCTGTCGGCCGGCGACCGGACCTGGCACAGCGCGTGGACACTCGGCGCGGCGCAGTCGTACACGGTGACCGCCAGCGGCGTCAACGGCAGCGGCCAGAAGATCACCACGACCAGCACGTTCCGCACCCTGTCGCCGTCTTCGACGTTCCAGACCGAGATCTTCGAGGGCTCGGGGCAGACCTACGGGGTCGGCATGCCGATCATCTTGAACTTCAGCCGGCCGATCACCGACAAGGCGGCGGTCGAGCGGTCGCTGCAGCTCACCACCTCCAAGCCGGTCATCGGGGCCTGGTACTGGGACGGCAACCAGCAGGTCTACTTCCGGCCGCGGGACTACTGGCCCGCGGACACCACGGTCAGCTTCGACGGCCACCTGAACGGGGTGGAGGGCGCCCCGGGCGTGTACGGCACGGCCGACCTGACCCAGAGCTTCAACATCGGCAGTTCGGTGATCGCGGTGGCGAGCACCACCAGCCACTTCACCCAGATCTACATCAACGGCGCGCTGGCCTACAAGTGGCCGATCAGCACCGGCCGCTCCACCCTGCCCACCCCGGACGGCTCCTACCTGAGCGTGGAGAAGGCCAACCCGGTCCGGATGATCGGCGGCGGCGCGCCGGGCAGCCCGGGTTACTACAACGAACTGGTCAACTTCGCGGTCCGGTTCACCTTCAGCGGCGACTACTACCACTCGGCCCCCTGGTCGGTGGTGGACCAGGGCACCACCAACGTCAGCCACGGGTGCGTGAACCTGCCGCCCGAGGACGCCCAGATCTACTACAACATGGCCATTCCCGGTGACCCGATCACCATCACCGCTTCCGCCGCGGCGGGCAAGTGGGACGACGGCTGGACCGAGTGGTTCCTGACCTTCTCGCAGTACCTGAAGGGCAGCGCTACGGGCGAGGCGGTCGAGGCCGGGCCGCAGGGCAGCCAGTTCGTCAGCCCCGCCTCGCTGCCGCCGGACACCGCCACCGCCCCGCTCGGCACCTCGGTGGCGGGCAACTACGACGCCGGCACCTCGAACCTGAGCTAGTTCTCCGGGCTCCAGTTCCACGGCGACGCTGGTCCCTGCGCTCATTGAGCGTGGACGGAGAAGGTCTCCCGGACCTGGCGGGCCGCGTAATAGACCAGCACGTACCCGGCGGCGGGGTCAGCCCACCACCAGCCGAGCCCGGCATTGAGCGCCAGGCCAGCGACCACGGCTGTGGCGCAGAAGGCTATGTTCGTCCGTCCGGAGCCGTTGACAGAGGCGGAGATGTCGTTCCACCGGCCGGACCTCCCGTTCGCTGGTTGCGCAAGGCCAAGTGCTGTCCTGGCCAGGGGAAGCACCGGAGTCAGCCGAGGCATCAGCGCGAGGCTGGCGATCTGCTGACTGTCCGGAGGCCGAGGCGCTCGGGGTGTCGCAGGTGTACCTGCTTCCGTTCGGTCCAAGAGGCGGCGAACGGGCCGGCGTGCGGGTCAAGGCCGATAACGGCACCTCGTTCAGCCGGGCCGAACTGGTCTGGAAGGCCCCTCGGCGAGCCGAGCAGGCATGCGACCGACAGCGCCTGTCAAGCATCTGACGGGACACGAGCGGGCAGGCATTCCCCGCGACAGGACAGAGCCACACGGCGGGTTACACGCAGAACTTATGGATAGGCGCTTAGTCGCAGCCCGCCCCAGGCTCGCTACGTCGAAAGGTGGGTAACATTACTTCCGCGATGTTGACTTTAACGGAAATGGTGTAATCCTTGTCTACAAGTAGGAGGCTCGGCGGACCTAAGAAATGATCCAGGCTGGCCGGCCGCCGCAGCAGCATGAACCGAGAGCTTGTTTAGGGAAACAAAGGAAGTGGCTGCCGGGGATGCATCGGGCCTTAAGACGACTAGCTGTCCGCGCGCACAGCCCGAGCAGGCCGACGCAGCAACCATCGCTGTCATGCGGGACGAAGATGCTTGACGGCAATCGAACTGCTCCGGTACTCATTTTCATAATAGCTTCTCACCCGGGATTGGTTCCCGGCAGAGATAAGGCTGACCGGGGCATTTTGAAGGAAAGGACACGCCAAGGAGGCTGGTATGAGCAGATCAAGGGTGCGAGTACGGTTGGAGACCGCGATCGCAGTGTTCGCAGCGGCGCTAGGCATCCTCACTATTCTCTGACACGACTGGATTGAGGCCCTAACCGGTTGGGATCCAGATCATCACAATGGCAGCTTCGAATGGCTCATTGTGGCGCGCCGTCACTGGAGACTGCTAACGGCTGCCGTTTGGCGATAACGCCCAGGTATGACCAGACAGGGCCGTCCAACCCAGGAGCGCCATACGAACTCGAATGAGTACTCTATTTTTCTGGCTTCGCGAGCCGCTTTCCCGGGAGGTTGATTCTCATGCAGAACGTTCAGGTCACCTACGACACGAGCACGAACAATGCCCGCAGCGAGAGCAGCGTCGCCATCAACCCGAACAATCCAGACCAGATCGTGGCCGCCTCGAAGAAGTTCGCCAACATCCAGACGTACGACTTCACGCTCGCCACCGAGTACTCCACCGACGGAGGCCAGACGTGGCAGGCCTCGCCCGCGCTCGCCCTTCCCGAGGGTGCGACCGTTATGACGGATCCCACCCTCGCGTGGGACGACAGCAACAACGTCTTCCTCGTCGGGCTCACCGGGTACAACCCACCCACCTGGACGACCATCGGCATCGTCATCTACAAGTCGAGTGACGGAGGAATTACCTGGAGCGCACCCAACCCCATCCACAACAGCCTCAACGATGACAAGCAGTGGGTAGCCGGTGACTCCAGCCCATCGAGCCCGTTCCACGGGAACGTCTACACGGTGTGGGACAACGGCGGCATCGCGTTCGCCCGGACGACCGACCACGGCACGACCTGGACGGGGACATCAGGAGCGGCGGCTGGCACCCTGATCGCCTCCGCCGAGACGGTGTATCCGGAGATCACCGTCTCAGACACCGGCACCGTCTACGTCGTGTCGACCGACGCGGCGTCACTGGTCGCGATGATGGTGTCGACCGACGGGGGCGTCAGCTTCCAGGCGGCCGCCAATCCCGCCACCGGGATCACCACTTTGGAGGACGCGCTCCCGGCCGTGGACCAGCAATTTCCGGAACTGCCCGGCGGCACGTTCCGGGTGATCAGCGACCCGACCGTGGCGGCGTACGGCGACATCCTGCTGGTGGCCTGGTCCGACTACCGCGAGGGCGCGGCCCGGATCTACTACGTCCGCTCCGTCGACGCGGGCAACACGTGGAGCACCCCTTCCGGGCAGCGGCTTGACACCGCAACGGTGCCGTCCGAGTTTCACCACATCATGCCGCAGATGGTCGTCGACCACCTGGGCGTCTTCGGCTGCGTGTATTACGAGTTCGGGCCCAAACCGACGAAGATGCTCATCGATGTCGTGCTGTCGCTGTCCTTCGACAAGGGGGAAACCTTCGGACGCTCCGTCCTGACCACCCAGCCCTGGGATCCGGCAGTCGACGCGCCCTGGTCGCACGGCGACCCGAACGTGACGTTCATCGGCGACTACATGGGACTCGACGCGAGCTCCCAGGGGTTCCAGCCGGTCTGGACCGATACCAGAACCGGGATCCAGGAATTGTTCACGACCACCGTCCCTGCCGACCTCGGCCTGTGCATCGTGGAGTTCCTCAACGATCTGGATAGCGGCGAAATCGAGCTCGTTCGCCGGTTCCGTGACCAGGAGATGGCCGCGACCCCCACGGGTAGTCACCTGACGGCGTTGATCGAGCGGCACAGCACGGAGATCGCGGCGTGGGTAGCAACGGACAGCGAACTGCGCGCCCAGGCCATCAGCCTGCTGCGGCGAAGCGTCGAGCTCATCGGGTCCGCCCGTTCAGCCCAGCCCGGCCGCATCGACCGGGGGATCATCGGTGACGTCGACAACCTGCTGGATCGCCTGCGCGTCCGCGCCGGCTCAGACCTGCAGCGCGACATCGACCAGGCCCGCGCCGAACTGCACGCGGCGGAGGGCAAGACTGTCATCGAGGCCCTCCGCTAGGCACCTTCGGTGCCGGTCCCCGGGAGCCTCCTCGGGAGGGAAGAACTGCCACAGAGGGTCCTGTCGTCCAGATGGCCACTCAATCAGCTGGCCAGTCGGCCTGGGTACGACCCGGCCAGCTGCAGGAGCACATCGCGACGCTGCCGCCGACTCGTCGCGGCGGCCGGGGCCAGCGCTGCTGCCCGCCGCGGTCAGCCGCCGCCCGGGCCGCAGGCAGACCTGTCGCTGTGCAACCTGTACCTGACGCCAGCCGCGACGACTAGGACCCGAGCCCGCTAGTAGGATTTGACCTGCGCAAACTTGCCGGTCATGGGATGCGCGGACCGGCCGGAGCCGGTTACGGTGGCCGCGTGCTCGGCACCGGGTGGACCGAAACCGTGGCCCTGACGGCTGCGTTCGCCGTCTCCGCTGTTGCTACCCCGGCGGGTATCTCCGGAGCGGTCCTGCTGCTGCCGTTTCAGGTCAGCGTGCTGGGTACCCCCAGCCCGGCCGTCACTCCCACCAACCTGCTCTACAACGTGGTGTCCACTCCGGGCGCGCTGTACCGGTACTGGCGGCAGCACCAGACCGGCGGCCGGCTGGCGCTGATCCTGATCACCGGGACGCTGCCCGGCGTGATCACCGGATCAGTCATCCGCGTCGAGCTCGTCCCCGGCCCGCGCGTCTTCGACCTGCTCATCGCGGCCCTGCTGGCGCCGCTGGGGATCTGGCTGGCCGCCACCCGGGCCGCCCGCACCAGCGATCCGGCCCAGCCGCCCCGGCTGCGCCGGATCCCGGCCCCCGTGCTGATCGTGCTGGCCTGCGTGACCGGCTGCGTCGGCGGCATCTACGGGATCGGCGGCGGCGCGATCCTTGCTCCGGTCCTGATCGGGTCCGGCCGCCCGGCCGCCGAGGTCGCCCCAGCCGCCCTGGCCTCGACCTTCGTGACCTCGCTGGCGGGCGTGGCCACGTTCACCATCTTGTCCATCCACAAGGGCCCGGCCGCGCCCGACTGGCCCACCGGCATCGCGCTGGGCATCGGCGGCATCATCGGCGGCTACACCGGCGCCCGGCTGCAGTCCCGGCTCCCGGACACCCTGATCCGCCGCACCGTCGGCTTCCTCGCCACCGCCATCGCCGCCCGTTACCTATGGTCCGGGCTGAGCTGAACCATCGCCACGGGGGACGCTCAAGTCCGGAAAACTCTGCTCTGCCTGGTTCAGCACTCGCACCTGTGCCTTGCGCCGGCCACGTCAGCTGTCGTCGTCGGGCCGACGCCGGCGTTCGTGCGAGCGCCCCTCGTGGCAGCAGCCCCGGTGATGGTCCTCGCAGTGCTCTTTGTGCCGAGCCCCGCACGGTCGGCACTTGCGACAGTCCTCGCAGCACTCGCGGCAGCAGCAGCGCGTCCATGCGATCACGTCGATTTCCCGCACCGGGCAGGTCGGGTCATCGCTCGAGATCAGGATCTGGCACGGCCGTGGCTCGGCCTGCGTGGCCGTGTAGCGGATCGTCACGTCCAGCGACGATCCGCGGTGCAGGGTGGCGGGGAAGGGGTTGTGGATGAGCCTCCAGTGGCGGTTCCGATGCTTGAAGGCGACGCTGCTGACGTGCAGGTCGCAGTCACCGACGTTGCACACGGTGATCGTTCGGAACTCGCGCTGCCCGCATGTGACCCCTCCGAAGTACGCCGACCCGGTCACCGCGAGCGTTCCCGACGGCGCGTCGCCTGACACCGAGATCGTGTGCGGGCTTGCGGGGTCGTCGCTGATGACGGTGATCGTCGCGGCCTTGGCGCCGAAGCTCGCTGGCGCGAGCCGGATCGGCACCTCTACCGCGCTGCCGGCCTTGATCGTCAGCGGGTAGCTGGAGACCTCCGGCGCGAGGAACTCTGGTGAGGAGGAGGTGACGCTCGTGATCGTGAGCGTGCACGCCCCGCTATTGTTCAGCACGAGCGGCTCGTCGCGGAACGAGCCCACGCAGCAGTCGCCGAAGCTGCCCTGATCGGCGATGACGAGCGCGAGCTTGGGCGCTGGCGCCTCGCCCGCGACGGCAAGCTCGAGCGGGCTCGCCGGATCGTTGCTGACGATCGTGATCGTGCCGGCCGCCGCGCCGAACGCCGTCGGCTGGAATCGCAGCGCGAGGTCCAGCGAGCTGCCGGAGCCGAGCAGCAGCGGGAAGGAGATCACGCCCGGGACGAGAAAGTCCGGTGCGGAGGAGCTTATGTCGGCGATAAGCAGCGCGCAGGTCCCGCTATTGTCAATCGTCAGCAGCTCGTCGGTAGCCGCGCCGACGCAGGTGTGCGGGAATTCGGGGGCGATCGCCGCCGCGAGGGTCGCTGTGCCCTGCGTTCCCGTCGCCGCGACGTCGACGTACGGGGCAGCCGGGTCGTTGCTGGTGATCCGGATGATCGCCGTCTCCTGGGTCCCTGTCACCGTCGGCGTGTAGGCCACGGTGAACGTCACCTCCTGGCCCGGGCCGACCACGAGCGGCGTCGCCGGGGTGGGCAGGACGCTGAAGTCGCTCGACCCCAGCAGGACCTGTACGCTGCTGACGGTCAGCGGCGCCTGGCCCACGTTGTAGACCGTGATGGTCAGGTACGCCGGTCCGCCGCACACGGTGCCGAACGCGAGGTTGTCCTGGAGGCTCACGGCGATCGACGGTCCGGTCGGATAGACGAACCTGAATACACCGCGGCCGTAGGTTCCCGCGCACAGGACGCCCGCCTGCGTGTTGATGACTAGGTCGGTCACTGGCACGCGGGGTAGGTGGATGTCGTCGAGCACCGTCCACGACGCGCCCGCGTCGACCGAGCGCAGCACTCCTAGGTCGGTGCCGAGGTAGATGGTCGTCGGGACGTCGGTCCCGTCGAGCGCGATCGCGTTGCACGGCAGGTCGAGCGGCGTCGGGGGCGTTCCGCTGGCCGGCGTGATATCGGTCCATGACGTGCCGCCGATCGTCGTGCGGAAAACGTGGCCGGGCGGGCCGCCTCCGTTGAAGCCACCGAGGACAGCGTAGATGACGGTCGGGTCGATCGGGTCGAAGCGCGCCCGCGCGACGTTGCGGCCCGGGAGGTTGCGGGTGATGTTGGTGAACGTCACGCCGCTGGCGGCCAGCGCATTGGTGGTGACATACACCTGGTTCCCGACCGCGATCACGACGTTCTGACCGGTGCTCGGCGCGACGTCGACGTCGCCGGAGTTCGAGAAGCTGCCGATCTTGCGCCAGCTGCCGCCTGCGTTGCGCGTCTGCCACAGGTTCTGGTTGCCGCTCACGTATAGGTGACCGGCGTTGCTCGGGTCGGTGGCGACCGGGAAGAGCGTGCCCGCCTGGTCGCTCGACGTCCCCCACGGCGTGATGTCCTGGGCCCCGGCGGCGCCCGGCTGCGGGATGTCGGTGCCGTCAATGTTGGACAGGAAGACGTGGATGGGCGGCGTGGCCCAGAAGCCGCTCGTCGCATAGACGCGGTCGGGCGTGACGCCGTCGAAGGCGATGTCGAAGCCGTCGGCGCCCTGCGGACTGAGCCACGCCGGGCTGGCCTGCAGGGCCGTCGTCATCAGTCCTGTGTCCTGGAGCGCGGCGACTACAACGCTGGCGGTCGCGTCCGGCTTGAGGTCGATGTTATACACGAGACCGGTCTGCAAACCGTTGCCCCCGAGCGTGGACCACGTCGTACCGCCGTCCGTGGACACGTCGATGCCCTGGTCACCGCCGCAATAGACGATCGAAGGCGCCGGGCTCGGCTGGGGCACGAACGCCCACGCGTGGTTGTCGCCGTGGTCGGCCAGATCGGTGAGCTTGGCGAAGCTTGTCCCCGAGTTCGTCGACTTCACCTGGTATCTCGTCCCGAAGTAGATGATGTCGTTCACGCCGTCGCCGGGCGAGGCGGGGTCGACGGCCATGTCGAACGAGTAGCCGCCCTGGGTGTTCGCCGGCATGCTAGTCGCCGTCTGCTGGCTCCAGGTGCCGCCCTGGTCGGTGCTGAGGAACACGCCGACGGGGTCGGGGGCGTTGCCGGTGCCCGCCATCGAGGCGTACAGCACCTGTACGCCGTTCGCGTTCGGGGGCGAGGCCGGCGGCGCGAGCGCGACGATCACCTTGCCGAAGCCGTTCGGCGCCGCCCCGACCGCATTCGCCACCGCCGCTGTCGTGGGGCCGAGGATCTGCGTCCATGTCGACCCGCCGTCGCTCGATTGGTAGATGCCCTGCCCCGCGACGCCCGCGTACAGGACGCGCGATGCGGGCGGCGTGGACGTGTCGAGCTCGATCGAGCGCGTGTCGCCGAGGTTCGTCTGGACCGGCCAGTTCAGGCCGCCGTCGTACGAGACCGCCACGCCGGCGGCGCTCGCCAGGTAGACGGTACCGCTGTTGGCGGGGTCGACGATCACCCCGTTGATGTCGGTACCGATGAAGTTGGTGTTGCCTGTGTTGCCGCTGGGAAACCCCGACCCCATCTGCACCCAGCTGTTGCCGCCGTCGATCGACTTGTAAAGCCCCTGCCCAGCCTCGGTCGGGCCGAAGAGGCGGTCGTTCCCGATCGAGCCGAGCACGACCCGCTGGCTCGTGCCGGCGTAGACAACGTCAGTGTTGTTCGGGTCGATCGCGATCCCCTTCTGCTCGCCGATCCCGAGGAGCAGCTCGTGGTCGAACAGCGGCGTCCAGTGCGCCCCGCCGTCACGCGTGCGCCACACTCCACCGCCCGCCGAGCCGATGTAGATGACGTTCGGGTTGTTGACGTTGACCGCGATCGTCGTCACCATCCCGTTGTCGGCGAGGTTCTGCGGCGTCTCGGCCTCCCGCAGGATCGGATCAGGGCCGATCGGCGTCCACGCGATTCCGTTGAGGCTCATGCCGGCGCCTCCGCCTCGCCCGACACATCGACGGCGCCGAGTTCGGTTGCCGACGTCACGACAGTGCCGAACGCCTTCCACTGCCGGAGCGCGATCCGGTAACGATCGGCCGTGGGCGGCGGACTCCCCGCCCAGCGCCGCGTGAGCAGATCGGCGAACACCAACCGCTCGCCCGCTTCCAGTTCGCCTGGCTCGAGCCCGCCGTCACGACCGCGGTCGCTGTCGCGCGCACGGCGCCGCGGATTCCTGGATTCAGCCACTGCTGCTCCTTCCACTAAAGCGCTATGACGGACCCGATCGAACCCGAACACGCCCTCGAGCCAATCTGGCGAAACGGCGGTGAGTACGAACTACGGGCCTCTAGTATTACCTACTTTGAAGAAGAAATGATATACAGCGTGCTGTTCGGATTAATCGCCATATTCGCTTGAGCGCAGGGAAGAGATCCTGCGTTGGCGCCAAATAGACGAACTTAGGGAATTGCCGGAAAGGCTCCATATCCTACTTTTCGCCTCTGTTATCATCTCGGCCGCCGACGGCGCCAGGGCGTTGCCTCAGGAAAGACTCTGACTGGCCGCCGCGCGCAGCCTCAAGTCCCGCCGCGCGGTAGCGCCCACGGCAGCGGCGATGATGAGCAGGACCGCTACTATTATCCACTCGAAACTGCCGTTGTGGTGGTCTGGATCCCACCCCGTCAGCGCCTCGATCCAGTCGTGCCAGAAGATGGTGAGCACCCCCAGGGCACCCGCGAACGATGCGATCGCGGTCTCCGCGATGACGCGGATCCTCGAAGGTTTGAGGGCTTTGTTCATAGCCGGCTCCTTATGGCGTCCCGCTACAACACTCATCCTCCGGAAAAGCAGGCTTGTCAAGCCCGCAGTCACGCGCACTGGCGTGCTGTTCCGGCTCCGCTGCCTGGAAGTGGATTCAGGTCCTTCCGCGGATTCAAGGACCGGCGTTTCCGAGACGGCTGACAGGCACGCCTTCGGTGTCGTAGATCTTGGTCCATATTCCCGCGCCGAATGGTGCCGTCTCCTGGGTCTTGGTCAGTCTCGTCGAGAGCTGGGTGTCAAGCTGGTCACCCTCAAGAAGGAGCGCCCCGCCGGAGAGCACCCCGCTGACACCCATCGCGACATCAACCCACGTCCCCTGAAGTGGTCCGCTCTCGCTGACCGAGCCGCGGAAGACGTTAGCGAACGAGCGGCCCTGGTTCCGGGACAGACCCAGCTACCAGACCTCGCGGTCGAGCTGCCGGACATAGCAGGTGCCGTTGTCGGACCCGTGCCAGACACCGCTCAGAGTCACCGGCTGAGCACGCGGAAGCGTGAAATCCTGCTGGACGTCGATCGCGTAGACGGGATGGATTTCCGGCGAGATCGTGCTCCCGTGGCCGACGTCGTCGGCCACGACGCTGGTGACCCTGGCGATCACGCCCGGCTTCAGATCGACCGGCTGCCCGTCAGGCCCGAGCAAGAAGTGCAGGATCAGGGTTTCAGGGTCGTCCGGGTTGATGACTGTCAGCTTGCCCTCGACGGCCGGCCGTTGACCAGAACGCTCCAGCCGGAGCGCTCGTTCCAGCCGGGCAGGAGATTCCTTGGCTCCCACGCGCAGTCAACCAGATTATTGTCCCGGCCGTACATCGCGGCCTCGCAATGAAAGCGCCCCCACTTTTCCCACAGCCGCGCGATAAGCTGCATCGGCGGCTCGGAGAACTCGGGCGGCTGCTGGGTCACCCAGCCGTGATTCCAGAAGTCCCCAGGGTCCGATGTATTTGGGTACTCAGTGTCCCGGCGAACGCCGAACATAAAAGTGAAGTCGCCGTCTCCGCCCCAGCCGAATATCGAGCCGAGATCTCCGCTACCGCTGCTGACGAAAGAGCAGTAATCGTACGGGTCCGGAGGCAAGCTTGGCCCCACGGGCTGCCAGATACTGCCCCACATGACGGTGAAGTCGCGGCACGGCGGATTATTCTGGCCGAGCGGGACGTCGTAACGCTGGACCCGGTCGGCCAGATCGGCGATGTCCTGCGGCTCCAGCAGCGAGCCGGTCGGGAGCCAGGTGCTGCCACCGAAGCCGCCGGTCGTGTCCGGTCTACCCGCAGGAGCCTGAGCCCAGAGGGATTATCGCGATGGCGAGAACCATGGTCCCGGAACTCGCGGTGGCCCCGCGCGGGCCGGCGAGGTTTCGATCGGGTCACCCTGGAGGCGCGTAGCCGCCCGGGATCGGATGCCGCATTACCGGACGAAATCCGTCTTGTCCGCGCGTAGTTACCCAATTGCAACCGGCTGATTCCGGCGAGCAACCTTGTTCGCGTCTGCCGAACTAGCAGACTGGGACGATTCACGACCAACCGCAACGGGCCGTGGCAAACCAGCCCATAGGACGGTGTACAGGACATGATCCGCTTGAGAAAAGCACGGCTGTCAGCCGGGATCGTGGTCGGGGTGGCCGCACTCGTCACACCCCTGGCCGCGATCTCCGCGACTGCCACGACCGCGGCGGCGGCCCCGGTGACCGCTCCGACGACGTATCACGGCACGCCTGGTGCCGCTGAGCGGTTGAGCCAGGCCGCTAGCGTCTCGAGTCTGCCGAAGGTCGCCTCGGCTTTCCGCAATGAGGGCCCGCGCGCGCTGACCCCGCTGGGGCTGCGGGGGCCGTCGGCGGTCGGCGCGGGGGTGGCCCCGGCGGAGAGCGTCAGCACGGCCAGCGGCACCATCTCACACAGCGGGGTGATCGCGGCCTTTAACGGCCTGAGCAACCTCGACAGCGATAACCTGAACGGCTTCCCCATCACGCCGCCGGATCAGGGCCTGTGCGTCGGCCGCGACCCCACGCTGGCGGGCAGCCCGAAGGCGGTTTTCGAGCCGATCAACCTGGCGGACCGGGAGACCACCCCGGGCGGCGCGCTGCTGCGGCCCGACGTGAGCCTGGCCACCTTGTTCCAGGACCCGTACGCCGAGGGCGACGTGCGCTGCCTGTATGACCAGCAGACGCAGAGCTTCTACTTCACCGAGATCGGCTTCCCCGTCGCGACCGGCCCGGCGGCCGATGACAACAACACCACCGCCGACGTGGTGGTCATGAACAAGAACGGCGTTGCCGCCTACCAGTTCGATACCTCACTCGGCGGCCCCACCGCCGGGGACTGCTTCGGCGACCAGCCGAAGACCGGTTTCGACAACAACGCGCTCGTCATCTCCACCGATGAGTACTGCGGGCCCACCGAATCCAACTATGAAGGCGCGATCGCGCTGGTCATCTCCAAGCCGGAGCTGATCGCCGAGGCCCCGACGGTGAGCGACTCGGTGATCGGGCCGGTGTCCCTGGCGGGCAACCCGGTCGTCGGCATGGACCCGGCGATCGCCACCGGCACGAGCACCGGCTATCTGGTGAACTCGGTCCCGTTCCTGGCTAACGGGGACAACAACCCGGTCGGCAACACCTTGGGCCTGTGGACCCTCACTGACAGCGCCGCGGTGACGACCGGCCAGGGCACGCCCAGCCTGACCAGCAAGGTCCTGCCCAGCGAGCCGTACGCCTTCCCGGTACCCGCCACCAGCACCGGCGACGGCTCCACCCATACCGTCAACGGCATGGTCATCACCTCCGAGACCGCCCTCAACCCCGACGACAGCCGGCTCAGCGGGCCGGTGGAAGTCACCCGCGGCTTCGGCGGCCAGATCCAGCTGTGGACGGCGCTGGACGCCGCGGTCAGCCCGCGCGGGGACACCACCGCCCGTGACGCCGCCGCGTGGTTCCAGGTCAACGCCACTCGCGGATACGTGGCCCAGCAGGGATACGTGACCGCCAGGCACGCCAACCTGCTCTACCCGGCGATTGGCGCACCGCAGTTCGGCGCCCCCGAGATGGTGTTCACGATCACCAGCGCCACCATCAACCCGAGCGCGGCGTACACCCGCCTGGGCTCAGGCCGGATCACCACGGTAGCCGCGGGAACCGGACCGCACCTGAGCTTCTCCGACGCCCCGCCGTTCAACCAGGCCCGCTGGGGCGACTACTCCTTCGCCCAGCCCGACCCCAGCGGAAACGGCGTCTGGCTGGCCACCGAATACATCCCGCCCACGCAGTTCCAGGACCCCTCTGACAACTGGGGCACCTACGTATTCGAGGTAACCGGACACTAACCGGCCCAGTTCAGGCACCAACGCCGCATGGTTCCAGGTCTCCTGCCTGGAACCATGCGGCGTTTAACACGAAATTCGGCCCGGCATCATTGGCGCTCACGTTGACTGGCCGGAGAACGCAGGCCATCAGGGTCGCGGAAGCACTGTCGGGCACACAGCGGGCGCGTCGCGCCCTCTACAGGACGAGAGGCTTGGTGGCAGTCGCTCCATCCCTGGTGGTGGTGCGCCGCATCCGGCGGCGCCGCCGCCGGACGACGCTCACCGCGATCACGACGGCCGCAAGTACCGCCTCGATCTCGCAGGTCCGGATCAGGTTACCGGTATCGGCGAGGTCGAACCCGTTGTCGGAACGGACCCTGATCGCGCCGGCCTTGATCTGCTCCAGCCGCAGGAGCGCCTCGCGCGAGGGTGCCCGCCTGGGGCCGCTGCCGATACCGGTGCCGCCACCGGAAGCGTGTGCCCATAGCATGCCCAGCCCGACGATAACCGCGACCACGAGTACGACCGCGGCGAGATGCCGGAAGAACTTCACCGTGACCGCCCCGGACGCCAGGCGGCGAAACGGCGGGCCACGCCCACGATCCACCGCCAGTCCAGCGCGGCGTGGATGGGCACGAGGATCAGCGTCAGCGTCGCCGTGGTGTCGTGCATCTGCCGCCAGAAGGAACTGGCCGGAGGGGTGATCCCCAGTTGCGGCAGTGCCACCTCGGATATCAGGATGCCGGACGCGATGCACAGCGTTATGGAAAGCAGCAGCAGCAGGTTGATCAGCCAGACGAACCGCCCGCTGCCGCCTGGGCTGAACAGCTTCCGAGTGGTGCGGATCACCCAGTCCCAGTGCAGCGTGAGGTGGACAAGCAAGACCACGCCAAGCCCGATGCCGAGCCATTCGTGCGTGGCGATACCGGTGAATCCCAGACTGTAGGCGAGTGTGTAGGCCACAAGCAGGAGGGCGTCGAGCCAGAAGTCCAGCCGGGTCCGGGCCAGGATCCGCCGACGGCTGGCGGTGACCGGGGAATCCGCCAGCGGAGTCGTGGGACCCGCGTCCATGGGTCAACAGTGCCGTCGCATGGCGGCGCCGCGCATCGGTCCCGCGGGCGATTTACGGCGCCGCCGCAGTCCTCCTGGTCATCCGCGAGGACTACCCCTGAGGACCGCCAGAGCCCGCGGTGGGTCGGCTGTACGGCCCGCTAGCTGCGAATTGGGCGTAGGCAGATGAACTGGGTGGCAGGCTAGTGACGTGGACAGCAGGAGAAGCCTTGGCCAGTGACACCTTCGCCAAGCTGGCGGTGCTGATTGACGCCGACAAC
>Ga0209420_1000800_pt1 | contig 15723 bp, 15 predicted proteins | sample BlaSpr_A8_OM1_O1_FD_187972 | JGI IMG/M metagenome (GOLD analysis project Ga0209420, IMG submission 187972) | Forest soil microbial communities from Thunder Bay, Ontario, Canada - Black Spruce, Ontario site 2_A8_OM1_O1 (SPAdes) (version 2) | ecosystem: Environmental > Terrestrial > Soil > Boreal... | reverse complement strand
CCTTGGCCGGCCCGGCCGAGGTGGCCAGCTCGAACAGCTCGTTGGCCAGCCGCCGGTCCGGCGCGAGGCGCTCATCCGACCGCTGCCGCAAAGAGACCGACAGCCGCTCCCCGATGATCGGGGCCACCGCGGCCAGCGGCAGCGCGGCCAGCGGCGGGAAGATCACCGCCAGGATGATCACGATGCCGATGGTCCGGACCAGGACCTGGATCACCAGCAGGATCTGGCGCGGGCCGTTGCCCAGCAGCCGCAGGTTCTGCTGCAGCAGCTCCAGCTCGGTCAGATATCCGGGCCGCTCCAGGTGGTCCACTCCGCTGACCGCGTGCAGCTGCTCGGCGATGCGGGCGGTCAGGTAGAACGTGGTCCGGTCCGACATAAAGGCTCCCGCGGTGCCGGCCAGCATGGCCAGCGCCCATGACACCGTGTACAGCACGGCGATGGCGGCGATGCCGCCGATCACGCCGCTGCGCTGATGCTTCAGCGCAGAGTCGATGACCAGCGCCAGGCCGACCGGGTACAGCACCGTGGTGACCGCGTTGGCCATCAGCACGGCCGCGGTGTAAGCCGTCCAGCCCGGCGCGGCCCGCCAGCCCCAGGCCACCACCGCCCGCCAGACCCGCAGCCGCCCGCCGCCCCCGCTCACGACTCCGGCTCCCCAGGATCGGCGGACTCCCCGCAATCGGAAGGCTCCCCGGAACCGGAAGGCTCCCCGGAACCGGAAGGCTCCCCGGAACCGGAAGACTCCCCAGGCTCGGCGGGCTCACCGGAATCAGCAGGATCGCTGAACCGCGCCGCCTGCAGCGCGAACAGCTCCGCGTACCGCTTCCCGGCCGCGATCAGCGTGTCGTGATCGCCTTGCTCGGTCACCTGCCCGCCATCCAGCACGCAGATGTGATCGGCGCGCCGGACGGTGGAGAACCGGTGCGAGATGATCAGCGTGGTGATGCCCGCGGTGATGTCCAGGAACCGGTCGAAGAAGTCGGCCTCGCCGCGGGCGTCCAGCCACGCGGTCGGCTCGTCCAGGACCAGGATCGTGGCCCCGTGCCGCACCGCGAACAGCGCCCGGGCCAGCGCGACCCGCTGCCACTGCCCGCCGGACAGGTCCACGCCGCCCTCGTAGCCCCGGGACAGCACGGTCTCCCAGCCCAGGTCAAGGCCGGAAAGCACGTCCAGCGCACCCGCCCGGGAAGCCGCCGCCTCCAGCCCGGCCGCATCGGACAGGTAAGACGGCGCCCCGAACCCGATGTTCTCGGCGAACGACAGCGGGTAGCGCGCGAAGTCCTGGAACACCACCGCCACCTGCCGCTGCCAGCCGGCCGGGTCCAAGGACGAAAGGTCGGCACCGTCGACCAGGATCCGCCCGCCGCCAGGATCATGCAGCCGGGCCAGCAGCTTGACCAGCGTGGTCTTGCCCGCCCCGTTGATGCCCACCAGGGCCGTCGACTGGCCCGCCCGCAGCACCAGGTCCAGCGAGCCGAACACATCCTGCGAGGCCCCCGGGTACCGGAACCGCACCCCTTCGAACTGGACCGACTGAACCGGCAGGCCGGCCGCAGACACCACACCGGACAGGTCCGGCCCGGGCAACGCCAGCGAAGTCTCCAGCTCACGCGCCCGCGGCAGTCCCTGCAGCATCCAGGACAGGGCCACGTCGTCCCAGGAGATATCGCCCAGCGGCGTGGTGGCGGCCAGCATGGGCAGCATGACGGCCAGCGTGCCCAGGTCGATCTCGCGCCGGTAGGCGGCCAGGCCGAGGTAGCCGGCCGCGATCGCGAACGCAATGAGCACCGGCACCGCCAGCTCCAACACCTTCCGGTCCAGCTTCCGCAGCGCCGCCCACGGGGCGGCCATGCCGAGCAGCCACTGGCGGCGGTACCGGTCGACCAGCCAGCCGCCCAGGCCGAACACCCGCGACTCCTTGGCCACCGCCGGGGCGGCCGCCAGCCGCTGCAGGTACCAGGCCCGGCGCAGCGCCTCCGAGTTCCCGGCGTACAGCGCGCCCTGCTCCCTGATCAGGGCCAGCTGCGGACGGCGGATGCTCATCCACATGACCAGCAGGATCAGGCCCAGCCACCAGCGGAAGCTGGCCAGCACGGCACAGGCCAGCAGCCCGCTGGCCCGGTTGCTCACCACCAGGGCCAGCGTCATCGGCGCGTCGGCCGGCATCTGGCCGGTCAGCTGCCCCTGGGCCAAGGCCAGGTCGTCCAGTACTTGAGGGTCTTCCAGGTGCGCGATGCCGGCCGGCCGGGACACCGCGCTGATCAGCCGTTCCTCGGTGCGGTAGACCAGCCGCCACTTCACCACCGAACTGACCGCCGACTGCACCGGTCCGAGCAGCAGCGCCACGGCGTACAAGACGCCCGTGACCACAAGCGCCGCGATCAGCCGGTGCCCGGCCGCCGAGGCCAGCCCGCCGCTGGCCGCGGCCGGGATCGTTCCGACCAGGCGGCCTGCCGCGATCAGGACTAGGTTGGGTACCACCGAAGCAGCCAGCGCGTACGCCGCCACCGCAAAAGAAAGCGGGCGGCTGGTCTCCCACAGCAGCCGGACGGCCGCCCCGTAACCGGGTCCGGTCATCGCCCCGATGAGCCGTTTGCGAAAAATGTTGACCGGCTCTGACACCGCACCAGGCTACAGCGGCCCAGATTCTTTAAAATTTATTTATTGACCACCCATCCGATCCGGCCTCGGCCCCGAAGGTGCCTAATGAACCCGAACGATTCGGACGCGTCTCGGTTCACGTCGGCGGCCGCGGATAGGAGGGGAGAGCGGGATCTAGATGACCTGCTTGTCCACGTGGCACGTGGCGACCAGGACGCGTTCGAAGCGCTGTACGACCGGATGGTCGGCCCGGTGTACGGCGTGATCAGGAGGGTTCTTAGGGATCCGTCCCAGTCTGAGGAAGTGGCGCAAGAGGTGCTTCTCGAGGTCTGGCGGACCGCCGCGCGGTTCGACCCGGCCATGGGTGGCGCGGCGACGTGGGTGACGACCATCGCCCACCGCCGCGCCATCGACCGTATCCGGTCTACCACGGCCGCCGCCGAGCGGGAGCACAGGTCGGTCGATGTCAGCCCTCCGCACGATGAGGTGGCCGAGGCGGTGGAAGCGAGCCTGGACCGGGAGCGCGTCCGGCGCTGCCTGGACGGGCTGACCGACGTCCAGCGTGAGTCGATCACCCTGGCGTACTACGGCGGCAACAGCTACCGCCAGGTGGCCGAGTTGCTGCACGTCACGCTGGGCGCGATCAAGACCAGGATCCGCGACGGGTTGATCCGGATGCGCGATTGCCTGGGGGTGAGCTGATGCGGTTCTTCCGCCAGGACCTGCACACGCTGGCCGGCGCCTATGCCCTCGACGCGATCGAACCGGGCAGTGAGCTCACCCGGTTCACCCGCCACCTGAACCGCTGCCAGACCTGCGCCAGCGAGGTGCGCGGCTTCCGCGAGGTGGGCACCGCGATGGCCTTCGCCGCCACCGCGGAAGCGCCGGCCGAGATGCGGGACCGGGTGCTGACCGCGGCGGCCCGTACCCGCCAGCTGCCGCCCGAGATCAGGACCCACGCCCGCCCCCGGCCAGCCCGGACCCGGGTGCCGTGGGTGCCCTGGCTGTCCGGTGTCGTCGCCACCGCCGCCGTCGCGGTCGCGGTGTTCTTCGGCTTCGCCCAGGCCCACACCCAGCAGCAGCTCAACCAGGCGCAGGCCCAGAACCATACGCTGGCCCAGCAGCAGGCTCGCGTCGAGGCCGAACTCACCCAGGCCAAGCAGCACGACCAGGCGCTGGCCCAGATCCTGGGCGCGCCGCACGTCCAGCTGCTGTCGCAGGGCACGACCAAGGGCGGCGTGGCCGTCGTGGTGCTGGACGCGGCCACCCGCAAGCTGGTCGTGGCCACCTCCGGGCTGCCAGCCCTGCCCGCGGGCAAGGTCTACCAGCTGTGGCTGATCGGCCCGGTCAAGATCGTCTCGGCCGGGCTGCTGCCCACGGCCCAGTCCGGGGTGACCTCACCGGTGGTGGCGACCGGCCTGGTCAAGGGCGACAAGCTGGGCCTGACCGTCGAGCCCGCCCCCGGCAGCAAACAGCCCACCACCACACCTATCCTGGCCCTGCCCATCCCGGTCTAAGGTCTAGGGCCGCCGCCCGCGGCACGGGTCTAGGGCCGCCGCCCGCGGCACGTTCCCTCGCCATTCAGCACTGGAGGGACTGGAGGCACTGGAGGCACTGGAGGGTCAGGCGGTCGGCCAGCTCCAGGTCGTGACGCGGCCGCCGGTGATTACGACGCTGCCTGCCGAGTCCTGCTTGTCGCGCCAGATCGTGTACGACCCCTCGGGCAGGCCCGGATAGACGGCCGCGTAGCTGGTCGCGGTCGTCGTGTGCCGCTGACGGACCTGTGAGTGCGTCCGCCTGGCCCCCGGATCATCGTCACGGCTGATCTCGATCTCCGCGCCGTCCAGGCCGGCCGGCGTGTACAGGATCAGTGCGCCGATGTCCGCGCCGAGCTCAAGGACGACGGTGCCGGGACCGGAAGGCCCGGCGACTGGCTCGGTCATGCTGCGCTCCTTTGTTTGCTACTGACCGGCGGCGTAGTAGCACGCCCGCCAGTGACCCATGAGACGCCTGTGCTCCGGCGAGGCTGTCGGCCTCGCCGGAGCAACACGAACTGAGGCGGTCAGAACTTCTGGTCGTAGCCGTCGTAGGGCACTCCCAGGTACGGGAACGCCGGCAGCGGCCCGTTGGTGATGGTGGCGGAGCCGACGGGCAGGAAATCGCTGACGTCCGCGATGGCCGCGTCGGGGACGTACTTGGGGTCGATCAGGTTGTACACCACTCCGGCGACGGCCCGCAGCTCGATGGTCACCACGTCGTCGGCGACCCGGCGCCCGTTCGGGAATCCGGCCGGGTCGCCGCCGATGAGGCCGAGGATGCTGTAGTTCTTGGCGCTGGTCGACGTGGGGGGAATCTTGGTGTTCAGCCGCAGCATGTCAGCCTGCACCGCGCCGGTGTAGTTCGTGAAGCCCGGGATCAGGCCGGACGGGATACCGGTGAGCAGGATCGCCTCCAGGTCGGCGCGGGCTGTCCCGGCCTTGACCAGGGCGGCAAGATCGGGGAACACGGGCTTGCCTGGCGAGAGGAACGGGTAGAGGACCGGCAGCAGCGCGGCCAGCTCGGGGTGCGCGTAATACGTAGCGAACTGCTTGTCGTGCACCGGCTGTGACCTGTTCCAGTGGTCCTTCTCACCCAGCGGGATGATGACCTCGTTGATGAGCGGGTTGCCCAGCCGGGATACCTGGGTCCAGGGGCCGCTGAAGATGTTGTCGGCGCCATCGAACACCCGGGCGCGCTGGCGGCTCGCGGTCGTCCACACGCCGATCGTCGGATGCCCGCTGATGGTCAGCGCACTGATCGGCACCTGGATCGCGATGGAATGCACGTTCAGGCCGTTAGTGGCATTCACGCCGGGCATGGCCGCGAGCCCGGCGGCCTTCGCGAAGACGTTCAGCTCCTGGATGGGGCGCAGGTTGCCCAGGTCGAAGATCGAGCCCAGGTCGACATAGAACTCCTCGGCACGTTGTCCGGCGAAGACCTGCATGTCGTTGCCCAGTGAGTGAACGGCCGGCTGGCCGAGCTTCGCCTCGTAGTCCGGTGTGGACAGCACGCCGACGTTGCACGGCGGGCAGGCGAGATCGCTGGCCAGAACGTGCGCGCCGGACCGGTCGACCTGGGTGACCGAGTAGAACTGCTTGCTGTTCCAGTTCGGGTCGCTGAGTGAGCTGATCGGGCCCGTGTTGTACAGGAAACTCGACGGCGTGGTCAGTTTCGTCTGGAAGCGGAACTGGTAGCTGATATCGGCCACCGCGTCGCCGTTGTTGTCGACGTGGATCTCGTAGAGGACGTCGTCGCCGAACTCGTAGAAGTTCGGCCCCCCGGCCGGATCCTGCAATGGGACGTAGTTGGCGATAAGCGTGACCGTATCCGGATTATCCGGGCTGACAAACGCGTACACATCCGTGCTGTCGGCAACCGGGTCCTTGGAGATCTCCGGCGCCTCGCGGTGCGATGACATTCAATTACCTCACAGGCTCGAATTGGCGGATGACAGGAGTTACCCGGCAGCCCTGGCGATCCGGGCAGCCAGGGCGGTGTCGTGCAGCCGGACCTCGCTGGTCCCGGAGAACACCGTGATGTCCCCCGACTTGGCGTCGCGCACATGCACCACGATCGGCCCGGCATGACTTTGCGGGCTGTCTTGTGCCGACGGCTGGCTAGTGGCGGCCAGCGCCGGGCTGGCGGCCGCGCCCATGGCGGTCACAGCGAGCCCGGCGGCGCCGGCGGCCGCGGCGCCGCGAAGCATAGAGCGCCGGGACAGACGGCCCGATTCCGTCGAGGCGGCGGCAGGCTCGGCCGACGCACGCGTTGCATCCTGACTGGGCATGACGGTCCTTTCCATGGCTGGTTGGCATGCACGTCGCCGGGGCGAGGGGCCACGCCGACAGGTTTACTGGATGTCAAGCACGGGAACACTTAGAGTGATGTTTGAGGGGGTCGCGTGTACCGGTCTCGTGACTGCGTCGCTGGAATCTGGTGCTGAGCGCGGCGGGGGCAATGCTGGTCAACCGCCGCGCAGGCAAGCTCCGCCCTCCCGCGGCCCGCATCGGCCGCCAGTCCCCTCGCACGAGAGTATTTCGCGACCGGCGGGCTGCCAGATGGGTCAGTTGTGAAAAAATTTTGGTAACGTTTCGGTTCGGCCGGACACCATGGAAACGGTGGGGGATTCGCGGCGAAAGCCCTCCAAGGGCGGCGGCGGCCAAGCTAGCCGCCCCGGCTGTAGCAGCACCCGCGAGCACGGAGTGCCGGGACAAGTGCTCGGCAGGCGAACGCTTGGCATCGTGATGGGCCACGACGGTCCTTTGGGCGACTGGCCGGCCTGCCCGTCGCCGCGAGCGAACGCCATGTCATCCACGGTGCGGAGAAGAAGGCGACCCGGCGGCGGCGGGCCAGAGGACAAGCCGGTGCCCACGTCGGCTCGGATCTCGGGTGGCCCGCATTGGCCGCCGGATCGCCAGTCACGCGTGTGCTTCGCTACCGCCGCCGCGGCGGATGGGTCGGATTGCAAAAACTTTCGGTAACGTTCCGGCTTGCGCCTTAAATGCGATTTATGCCGAACGGTCCGTGGCATCTGCCGCCAGGAGCGCGTAACTGTTTCCGCCCGGTCGCGGCCAGGCTGACACCGAGCCCGATCATGACCAGGCCGCCCGTCCCGCCGATGAGGTCCATCCGCCGCGGGGACCGCGCGAACCACTCCCGGGCCGTACCCGCGATCACTGCCCACAGGCTGTCCAGCACCAGCGCGATGACCGGGAACAGCGCCCCCAGGATGAGCATCTGCGCGGGAATGGGCAGGTGGCCGGGGCTGCTGGTGGTGAAGTCGGGCAGCGCGACGACGAAGAACACGATCGTCTTGGGGTTGGCCACCCCGACCACGAACCCGTCGCGGACCGCCCGCAGCGGGCTGACCGGCTTGACCTTCGCGGCCAGCGCCTCGGCCACCGAACGCCGGTGCCTGACCGCCTGCACCCCCAGGTACACCAGGTAGGCGGCGCCGGCCAGCTTCACGACGGTGACGACCTCCGCGGAGCGCTCCACCACCGCCCCGACGCCGAACGCCACCGCCACCACCTGCACGCACAGGCCGATCTCGTTCCCGACCACGGTGAGCAGGGCCGCCCGGCGCCCCACGGTCAGGGCCCGGCTGATGGTGAACAGGACGCTCGGCCCCGGGATGGCGATCAGGACGCACACCACCGCGACAAACGCCAGCACATGACTCGAGGGCACCATGGTCCTCACGCTACGGCGACCGCGCGGATCAGTCAGGTGATTTTCGCGCCGCCCGGCCTACTGCGGGGGCTGCGACTGCTGCTGCTTCTGCAGCTTGCGCTGCTTGAACATCCGGACCAGTTTGCGGATGAGGAAGTACATTTCCGTCACCTCCGCCGCCATCCTCTACCCGCCCGGCCGCCCCTGTCGAGCCCGCCCGGGAGTAGCCGGGATCCCCCGACGTGCATGACGTCGCCATCGAGCTTGAGCCACCCGAGGGACTCTGCGCCTTCCGCATGAAGTAGCCCCGCCCCGATCTGGCCCCGTGCCCGGTCGCAGGAACCCCTCCCGCGCTGATTCGCCCCGTGCCCCCGTCGTCGGATTACATGGATCAGTGGATGAGCAGCGCCGGCCGACTCCCACGCCCCCGGCCAGCCGGAGCTCGGACCTGCTCAGCCTGGGCAATTTCGTCGTGCTGGGCCTGCCCGACGGGGTGCTCGGCACCGTATGGCCTTCCATGCGCGTCACCTTCGGCGCTCCGGTCGGTGACCTCGGCCTGATCCTGCTGATCGGCACGGTCGGCGCCGTGCTGGTCACGGCGTTCGTCGGCCGGCTGATCCGGCGCCTGGGCGTGCCCGCCCTGCTGGCCGTGGCCGGCCTGTGCGCCGCCGCGGGCACGGCCGGGTACGCGGCCGCGCCGGGCTTCTGGCTCGTGCTGTGCGTGGCCGTGCTGGCGGGCGCCGCGGCCGGCATGATGGACGCGGGCCTCAACACGGCGGTGGCCCTGACCGGCCGGCCGCGGCTGCTCAACTTGCTGCACGGCGCCTACGGCGTCGGCACGGCCATCGGCCCGCTGGTCGCCACCGCCGCCATCCTGGCCGGCTCCTGGCGCCCCGCCTACGGCGCGCTGTCCGTGCTCGACCTGTTCATCGCGGGTTTGTGGCTGCGCCGGCGCCGCATCGACGGCGCCCCGCCCGCCCCGTCCGGACCGCCTCGGCCCGCGGAATATCCGGAAACGGCCCACTGGACCCGCCGCCGCTACCGCTGGGTGGTGATCACCGGCTTGGTCGTCTTCTTCGTCTACACCGGTCTCGAGGTCGGCGCCGGGCAGTGGGAGGCCAGCTTCTGCCGCGGCCACCTGAACCTGTCGCCGACCGAGACGGGCCTGGCCACCTTCGGCTACTGGGGCGCGCTGACCGCCGTCCGGATCGGCCTGGCCGTGTCGTCCCGCCCGGTCCCGCCCCGCTCGGTGGTCACCTGGGGTAGCGCCCTGGCCGTGCTGGCTGCCGCGGTCATCTGGTGGCAGCCCGGCCCCGCCGTCACCGTCCTCGGCTTCGCTGTCCTGGGCGGCGCCCTGGCCGGCGTGTTCCCGGCCCTGATCTCGCTCACCCCGGTCCGCCTCGGCGAGCAGCGCGCCCAGCACGTCATCTCCTGGCAGGTCGGTGCCGCCGCGGCCGGGGGAGCCGTCCGCCCTCATCGGCCTGCTCATCGGCACGACCAGCCTGGCCGTCATCGGCCCCGCCCTGACCGTCCTCGCCCTCGTGGTCGTCGCGACCGAGCTGATCCTCACCCGCCTGGCCCCCGTCAGCCGTTGACCTACATGTACAGGCCGCCGTTGACCGGGTAGACCTGCCCGGTGATGTACCCCGACTCAGGGTCGGCCAGGAACTCCACCACCCGGGCCACCTCGTTCGGCTCACCGAGGCGGCCTACCGGGATGCGCTCGATGAGTTTGTCCATCACGTTGGCCGGTACCGCCGCGGTCATGTCCGTGGTGATGTACCCCGGCGTCACCGTGTTGACCGTGATGCCCTTGCTGGCGGTCTCCAGCGCCAGGCTCATGGTCAGGCCGAACATCCCCGACTTGGCCGCCGCGTAGTTGGCCTGCCCGAACCCGCCGGCCGACCCGATCACCGAGGAGATGTTGACCACCCGGCCGTAGCCGCGGTCCAGCATGTGCTGCAAGATGCCGCGGGACAGGTAGAACGCCCCGGACAGGTTCACGTGGATGACCCGGTCCCACTCCTCAGGCGTCATCTTCCGCATCGTCTTGTCCACCGTGATGCCGGCGTTGTTGACCAGGATGTCCAGCTGCCCGTGCTGCTCCAGCACCTCATCGAGCACCCGCAGGCAGTCCACGTTGGATCCGACGTTGCCCTGGTGAATGCTCACCCCGTAGTCGGCATACTTGGCGGCGAACTGTTCCGCGGCCTCGTTGTTACTGGAGAACCCGGCCGCGACCTTGACCCCCCGGTTGATCAGCCGCTCGCAGATGGCCAGCCCGATCCCGCGGATCCCGCCGGTGACCAGGGCAACCTGCCCGTTCATGTCAGCCATGGTGGTGCCTCTCGATAGTTGCCGGCCGCCGGGGCCGGAAGATTAACCGAACACGTACTCTCCCGGGGCGTCGGCGCTGGGCCGGTGCCGCCTGCCGCCCATGGGCGGCGGCTTGACGTACTCGCCCGCCCGGGAGTCGGACCACTCGGTCCAGTCCTCCCACCACGACCCGCGGTGCCTGCTCGCCGAGGCCTGCCAGGCGTCGGCGTCGGCGGGCGGGGCGCCGTCGGACTCGTCGGCCACCTCGAACCAGGCCTTCGGCCCGGGCGGGTTGACGATGCCCGCGATGTGACCGCCGCTGGACAGCACGTACCTGACGTTGCCGCCCATCAGCCCGATGGTCTTGTAGGAGCCGTGCCAGGGCACGATGTGGTCGTTGATCGCACCTACCACGTAGGTGTCGTTCCGCACGTCGGCCAGCGACAGCCGCTGCCCGGCCAGTTCCAGCTCGCCCCGGGCCAGCTCGTTCCGCATGTACAGCGAGCGCAGGTAGAACGAATGCATCGCGGCGGGCATCCGGGTGCTGTCGCCGTTCCAGGCCAGGATGTCGAAGGCCGGCGGGTCCTGGCCCATCAGCCAGTTCGACACCACGTAGCTGAAGATGAGGTCGTTGGCCCGCAGGATGTCGAAGGTGCCCGCCATCTGGCTGCCCTCCAGCACGCCCTTGGCCGCCATCTGCTTTTCCAGCCTGGCCACCGTCTTCTCGTCGGTGAAGGCGCCGAGCACGCCCGGCTCGGTGTAGTCCAGCAGGGTGTTGAGCAGCGTGATCGTGCCCAGCCGGTCGTCGCCCTTCTCGGTCAGGTAGGCGGCCAGCATGGCGGTCAGCGCGCCGCCCAGGCACAGCCCGATGATGTCGATCTTGGGCGCGCCGGTGATGTCGGTGATGACGTCCAGCGCCTCCCGCGGGCCGTGGATGAGGTAGTCGTCCAGCGTGATGCCGCCCATGGTGGCGTCCGGGTTGCGGTAGGAGATCGCGAACACGGTGCGCTCGTGCTGCACCGCCCACTCCAGGAAGCTGCGGCCCGGCGCCAGGTCCATCACGTAGTACTTGTTGATCCAGGGCGGGCTGGCCAGCACCGGGATGGCCCGGACCTGCTTGGTCTGCGGCGCGTACTGGATGAGCTCCATCAGGTCGTTCCTGAACACGACCTTGCCCGGCGTCGCGGCCATGTTCTCCCCGACCCGGAACGGGCGGGTATCGACCTGCCGGGGCCGGCCGTTGTTGTTGACCAGGTCGTCGACGAACTGCCTGGCCCCGTTGGCCACGCTGGTCCCGCCGGTCTCGAACGCGCGCTTGAGCGCGGCCGGGTTGGTGGGCAGGAAGTTGGTCGGGGCGATCGCGTCCACCAGGAACCCTGCCGCCAGCCGGGCCTTGGCGTCGTCGGTGGCGTCCCCGGAACCGGCGTCGAGCAGGTCGCTGACCAGCTGCGAGGTGGCCAGGTAACCCTGCCGGAGGGCGAAGAAGGCGGGGTTGTCGCTCCAGGTCTTGTCCGCGAACCGCTTGTCGCCGTCGGGCACGGCCACCGGCGGCGCGGCCTCCATACCCAGCCAGCGGGCCGTGGCCACCGGGCCGGCCATGGCCATGCTGGTCCAGAACCGCAGCGCCGCGGTGCCCACCGCGGCCGGCTGCAGGGCCGCGCGCTGCAGCACGGACAGCGTCGCCTCACCCAGGCCCGCCGAATCCACCGAGGCGAGCATGCCCGCCTCGGGCCCCAGCACCGCGGCCGCCGACTCCGCCGCCTGCCACGCTGTCTCCTGTGCGGTCATTCATGCCCTCCGAGGTGTGCGCTTGACCTTTGACGCTACTTGGGTGCCCGCGCACCCGTAAAGATGGCGGGGTCACCAGATGGAACGTTCCGTGCCTTGTCCTACTCGGCCTTGGCCATTTGGATAGATACTGAACGAACCGTGGCCGGTAGGGTCACGGTCCCTGGGGTCGCGGCCTGGGCCGGGGCCGCGATGGCCGCGACGGCGCCCGCGCCGAGCGCCAGCCCGGCGATCACCAGGGCCACGGTGCGCGTGCGTCTGGACAGGGAACAGCGAACAGCTACCCGGGTCATTGGCTACCTCCTGGCTCGCGGGCTACCCGCCGCGCCCGCAGCTATGCGTGATGAGGCCGGGCCTGATTAGGCTGGCGGCCCCTTCGCGCTGGTGCCGCTGCGCGCCCTGCCCGCCCTGATCGGCCCGGCCCTGGACCTGTCGGTCTTCACCGGGCCCGGCGCGGCCGTGACCTTCGGGCCCGACCTGGCCGCGCTCGGCCTGCCGTTCGGTGCCATCGTGCTGCTCGCCGGGGCCGTGCTGGCCATCGAAGCTAGCCGGACCCGCCGTCACGGCGTGGCCGGCCTGGTGCGCGTGCTCTAGCCTGCCACCACCCCGCCGCCCCCAACCGGGGCCGCCGTCAGGTGTAGCTGAGGCTGTCCGCGAAGGCCCGGTGCAGGAAGGCAGCCGCCCGCCCGAAGGTATCGCCGATCGGCTGGCCGGCCAGCCTGGCCTGGTAATCCAGGTACCGGGCCCGCTCCCATTCCTGGCCGCGGGCCGGCAGTCCGGCCAGCATGGGCTCGGGCAGCGACCGCCAGCTCCAGGCCGCGAGCGGCCCCGGGCCGGCCTCGCCGCGCTGCGGCTCGATGAAGTCGGCGTGGTCGACGTGGTAGCCCATCCAGTTCCGCACGAACCGCAGGCCGCCGAACGTGCCCTCGATGACCTGCCGTTCCGGTTCTGGGTGCGCGGCCAGCGCGGCGTCGTAGCCGTCCGGGTGGTAGCGCACCAGGGTGGCGTCGACCAGGGTGACCCACCATACGGCCTCGCTGATCGCGGCGAAGGCGTGCGGCAGGTCCCCGCCCCGGGCCCGCAGCAGCCGGTCGACCGTGTCCCGCATCGCGGCGATGGTCCAGTCCAGCGCGCTGGCGCCGTCCGGGGACTCGCCGATGTGCTGGCGGTTCCAGGCCACCCGGCAGCGGGCGGAGCAGAACCGGGCATGCTCACGCCGCGGCGCGAACGAGGCGCCGCACTGCTCGCACTCCCGGGTGTCAGTCATCGCACCCCCTGGACTTGATGTTACGCGTAACGGCCGCCCGGGGCGGACAGTTCGTGGCTGGCCGGCCGGGTGCCACCGCCCCTTGAGAAGATCGCTTCCCGGGATCCGCGCCGCTAAGCAGGCCGCCAGATGAACATTCTCGACCCGGTAGAAGACCTTCGACGGGTACCTGGGCAGGCCAAGCCGGTCGTAGAACGCCTGCGCGTCGGTGTTGGTGACGTCGGTGGTCCACTCGACCCGGCTGCACCCGTGCCGGCCGGCCGCCTCGAACACCGCCTGCATGAGCACCTTCCCGACGCCCCGGCCCCGGTAAGCGGCCGGCACGTACAGCTCCTTCAGGTACAGCGACCGGGTGGGCCCGATGGCCGGCCACAGGAACGAGTAAGCCGCCAGCCCGGCCAGCGCGCCCGCCCCGGCCTGCGCGCCCGGCTCCTCCCGGGCCAGCAGGGCGTAGGCGGCCGGGGGGTCAGCGAACAGCGCCTGGCCGATCTGGACCACCCGCTGGTCCAGCGACTCGGCGGCCGGCGTGCCGTAGAACTGTCCCAGCTCCTCGAGTAGCCCGGCGATGGCCTGGGCGTCGCTGGGCTGGGCGGGGGACACGGTGATCACGACGTGATCGCTCCTTCACGGGGCGGCAAATGACGGGTAGAGGCGTACTATCCGGGGTATCGCGATCGTGGTGGTGGGGCAAATGACCGGAACGGTACCAAGCGGCATCGACGAGATCGACCTTCTCCCTGGCAGCCACGTGTGCGCGTTCTACCAAGGTGACAGCGACCGGGACCGGCTGCTGACCGCCTACCTGGGCGCGGGCCTGACCGCGGGGGACAAGTGCATCTGCATCGTGGACTCGGCGTTCACGGCCAAGCGGCTGAAGTCGCTGACCCGGGATTCGGCCGGGCCCGGCTGCCCGGACAGCCAGCTGGACGTCCACCTGCCCGAGTCGACCTACCTGGCGGGCGGTGGGTTCACCACCAGCGACATGCTCACCTTCTGGACCGAGGGCCTGACCAAGGCCGAGCACGAGGGGTACTCGTTCTGCCGCCTGGCTGGCGAGATGACCTGGGCCCTGCGCGACGCGCCGGGCGTGGAGCACCTGGCTGACTACGAGTCGGAGCTGAACCGGGTCACCTCCAGCTATCCGGTGGTGGTGCTGTGCCTGTACGACCTCGACCGGTTCAGCGGCGAGGTCGTCATCAATATCGTCAAGACCCATCCCCAGGTGCTGGTCCGGGGCATCCTGGTCGAGAACCCCTACTACGTGGGGCCGGACGAGTTCCTCAAGTCCGTCCGCATGTAATCCGCCCGGGCCATGACCGCCGACCCCGCCCCGCAGGCCCGCGCCGTCCCTGCCAGCCCGGTTACCGCGCTGCCCGTGCGGCCTGCGGGCGCGGCCGACGAGCACCTGCGTGAGCGCCTCAGCGAATTCCGGGCCCTGCTGGTTATCTCGCTGCTGATGACCGAATCGGTCAGCGAGGACCAGATCCTGGACCTGGCCGCCTCGTCCGCGCCCGGACTCGGCCCGTGGCGCATCGACGGCTACAGCTTCGCCGATGGCCAGTGGCGCCCTGGCCTGGGCCCGGCCAGCTCCCCGCCGCCCGGCCTGACCGCCCAGCTGGCCGCCTACGGCAGCGGCGGCGGCAAGGTCGAGCTGCCCGGCCGCGCCTGGGCCTGGGCCTACCCGCTGCGCGGCGTGGCCGGCCTGCTCGGCCACCTGGTCGCGTCCAGCGCCTGGGAACCGACCGCCGAGGAGCGGTTCGGCATCCAGGTCATCGCCCAGCAGACCGGCGTGGCCGTGTCCAACGCCCGGTTGCACGCCCGCGAGCGCGCCACCGCCGCCGAGCTCGCCACCGCCAACGCCACGCTGGCCGAGACGGTGGCCACCCTGCGGCGCACCATGGACATCCACGACCGGCTGACCCGGGTCGCGGTCTCCGGCGAGGGCCAGCCCGGCATCGCCAAGGCCCTGCACGAGCTCACAAGCATGTCCGTGGCCATCGAGGACCGCTACGGCAACCTGACCGCCTGGGCCGGGCCCGGGCAGCCGGACCCGTACCCGAAGGAATCCTTCGCCCAGCGCGAGCACCTGCTCCGCCGGCTGATGCGGGACGGCAAGCCGGTCAGGGACGGCGAGCGGCTGGCGATGCTGGCCTCGCCGCGGACCGACGTGATCGGGGTCATCGCGCTGATCGACCCCGGGCGCCGGGCCGCCAGCGCCGAGCTGATCGCGCTTGAGCACAGCGCCACCGTGCTGTCGATGGAGCTGGCCCGGTTGCGCGGCATCGCCGACACCGAGTTGCGGCTGCGCCGCGACCTGGTCCGCGACCTGCTGGTCGGCACCGACGACGAGAGCGCGCTGACCAGGGCCGAAGCCCTGAGCTACGACCTGCGGCGGCCGCACCGGGTGGTGATCGTCGCCAGCACCGGGCGGCTGCGCGGACACGACGCCCTGCTGCACGCGGTCCGCCGCGCCCTGCGCCAGGCCAACCAGAGCGGGCTGTGCGAGAACTGGTCGGGCAGCGTCGCCATCGTCACCGCCG